>WNGL01007583.1_pt1 | contig 24034 bp, 16 predicted proteins | sample 5400591 | NCBI WGS metagenome assembly WNGL01 (sample SAMN13153377, study PRJNA577476) | soil metagenome | isolation source: 80 cm soil or saprolite under Garry oak tree replicate 1 | place: USA:California | collected 2016-06-15 | reverse complement strand
TCCCTTCCGGCTCATTGGATAAATCGTCAGCAGCGACATGAGCGCGGAAAGCGGATGTGCTCCGACCTCGACCATGGCGGGAACATATTCGCTGACGACCCTTGTCCCGCCCACTTCGATTAATCCCCGCGCCGCTTTGCGCTGTTCGGGTTCCAGCTTGTACTCGTCGGCAACTTCGTCGAAATTGTCCAGGATGCGCTGGCAAAGCGGCATGTTCTGACGCAGATCAAAAAGCAGGCGATTCAGTTGCTGCGCCGAAGCTGGCGGATGTTTATAAAACTGGAAGCCTTGATTTTTGAATCGAAAACCTCCGTACTGTTGCGACACCTGCTGAACCGGTCTCCGCCGTTCCCTTGTGGGGACGAAGCGCATCATGCAATGGCCGTGGTGCCAGGTCGGTGTGTATTGAAGCAATTCTCCAGGAACGGGTCCGATCGCTCCCAGCATAATGGACCAGTTGAGCATCTCCGTGTTGCCGGTCTCATCCAACTGCTCCGGCGTCAGGTTCAACACAGCGTCCGTGTTTCCTGCTTCGAGTTGAGAAATCATCCAGCGGTCGAACTCGAATTCCGGCTTGGAATATTTGCTGGTTCCGGGGTAATGCGACATCCCTCCACTGGCGATGACGGCCACCTTTTCCCCGCGTCCCCGGATGATTTTCGCAACGGCCCGTCCCAAGCTGGCGCAACGCTCGGCCGTAGGCAAGGGCGGCATATAGACGTTCGTGTGTAAAGGAATGATCGGGATGTTTCGTTTTCCGATCAGGTATTCAAAAGGTACGGCGTAGGTGTGGCCGAGCACTGCATTTTCGGAGTACGCGACATCGAAGCCCTCATGAATGAGCTTGCCGAGAAGATCTTCCGCCATCTCGGTATGGATCGGCAGTTCGTAATTCCGGCCCGCAAATTCCGCGATCGCCCATTTGCCGCCGATAATGGCAAAAGTAGGAATGCAGTTCATGGAGAATGTTTCCAGGTGATCGCTACCGAGAAACACTATGACGTCAGGATTTGTTTCGTCCAGAATCGTTCCAAGCTCGCGCATGGCTGCGATGCTGGCGTCGAGCATCTGCGGGTCCTCGTCGGGCGGCCGGATAATCAACTGCGGCGCATGAACCGTACCAAATGCGGCGACAATTTCCCCCATGTCATTCCCTCCTGCCTGGAACAAATGTAGCCACAAAAAGGCACAAAAGACTCGAAAATTTTGTGAATTTTGTGCCTTTTTGTGGCTAATTCTTAGTACCCAAGAATCCGGTCCGCCTTCAGTTCGTTCATGCGCCGGAGGCCGCCAACCTTCTCGAGGTACTCCCAATGATTCTCCGTTCCCAAGATGTAGTTATTCACATACTCGGGGAAGCGCTCGATGGCTTTGGAATGGTTGACGTAGAGCTTCAGGTGATCCGCATCGTAGTCATAGCATTGAAACACGGCGGTCGGATGGGCTCCATACGGCTGGTGGATGACGGCTTCGACACGGTGCGCGGGAATGACGGTCTGTTCGGGATGTCGCCGAATGTATTCGGTGGGAACAAGCTCTTCTGTAATCACGATCACGCGGCGGCCTGCCTTCGCCTGTTCCTCGTTTTCCCAGCGGGCACCATGAATTTGCGAGTTTCCGTCGCGGTCGGCAATCTGGACGTGGACAAATGAGATGTCGGGATTCAGCGCCCTCAAGAGAAGATAATCTTCGCCGGTAAACGGACATTGCATACGCTTGATGTCCTGCGCGGCCGATCCCGCTTCCAGGCGCTCCAGTATTTCCGAAGACAGAAGCGATTTAACGGGGATGAATGAGATTCCCAGTGCGCCGGCCAAATACCGGAAGCAGATCGTGAGGCTGCTGTAATCGTGTGCATCGACCGAGCGCGTTTCCCTCGCACGGTTGACACAATGAACCGGGCCGAACCGATCCAGCGAGCCGCCACCCATGATCAGGCGGCTCACCAAACCCTGACCAACGAGCAGATCCGTATCGAGACCCACGACACCTTGCGACAACGTCAGATTCTTCTTTCGCTGCCGGATCAGCTCATGTGCGACTACGATATTGCATCGGTTGATCGCAAAGCCGCCCAGCGCGATATGCGAACCGTCGGGGACCGTCTGAATAATCTCTGCAACCGTCTTCACCTTGTCGGTCATGGTCCTTGGTCTCGCTTGACTCGTGGGCTCTGGAAAGGCGAGGAGGCTATCAGAACAGGAACCAGGACTCAAGCGGATTTGCCAGCCTTGCTGCCTTGCCAGTTTTCGACAAGCCGGCGTTGTAATTCGTGCTTACCGCAGGCGCACGCTGCGAATCATTTGTTCGAAAATGGGTTGGTACGTGGCGAAGTCGTCTTCGGGGGCGACGAACACCATGTAAAAAAGACTCTGATAGTAAAGGCGCGTGACGACCCACACCACTTCCGATGAGTTGCTCGAGTTGGCTTTTTCGATGATGACCGTGCGGATACCCGATTCGTCACTCACCAGCATTTGCGTTTGGGCGCCGGGGACGACGCGAAGCGATTGATTGCGCTGGCGTAGGAAAACAATAAGACGGTTTGTTGCTTGCTCCAGCGTGAGCGATCGGTCTGGCACCGCGATGTCGAACAAATCAAACATCACGCCGTGGGTAACGTCATCGCCATTTCGCGACGGGTGTACACCGTCGGTTGGCGCGATAATAGCGCCGTTGGGACTCGTCCGCGTCACTTGCCAGCCATCGGGATATCCCAGGCGATAAAAATCCTGCGGATGCGTGAAGACCTTCGAAACCGAATCGGGCCGTGTATCGGCAACAGCCGTCTTCGGGATCGGATAAGGCAGCCTTTCAAGGCTTGTCTGGAATGCGCGAAATTCCCCTGAGGCTCGCGCATGCCGGAAACTCGTGTTGAGCCGCTCGATCTCTTCGGCAATTTCGGGGGCAATGGTTTCCGATTGCGGGTGATTGAATACAAAATTGGGCGCACGCGCAGCTTCGCCGGTCTGCATCTCGCTGACTTTTTCCAGCAAAGTCCGGAACGCGTCCGGATCGAATCGGGCATCGGCCATAAGGCGCACCGCAAGAAGGTTTGCCTCGAGCTCCTGATCGCTGCTGTATCTCAGAAACGGAGCGTCGATGCCTAGAGAAATCCCGAGCTTTCCGAGTTGTTCCTTCCAAGCTTCGGTGGCCGGCAGACCGGCTGCGATGGCGATCGGTGCCTGGACGATCAGTTGGCGGGATAATTGTGCTGTGCCGTGGCGCGAAGCGATATGCGCGATTTCGTGCGCCAGTATCGCTGCCAATTCATCGTCATTGGATGCGATCTGAAGCAGGCCGCGATATATGTAAACGCCTCCGCCGGGAAATCCCAGCGAGTTGACTTCTCTCGAATTGACGATCCGGAAGTGATATCTCAGCGCCGGCAAGGTGCTGTTTTGACTCAGCCGCTGGCCGATGGTGAGGAAGTAGCCAGCGATGTTCAGATCGCGGACTAAGGACAGCGATTGCTCCGCCTCTTTTGCAGATTCCGAACCGATCTCGACGTCCTGTTTGAGAGAGAAGAAATTGATACTACGGCCGTTTGTCAGGAGAAAAAGGACTCCCAACAGAACTTTCGCCATGCCAGAATTAGATCACAGGTTCGGGGACAGACACCGAATTTCTTGTAGTTCAGAAAATTGGTATCTGTCCCCGAATTACCACTCGAATCTGCGATCTACAATATCCCGTTTCAATGAACGTGAAAACGGTCTTGTCGGCCGGTTCGAGGCGCTCATCGGAAATCGCCATGAACATCGTGAGCAGTTTGGTTTCATCCTCGTTGAGGACCTGAACGACGTTTCGATTCGACGGAGAATCCATCAATCGGATGACGTATCGCGTATTCGGCTGAAGCGTCATTCCGGGAACTTCAAAGGGAGAATCCTACGGGAACTTTGTCCTGGAGGGGCGCACCTGAACTTCCGAACTCGAGCAATCGGGAGTTCAGGTGTGCGCCCCCAAATTCAGCCACACTTCGTCGTCCCGCACTTCGCATTCCCAAACTTTGGCGCGTTCGCGCTCGCGCCGGCATGTCCCGTCTTGCAGCCGGACATGCCAACCATGCCAGCTACAGATCACTTCTCCTGCCTGCATGAATCCTTCACTGAGTGGGAAGCCCAGGTGAGGGCACAGATCCTCGATAGCGTAGACGCGGTCGTTCCAGCGGAAGAGCGCAAGGTCCAGCCCTTCGGCTTTGGCGGCGTGGCCAAGTCCTTCAGCCGGCAATTCAGATAAGCTCGCGACGCGCACCCACTTGCCAGTCACGTGTCTTTACATCATTCTTTCTGTAGCGGCGCGTAAAATCGCCACTGCGGTTAAATGTTATACTCAGAAGTTATTTTCTTTACCAGGGAGTCCACGGATTGAAGCTGGATACGAAAAACCGGATTGCGAAGCGGATCCAGGCCGTGCGTGGCGAGGCCGCCTTCGAAATGTTGGGCCGCGCGACGGAATTGGAGCGACAGGGCCGGAGCATCATTCATCTGGAAATCGGCGAACCGGACTTCGACACACCACGACCGGTAGTCGAAGCCGGTATTGAATACCTGAAGAAAGGCGCCACACACTACGCACCGATTTCCGGAATCCGGGAATTGCGCGCGTCTGTCGCTCGCGACCTGAAGTCGCGCCACGCGGTCGAACTTGGTCCGGAAAACGTGCTGGTGACACCTGGCGCGAAGATGATGATCTTTTCCATTATCCAATCCATCATTGATCCGGGCGATGAGGTCATTTATCCCGATCCGGGCTATCCTGCCTATGAAGCGGCCATTCGAATGGCAGAGGCCACTCCGGTACCCGTCAAATTGGAAGAATCGAAAGAATTTCGATTCGATCTCGACGAACTGGCACGCCGCATTACGCCACTAACGAAAATGATTGCGATCAATTCGCCGCAGAACCCGACCGGCGGAGTGCTGACTTTAGACGATCTAAAGAAAATTGCAGAGCTGGCTCGCCGCTACGATCTGTTGATTCTGTCGGATGAAATCTACTCCGACATTTATTATGCCGAGCGTCCAGCCAGTGTTCTGGACGTGCCGAACATCCTGGACCGCGTGTTTGTCGTCAACGGGTTTTCGAAGACCTATGCCATGACGGGATGGCGGCTCGGCTATGGCATCGTTCCGGAGGATACGCGCGCGGCGATCGAACTTTTTATCAACAACACTGTTTCGAGTACGGCCACGTTCACTCAGCTTGCGGCGATCGAAGCCTTTACCCCAGAAAGTCAGAGAATCGCGGGAAATATGGTTCAGGAATTCCGAAGACGGCGGGATGTGTTTGTGGATGGTTTGAACAACATTCCCGGAATTCACTGCCTGAAACCCCTTGGGGCGTTCTATCTTTTTCCCAACATCACGGGTACGGGCCTCACCAGCGGGCAATTCGCAGATCGTTTGCTGACCGAAGCAGGTGTCGCCGCTCTTGAGGGAACGGCTTTCGGCGAGTACGGCGAAGGTTATCTTCGTTTGTCGTTTGCCAATTCACTATCCAACATCGAATCGGCTTTGGAACGAATCCGCAATTTCGTGAGACACCTATAGGAAGATGGCTGGCTACCGGGTAGTCCTGCTCGACGGCATCGATCCGGCCGGCATTGACATCATTCGGGCGACGAACGTAATCGAGCCGATTGTTCACGACAAAATTTCGCGAGACCAACTGCTCGGCCTTATCGGTGACGTGGACGGACTTATCGTCCGTAGTGGCACCGCAGTAGATCGTGAGCTGATCCAGAACGCAAAGCGGCTGCGCGTTGTTGGCCGTGCGGGGGTGGGCGTGGATAACGTCGATCTGGATGCGGCCACCGAGCACGGTGTTCTAGTCATGAACTCGCCAGGCGGATCGACCACCACGACCGCCGAGCATACCGTGGCAATGCTATTTGCGATGGCCCGCAATATTCCCCAGGCATACAAAACGCTCCAAAGCCATAAATGGGAGAAGAGCAAGTTCAAGGGCATCGAGCTGGCGGGAAAAACACTGGGTGTCATCGGCCTCGGACGCATCGGCAGTGAAGTGGCGCGCAAATGCCAGGCGATGGCGATGAACGTCATCGCTTATGATCCTTACATCAACCCGGATGCTCACCTTTCGAGCGGCCTCGAATTGGTCGATCTTCAAAGAATCTTCGAACAAGCCGATTTCATTACCGTCCATGTTCCACTTTCAGAGAGCACACGGAACCTCATCAACGAGCGCACGATTGCTGACATGAAAGATGGCGTTCGCATCTTGAATTGCGCGCGCGGTGGCATTGTCAACGAAAGCGATTTATACGCGGCGTTGAAAAGCGGAAAGGTTGCCGGCGCCGCCTTCGATGTATTCGAGACCGAGCCGAACACGGAGTCCCCGCTGCTGGAACTGGAAAATTTCATTGCCACGCCGCATCTCGGAGCATCCACGGTTGAGGCGCAGCGGAAGGTTTCTGAGGATATTTGCCGGCAGGTTTGCGACTACCTGTTGAAGAATGCGGTTGAAGGCGCCCTCAATTTTCCGCGTCTGGAAGCGGGACAGGTTGAGCGGTACCAGCATTTCGTCGGTCTGGCTACGCGGCTGGCGGCCTTCATTGCACAGATTTGCGATGGACGCATGCAGACGGTTTCGATCCACTACTCGGGTGAGGTCTGCGATATGAATCTCAATTACCTCACATCGATCATCGTCTGTAGCTTGCTTGCGCCTGTGCTGCGGGAGGGGATAAACCTGATCAATGCCATGCACGTGGCAAAGCTGCGTGGAATCAAGGTCCAGGAAACACGTCTGCCTGCCCCGGAAAATTTCACGAACCTTATCGTCATCGAGCTCAAGACCGACGTAGAATCTCATCGAGTATCGGGAACGGTGTTCACGGACAAGCTCCCGCGTATTGTGAATGTGGATGGGTATCCCCTCGAGGTGGTGCCACACGGAAATATGATTTTCTTCACGAACAACGACAAGCCCGGCGTCATTGGCGGAATCGGAAGCGTTCTCGGCCGATTCAATGTGAACATCGCCGGAATGCATCTGGGACGAGAGGATGAAGGCGGCAAAGCCCTGGCGCTTCTGCTCGTCGACAGTCCTGTCAGCAATGACGTGATCGAGCAGTTCCGTCAGATTCCGAATATCTTGTCGGCCAAGGTTGTTCACGTGTAGATTTGCGCGAGTGTGTTTGGTTATTTCCTCGTAGTCTTTCTTGCAGCCTCGCCCGTGTTGACGGGCCGCGTCACAGATTTGCGCGGCAAACCGATACCCGATGCGATCGTTCGGGTTGAAACCGATGACCTCAGGACCATGGAGGTTCTCAGCGACAGCGGTGGCGCTTACCGTATCGCAGCAAACGGACGTTTTCGTCTAGAGATCCGGCACGAGGGATACCGTACGGTTCGCTCATCGGATGCCTTGATTCCCAATGGCGGCGCCGATGATATATATCAGGCCGACGTTTCACTCCTGCCCGGCAATCCCAATGACATCGAAACGGTGGATCTGCGCCTGGAGGAAGTAGCGGATGGGCAGAATCGCGAAGAGGCTTCTGTGCGCGAAGCTTTGCCGAAATCGGACCGGCTATTCGGATTGCGCGGCGGTGTCAATGTAACCGGAATCCGGGAAGGATCCGGGCAGCAATGGTTTGCGGCCTCCGGCAGTGTATTCACAAGTTCGTCGATGTCGACGACAGTGGCGGAGACGTCCGATTTTTCAGCCGAGCTAGGAGATCCTTCCGTCCATAACGATGCGCTTCCAGCAGGCGACGCGGTTTTTCACGGGAATTTTCACTATTTCCACCGCAACGATCTGTTCAACGCGAAGAATTTTTTCGATCCGTCCGACACCCCGATTCCTCCATTCAAATATCACTTCTTCGGCGGGGACTCTGGGGGAATGGTTCACGACGGAACGTATTTTTATGCCCAATATTGGGGGCTTCGCATCCGGCAGTCCATTACGCGTGCGGCAACCGTTCCCGATCCTCGTCTTTTGACTGGCGACTTTTCTTCTATACCCGATTCGATTGTCGATCCCGACACAGGATTTCCTTTTTCAGGAAATCGTATTCCGGTGGACCGTATAAGCCAGGAAGGTCTTCGACTGGCGCGTCAGTATCCCAGGCCAAATGTACCTGGAGCGGCGATTCAGAATTATCGGGCCGTTGGACAACTCGAAACCGGCGCGGATGCGTTCGGTTTCCGGTTCGACCACCGGCTGGCGTCAGCCGACGAAGCTTTCGTCGAATACCAGTTCAGCCGCGATACAACCGACGATCCCTTCAACCTGTTGAGCGGCATTACGAATCTGCCGTCGTACGGAGTGCGCGACGCTCTGTCGATGCATACGTTTCGCTTGCACAACACTCACGTCCTATCGCCGATGCTGATTCATCAAGCCCGGCTGTCGGTGGGATATCTGACGCAGCCACGCACGATTCTTCGGAGTGATACCGGCGCCCTCCCCGCAATCCTGATGACCGGCTATTCCAATATTGGTCACGCGACGAATTTGCCGCAGGAACGTCGAAATCGTAGTTTTGAAGTGCTCAACGACATTTCCTGGCAGCATTCATCGTCGGATACGAAATTCGGGGGCGTGATCCGGTATTTTCCGTTTCATGCTTCGCTGGACCTGTACAGCCGGGGACAATACCAATTCACCGGCGTGATATTTTCCGGCAACCCACTTGCGAACTTGCTTCTAGGGCTTCCGACAAATGCATTACGGCTCACGGGAAATACAGCAAGAAGCTTTCGGACTTGGGCCACCAGCCTTTACGTCCAACACAACTGGCGTCCGTACCCGCGGTTGTCCGTCAATCTTGGATTGCGGTACGACTACCAGACGCCGTTTCGTGAACGAGACAACCTCGTTTCGAACTTCGATGAGGCCATGGGTCAATTGGAGACTTCGCCACAATCGCTCTATGGCGCGGACTTGAACAACTTTGGGCCGCGAGCCGCAATCGCATGGCGACCGTTCGGGAATATCGTGGCCCGCGGAGGATATGGCATCTTTTACGACACGCTGGCGGTTGGCGACAGCCTTTTTCTATTGGGCCTGAACCCGCCATACGTCCGGTTCGAGGTCAAGAACAATGGCCCGGTGTTGCCGCAGTTCGATCTTGCGACTGCTTTCCAGGACAGCCCGCTCGGGGTTCAGCCGAGTATCTTCTCAACATCGCGCCAATTGCCGAATCCCTATTTACAGCAGTGGAGTACATCACTGGAATTTCCAATCCGGCAAATTTTCTTAATGAACCTTTCCTACTTCGGCCAAAAGGGTACCCGGCTTCGCCGCCAGCTCAATCTCAATCAGCCTGCCCCAGGCTCGGCAGAGTCGCTGGATGAGCGGAGGCCGTTTCCTGCTTTCAAGAACATCTTCCAATTCGAGACAAGCGCGTCTTCGATCGCGCATGCCGCGGAAATGCGGGCAGAGCGGCGGTTCCGATCCGGCATTGGATTTGTCGCCTCTTACCGGTTCTCCCGCTCGATCGATGACGCGACTTTGATCAGCATCCTCCCGCAGAACTCGCACAACCTTCGCGGCGAACGCGGGCTTTCGGACTTCGATATGAGACACCGCTTCGTTTTTTCCGGTACATACAGCCTGCCCGGCGCGCGTTTTGCGATGACTAAAGGTTGGCAGCTCCAGGTAATCGGAACGGTGCAGTCGGGGACGCCGTTGTCGGCGATTGTGAGCGCGGATGTGTCCGGGACCGGAAGTCCCATTGTGAATAGGCCCAACCTTATCGGAAATCCGAATACTGATCAGCCGTCGGCATCGCGTTTCTTTGATCCGACGGCATTTCAAATTCCCGCAGCCGGCACATTCGGGAACAGCGGACGGAACGTGATCACCGGGCCCGGCATCCGCAACGTCGACGTGGCGCTTTCGCGAACCATGCGGCTCTCGGATTCGACGCGCGCACAATTCCGAACGGACTTCTATAACGTATTCAATCATCCCAATTTGGTTGCGCCGCCCTCGATGCAGAACTTTGCCGATTCGCCGGACTTCGGCGCGCTTTTTGTTGCGCGATCCCCGCGAATCGTGCAATTTGGATTAAAATTTCTATGGTGAGACATTTTCTGGTAATTCCACTCGTTTTGCTGCTGGCCCAGAAGCCGGTCAAGAAGCCGGATGTCCATGCGGACTTTCAATTCGGCTCATATCCGTGGTCGCGCCAGGCAGAGGACCTGATGAAGGAAGAGCTCGCGCGCGAAATCGTTGTGGCGTACGCGGAAGGCTGGTCGATCGACAAAATCTCCAAGCAATTGAAGGTGTCCACGTCTGACGTCTCAAAAGTATCCGACAAGCTCGAAGACGAGCGCCTCGTTGGGCGCCTCGACGAGTATGATACGCGTCCGCTCCTGCCCGTGATCCGCGAACGCGACTTCGATCGAATGCGAGAACCGCTGCGGAAGCATACGCAGGAATTCACGAAGCTCATCCTGGATAACTGGAAGGATATAGAAACGATGGCCGATTCTCTCGAAGGCGCGAAGGGAATTCTCAAAGGCCGTCTCATGTATGAGACCGTCGTCTCCGGCATCCTGCTGGGCGGCATGATGGACGCGTTTTATGAAGATAAAACGTTAATGCCTCCACCACGCCGGCGCGGCAAATCCGATCGATATTTTGCCTGGCTTGTGGAGAGCAATCTCGAAGCCGCAGGGAAGCTGCGCCGCGAGCTGCGCGAATCCGCGGGCTACCGTGTTGTCACAATCGGGACGGCCCTTCCTGAAGAGAAACTCAACCCCGATGACCTTCGCGGTAAAGACCCGATCTTTGAAGATGCCGACGCGCGTAAATATCGCACTTTCATCGGCCTGTTTTCACGCGACAAGCTCCTGCCGTATTTCAAAAATCGTCGTGAAGAGTTTTTGAAGCTCGGCGGGCTAATGTCCTCCGGCCGCTACATCGCCTTTGCGGAATTTTTCGCGTGGTACTACAACATCATCGCCAACCAGGTCACCGACGCTCTAATCGCGGAGCGCCGAATCACCCCACCCGAGAAGCTCTACACCTACGCCGTCAAAGCGCCGGAACAATAGCTGTTGGCGTGCTTTCGTCGAAAGGAACCGATGAACATGAGAGGAAGGCGCTTGGGAATCGGAGCGGCATTTGCTGTCTTGGCCGGACTGCTCCACGCAGGAGGGGCGGCACAGGGACCGAACAACCGGGCACAGGAGACAGTGATAAACGCCATCAAGGCCGAAGGACTGCGCAGCTCCGAGGCGCCGGTTCTCTTCCACACTCTGACGGACGTGTTCGGGGCGCGCCTGACGGGGTCGCCGGCCCATTTGGAGGCCGCGCGCTGGGCCCTGGAGCGCTTCCGCAGGTGGGGCCTTCAAAATCCACAACTGGAGCCGTTCGAGTTCGGCCGCGGGTGGGAGCTCGAGAAACTTACTGTCGAGATGATCGCGCCCCGTTATATGCCCCTGATAGGGTATGCCGAGGCGTGGTCTCCTCCGACCGCCGGGGTCCTGACGGGCGCGCCGATCTACATTGGCGATAGTACAGCGATCGACATCGAGCGCTTCGACGAGCGCCTGCGCGGCGCAATTGTCCTGACGCACCGGCAGCAGACGGAGTTTTTGCGGACTGACCGGGTGCAGCCGTCCGACGGTAACGGACCCGTGCAGACAGGAAACCCGCCACTGCCAGGGCCCTCCAGCGCCACGCCGGCCCTCGAGATGCTCACGCGTCTCAAGGCCCATGCGGCAGGCGTCGCGCTACGGCCGGGAGCCATGGAGCATGGAACCGTGCGCGTGCAGGGCAACCGCGACACGGCCCGCAATGAGGTGCCTTCCGTGGTACTCGCAGCGGAGCATTACAACATGCTTGTTCGTCTGGTCCAGGCCGGTGTGCCCGTCCAGCTCCGCATCGAAGTTGGCGCCCGCTTTTATGAGAACGATCGCAATAGCTACAACGTTCTCGCCGAAATACCCGGCGCTGATCCTGTCGTACGCGACGAGGTGGTGCTCGTGGGAGCTCACCTGGACTCGTGGCACACGGCGACAGGCGCCACGGACAACGCCGATGGCGTCACCGCCGTCATGGAAGCGATGCGGATTCTGGCCTCGGTCAACGCTCGGCCGCGCCGGACAATCCGCGTGGCTCTTTGGGCCGGAGAGGAGCAAGGTTTGCTCGGCGCTCAGTCTTACGTGGACCGGCATCTTCGAGACGAGACCGCGCAGGGCCGGCTCTCGGTCTACCTGAACGACGATCCCGGTACGGGAGCGACCTACGGCTTCTACATGCAGCGGAATGAGGCGGCCAAGCGGATCTTCGACGGTTGGCTCGAGCCGCTGCGCGATATCGGCGTGCGACGGAATGTCATCGAAGGGATCGGGGCCACAGACCATTTGCCGTTCGACGCGGTGGGCATTCCGGCCTTCACCGTGATCAAGGATTTCCGCAACTACGACGTGCGCACACGACACACCAATGCCGATCTGGCGGATGCCGTGAAGGTCGAGGATCTCCAATGCCGATCTGGCGGATGCCGTGAAGGTCGAGGATCTCAGGCAGTCGGCTGTTGTCCTCGCCGTCGTCGCCTGGCAGGCCGCTATGCGCGACCAGCCGATACCGCGCCGCCCCTAGAAGCTTATTCGCCGGTTTACGGGACCCATTTCTAGGCGAGTCGTGTCCGCATGTCCACCCTCAAATAACTGATTTTGAAGTGCTACGTTGAACACTTCAACATTCCCCCCTTTTTCTCTTCAGCGGTCGAGTTTGACGCGTCGGCGGATTAGCTGGGCTTGCCCGCGAGCACGCGGATCATCGGCTCGTAAGCCGACTCCTGCGAGAAACGCCAGCTCGCAACTGTAAGCGCCACGATGGAGAATCCCGCGAGTACGGCGATATCCAAGCCGACGCTGAAGTCCGTAGGCACGGACGCCGGCAGGATGGCGTGCTTGAGAAAATCGACACCATAAGTGTACGGATTGATAATCGCGGCGCGTTTCAGGACTACCGGCAAACTCTCGACCGGGTAGAGCGATCCGCTCAGAAAAAAGACCGGGAAGATGACGAAGTTCATGGCGGCTGCGAAGTTGTCCAGAGTGCGGGAAAACGATGCCGTCAGCATACCTATACCGGCACAAGCGAATGAAGCGGCGGCCACAGCGGCCGCGAGCAGTGCCCAATTCGTGCCGTTGCCGAAGTGGCCGAGCAGCACCAGAAGGACAATCAGCAGCAGCGCCTGCACGATTGCGGCGAGCGCGGCCGAAACCATCTTCGCCAGCACGATCCACGCATGCGGGAGCGGCGCCACGATCATCATTCGCATCACGCCGGATTCCTTGTCGTAGACTGTGGTGAGCGCGGCCAGCATGGCGCCAAAGAGCGTTGTCATGCCCAAGACGCCTGGAACCAGAAAATCCTGGTAGTTCAGGCCGTGGGCCCGCCCGACCACGGAGTTGAATCCGCCACCGATAACCAACAACCAGATGAGCGGACGCACCATGGCCGCCACGAGCCGCGTGCGTTGCCGGATCATGCGTACCAGCTCACGTTCCAACACGGCATAGAAGGGCCGCAGTTTCACGATCTCAATTCCTTTCCGGCCGCCACCCAGAGGAAGACGTCGTTGAGATTGGGACGTCGCACCCGCCAGCTGCGAACGTTCGCTCCCAGTTCTGACTGGAGTTGGACCAGCTCGGTGATGTCTTCCCGGGCCCAGCGGAACATCGCGACATCGCCGTCCGCGAGACAGGGTCCCAGTTTGGGCTCCAGCCGCGCAACCAGCCGTTCGATATCCGCGCCTTCGATTTCCAGGATGTGCTTGCCGAGATCATCGACCAGAGCGCGTGGCGCTCCGCATTCGACGAGCCGGCCTTTTCGGATAAACGATACGCGGTCGCAACCGTCGGCCTCCTCCAGATAGTGGGTCGTCAGCAGAACCGTCATCGAGGTGTGCTCGCGCAGCCTTTCGATGAAACGCCAGATGCGGCGCCTGTTCGGAATATCCAGCCCTAGGGTCGGCTCATCGAGAAACAGCACCTTGGGTTGATGCAGAACTCCACGCACGATATCGAGCGCGCGGCGCATTCCACCCGATAGTGCGGCAACCGGCGTGGCGCGATATTGGCCGAGTCCGAACAGTTCGAGCAGTTCGCGCGAGCGTTCCGAGATGGTTCGCGGCGGCAGATTCTGCAGTAGTCCGGCGAAGCGCAGATTTTCGGCGACGGTGAGCGTTCGATCCAGCGCGGATTCTTGAAACACGATCCCAATCGCCTCGCGCGCCTTGACGGCGTTGCGGCCGATGTCGAAGCCTGCGACCTCGGCCGAGCCCGCATTGGGCTGAATCAGGGTTGCCAGCATGTGGATGGTGGTCGTTTTGCCTGAGCCGTTCGGACCCAACAGGCCGAAGAACTGTCCGGTACCGATCTCCAGTGTCAGGCCATCTACCGCGAGAACCTCGCCGTAGCGCTTGGTCAGGCCTTCTGCGCGAATCGCAGCGGGAGTGGTGACGATTTGAGAAGCATTCATGCCGAAGGCTGTTTCTTGCCTCCGGCGAGGCTGAGCGAGTTCGCGTCATCGCGAAAGAGGAGGGCGTCCGCGGCGCGCTTCACTTGAGGTTTCGCGCTGTCGCGCTCACGCTTCGCGGCGCGTTCAACAGCATCGGTGACGAGCCCATGCAAAGGAGACTTGTCACATACCGGATCCGCATTGGCTGCATCGCCCGTCATCAGGTAGGCCTGGCACCGGCAGCCGCCGTAATCCTTAACCTTCTCCGGACAAGAGCGGCACGGTTCCTTCATCCACGCATCGCCGCGGTAGGTGTTAAAAGCCGGCGAATCGTGCCAGATCCAGCGGAGATCGTGATCGCGCACACTCGGGAAGTTCAGTCCGGGGAGCATGCGTGCCGAGTGGCAGGGAAGCGCAACGCCATCGGCGGTGATACATAGGAACACCGCGCCCCAGCCGCTCATGCATGGTTTCGGCCGGGTCTCGTAGTAATCCGGCACAACGAAATAAATCTTCATCCGGTTTGCGGCGCGCTGGCGGAAGTTGTTCGTGATTTCCTCCGCGCGCTGCAATTGTTCGCGGCTCGGCAGGAGTTTGTCGCGATTGAGCCAGGCCCAGCCGTAGTATTGCGTATTGGCGAGTTCGACGTACTCCGCCTCGAGCTGCTCGGCCATCTCGAGGATCTGCTGGACATGATCGATGTTGAGTTTGTGCAGGACCACGTTGAGCACCATCGGGTAGTCGTATTTCTTGACCAGCCTGGCGACCTTCTGTTTCAGATCGAAGGTGCGAGTGCTGGACAGGAAATCATTCATCTCGCGGGTCGAGTCCTGGAACGAGACCTGGATATGATCGAGCCCACCCTCCTTGAATGCTGCGATTCGCCGCTCATCGAGGCCCACGCCGGAAGTAATCAAGTTCGAGTAATAGCCGAGCCTGCGGGCCTCGGCGACCAAGATTTCCAGGTCAGACCGCATCAACGGTTCTCCTCCCGAAAATCCAAGCTGAGTTGCGCCGAGTTCACGTCCTTGCCTCAAAACGCGCAGCCAGTCCTCAGTCGACATCTCCTCGCCGTAGCTCGCATAGTCGATGGGGTTGTAACAGTACACGCAGTGCAACGGACACCTGTAGCTGACTTCGGCCAACAGCCAGAGCGGCAGATTAACCTTGCTTTGTTCGAATCCAGCCTTTTCCATGAGCGTTTTCCAGAAACTCGATAACGTCGCCCCGCAGATCGGCGCCGGGAAAAGCGCGCTCCAGGTCGGCGACAATCTCGCCCACCCTCGCGGCGCCGTTGACGCGCTTCAGTATCTCGCCTGAGCTGCCGGGCAACTGGACCATTCCTTCCGGATAGAGCAGCACGTGCATCTGCTGCGCAGGCTCCCATTGGAAGCGGTAATGATGAGCGATTTCGAATATCGTGTCGTCGTTCAAAGGCATGCGCGATCAACCTTAAGCCGCAGAGGGGAATAGCCACAAAAAGGCACAAAATTCACAAAATATTCCCGACTTCATTTCAATCTTTGTGCCTACGGTCCGATGCCGTAGGCTAGTTGTATAGTATCGAGCATCGTCCACAGCACGTCGAGCTTGAATTGGAGGATGTCGAGCGCGCTCTCCTGCTCCTCCCGCGTTTTGAAATGCTCGAGCGTGGTCTGGAGACCGTGTTCGACATCCCTTCGCGCCTCGGACAATCGCTTGCGGAAGTATTGATAGCCCTCCGGTTCGATCCACGGGTAATGTTGCGGCCAGTTCTCCAACCGTTTTTTGTGGATCTCGGGCGCGAACAACTCGGTGAGCGACGAGCAGACAGCCTCCTGCCACGTCGCGTGGCGCGCGAAGTTGACATACGCGTCCACTGCGAAACGCACGCCGGGCAGAACATAATTTAAAGACTGCATGTCCTCGCGCTTCAGACCGCAAGCGTCGCCGAGCCGCAGCCACGCTTCGATGCCGCCTTCGTCTGCTTGCGTGCCGTCGTGGTCGATGATGCGGAGAATCCACTGCCGGCGCTGATCGCGGTCAGGCATGTTCGCGAGGATGGACGCATCCTTAAGGGGGATGCTGATCTGGTAGTAATAACGGTTGTATACCCAGCCCTGAACCTGCGCTTTGGTGCATTGGCCGCTGTTCATTGCGATGTGGAAGGGATGGTGGATGTGATAGCGGGTTCCCTTCGCGCGCAATTGTCGCTCGAACTCTTCTTCAGTCCAGGGAGGCTTTACTGGTGGACCCATGACTGTCTTCTTAGAGCGTGATCTCCATGCCATCATAGGCCACTTCGATGCCGAGATCTTTCAATTCTCGGTGTTCCGGCGAATCCTCATTCAGGATGGGGTTGGTGTTATTGATGTGAATGAGCACCTTGCGGCTCGCCTTCAGTGGTTTCAGCACTTCGATCATGCCTCCGGCCCCGGCCTGCGGTAGATGCCCGATCTCCCGCGCCCGCTTCTTCGACACACCCAGCCGGATCATTTCGTCGTCGGTCCAGAAAGTGCCGTCCACCATCACGCAGTCTGCGTCCTCGAGCAGAGGCCGAACATGCGGCTCGATCTCCAGAAGGCCGGGAGCATAGAAGACAGACGTTCCGGTCTTGGGATCGGAGATGTGCATGCCGATATTGTCGCCTTGGTGCGGCTGATCGCGACGCGGAGAGTACGGCGGGGGTTTGCTCGCGACAGGGGCCGCCCTAAAGCTTAAGTCACCCGCTCCGATGACACCGAAGTGTTTGCCGGGATCGATCGGCACTCTATGCCAGTGAATCCCGCAGTAGTGCTGAAGGATGTGGAATACAGGGTTCCCGGTGGTGAGATCCTCCCGAGCCATATCGGTCGAATAGATCTCCAAGGGCCGGCCCTCTCGCAGCATGAACAAACCAGTCGTGTGATCGATCTGAGCATCCATCAAGACCACTGCGCGTATTGCCGTGTCGCGTACGGTTCGCCCCGGCTGCAATTCAGGAAATGCGCGCAACTGCGCAAGTATATCGGGGGAGGCATTGAACAGAATCCAGTCGGTGTTATTGCCGGAGACTGCTATCGAAGATTGGGTGCGTGCTTGTGCGCGGATTGTTCCTTCCCGCAGTCCAGCACAGTTGAAACAGTTACAATTCCACTGGGGAAAACCGCCGCCGGCCGCTGAACCCAGGACTCTGATCCGCACGGTCTTTTTTAACGATTTAAAAAGACACGGAAGCCCTTTTTCAGGGCTTCCGGCTCCTACCGATTGGAAATATACAGTGTCGATTCGAAACCGAGGCGAAGCTCAATGTACACTGGCTTGGTCCACATAGGCACCTCCAAGAGACTTGACCTAAAGTCGCATTCAATCGGACTAAGTGGAAATGAGATTACCGCGACCCGATAAGATTTTCAATCCAAATCGCGCGGGGAAGGGAATGTCAAAAATTCAGCTTCAAGGTGAACTGCACCTGCCGGCCTTTGTTAACGGTGTTGGTGATCTTTCCGAAAGTGGCCACGGCCAATTGTGTGCCGGGCTTATCAAACTGAGGTGTGTTGAAAAAATTAATGAATTCCGTGCGATAGTCGAGTGAACGGTCGCCGCCCGCCAGACGGAAGCTTCTACCAAACGCGACATTCCAGTTGGCAGTTCCATCTTTCCGGAAGGTGTTCCAGCCGAGATTGCCCCGGCCTCCCGGGGGAATATTGTTATCGAAATTCTGGCAGTGCAAGTACGGTAGCCCGTCCGTGCCGGGCGGCCTGCAAGTATTGGCGCCCAGTAGCACGCCAGCGGTATCGGGATTATCAAAGCTTTTTCCCAGCAGCGAAGGATTCAAGATATTGGGACGATCCGCAGTATTGCCGTCGACGTTGCCATAACCGGGCGCGTCCGATCCGGTATGAAAGTGGAACGTGACGCCGGACTGGAAAAGAGTTGTCCCCGAAATCTGCCATTCTTTGAGCACGGCCGCCGGCCATCTCATGGAGCCCGCAAAAAAAGGCAGGCGATAGACGTAGCTCATGGTGAAAGTCTGCGGGGTATCAAACAGCGCAAAGCCTTTTTGATCTGAGAAGTGATTGCAGTGTTCGCACGTCGGCGTGCCCGTCTCCGGTGGAACCTCGACTCCGGATGCGGTGTTGGTGAAATCTCCACCCAGGTCGATGGCCTTCCCAAAGGTGTAAGCCGCGCGGAACGTCAGGCCGTGCGTCAATTTCTTTTCGACGCTGGCTTGAGCGGCGTCGTAGTAGCCGATGCTGTTGCTCTCCACCACATTGATGGCGCCGTAGCGCTGATCGGGACGACGAAGATTGATGGTGGCTACTGTGGTTGGAATGCCTGGAACGACTACCGGACGGTTGTAGACTGCCTGGGTCAATAAATGGAACGACCGGCTCCCCATATAGGCGAAGCGCATCAGCGTTTCGGACGGCAGTGCCCACTCGAGCGACAAACTGTACATATGGCTATAGGGAGTGACCAGATCCGGGCTCAACAGATACAGGTTCTGTTGAGCCCGCGGAATCGGCTTCATGGCCGGCGCGGCTTCGGCCAGCGCGAGGGCGTCCACCAAACTCGGTGTATTAATTTCCAGCACCTGCACGGAAGGGGGGTTGAAGCGTGTGGTTTGGTACGTCACTGGGAAGATGGAGCTGTAAGAGATGCCATAGCCTGATCGCACGGTGAGTCTTCCCCGGCCGGGGTTCCACGCAAACCCAAACCGCGGGCCTAGTGTGTGCTGTGCCGGCATCTTCGGATCCGTGAGGTGATTCACTTCCGTGGGCGAGGTCTCGGCTTCATAGCGCATTCCCATATTGACGCTGAACGTTGGAGAAAGACGGAAATCGTCTTCCACAAACGCGGTGTGTTCCCAATCCCGGAAGCCGCGATAGAGATTCCCGATTGTGATCGTAAACAGATCGGGTGTGCCCAGCAGGAAGTTCTCCATTGCGGTGCGCCCGAAATCCGGATTAAAGTTCAGCGCCCCCCGGTTGTTGTTGCTTTGCAGGTCATTCACCTGCGCCCGGGTAGTGCTCCAGCCGAATTTGAGCGCGTGCCGCCCGATGGTCCGGCTGAGATTGGAAAAGACTTTGAAACGATTCTCGGCCCTCATTCGCGGAAACTGTATTCCAGGACCGATCTCAGCCAGTTCTTGAGTGTTGATTTCGGGCACCGTCGTGAAGCCCAAAGGAGCCAGCAGATTATTAAACTCATGGGTCGGCAATAGAGACGCTCGGATCCGGTCGAAATGAAAGCCGAACTGGCCGAGTGATTGCGGCGAGAAAACGCGGTTGAGTTCGATGTACGCGGACTGGTTTCTCAAATCCGTCTGCGGATTCTGTCCGATAACCAACTGGAACGGGTCTTCGCTGTATTGGTTGACCGAATAAAACCCTGCAATGGAGGTCTTCTCATCCGGCTTCACGTCAAGCCGCGCCAGGCCATCGGCAGTCACAATGCTGCGCGGAGCGTTGGTGTTGAGCTGCCGCAAGCTGACGGCGGGGAGGTTCGGAAGCTGGGCCGGATATGCCTTCAGCAAATTGGAGATGATGGCGTTGGTCTGTGCGTCGGCCGCACGCGGCGTCCGCTCCGATACCAAAGGCGTTTGGACGTTTCCGTTGACCATGCCGGAATTAAAGATCTGGCCGAAATCGAGAAGCAGCGACGCTTTCGAAGAGATCAGCGGCCCTCCCGCCCGAAGGTTGTAACTTGTGATGCGGGAAGCAAGCAAGGGACCCACATTAAAGAAATTGCGCGCATTCAGAGCGCTGTTCTGGTGCGTTGCGGAAACCGAGGCTCGCCAGTCCCTCAGCAGGGGCCGCGGACGGAGCGGCTGAAAGCCCAACAGCGGCGCTCCGTATTCGGCGCCGAAATAATTGTCCTCGGCTAGAAATGCAGGGATGTACGTCGGGTTTGGTCCACGGAAAAGCGTGAGCAGGTTCCGCAGATCGTTCAGGTCGATGCGGTAGATGAAGATGTTTGGATTACGTTCCTCCAATCCAGCGAGTTCTTGGGCGGCATCTGCAGTGAATCGAAAGTCAGCGCGCGTGGAAACAGTCTCGCTGTCCACGACCACGTCCATTTGCAACACCTGCTGAGTATTTGCAATAGAGACTTTAAGCGTATAAACGCCCGGCTCCAGATTCGAAATGGCATAGGAACCGTCTTCGGAGGTGACGACTTTAGCCAGCGGTTCTTGGTCTTTGGCCGTGACTGTGATCGTCGCTCCCGGAACCGGTCCTCCTTGGGCGTTCAGCACCTGGCCCTGAATCCCACCGTCGAAGGCCCAGGCTGGCGCTGCGAGCGAAGCAAAAAGAGTCGTGAATAAAAGTATGCGTTTCATAAGCCGGCGAAATTTTAATACAGCAGCACCGGATGTTGCCCATACACTTCGTTCCTTAACCTGGCTGATCTTTATTCACAAGTCTTGGCTGGTAGAGGACGAGCGCCACACGTCCACTGTCAAATGGCTTATTGTGCGATGTGGAATGCACTTGTTTCGACCACCAGATTACCGAATGACCCATTGACCGAGTTGCCATTTGGCGGTTCCGTCATCGCAGCAAGTACATTCCACATCGCACAACAAGCCATTTGACAGCTCACAATGGTGAGTGGCTCTGTGCCCTCTTGATTCAGCGATTGGAGCGCGGAGTATAATGCCGCAAGCAATTCGGACAAAAAAATGGGGAGGAGAGCGACATGCGTTCAGCGGCAGTATTGTCAAGGCACGCTTTGGCAGGTGTTCTATTCAGCATTTGTTTTGCGGTCGCAACAATTCATGCGCAGGTGACCGCGTCTGTTTCCGGAAGAGTAGAGGACTCCACGGGGGCTACTGTACCCGGAGCCATGGTAACCGTTACCAGCCTGGAAACGGGAGCGGGACGTACGGCGAGTACCAACGAAACCGGGACATACCGGGTGTTGTCCCTTCCGGTGGGAAGATATGAGGTAAAGGCGGAGCTGTCTGGCTTCAAAGCGGCGCGCCAGACCGGGATCAGCCTGGCGGTTGGAGAAGAGGCCGTAGTGAACCTGAAGCTCGAAGTGGGAGCAGTTCAGGACGAGGTGACGGTAACCGGAGAAGCGCCGCTGGTCAATACCACCACCGCGTCGGTTTCAGGACTCGTTGGGGAAAGGGAAGTCAAAGACCTGCCGCTCAACGGCCGTAGTTTCGACAACTTGATTACTCTCAATCCTGGGGCCGTCCTCTACAACTTCAAGGCCGGGGCGTCCGTGGGCTCCGGCGAAGGCGCCTATTTCACTGTGGCCGGCCGGCGGCCGTCCGACAATCTTTTCCTGCTGAACGGGATTGAATACACGGGCAGCAGCAACATTGGTATCACGCCGGGAGGAGTCAGCGGCCAACTGCTGGGCATTGACGCCGTCCGGGAATTCAATGTACTCGGCGATACCTATTCGGCCGAATACGGCAAGCGCGCCGGCGGGCAAGTCAGCGTGGTCACCCAGTCCGGCTCCAATCAACTGCATGGCGCTGGATTTGAGTTCTTACGGAACAGCGCCCTGGATGCGCGAAACTTCTTTGACCAAAAGGCACTGCCGACAGATCCGCGAATCCCTCCGTTTAGGCGCAATCAATTTGGCGGTTCGCTAGGCGGACCAATTAAAAAAGACAAGATGTTCCTCTTCGGCAACTACGAAGGGTTCCGGCATTCGCTGGGACTCAGTAACGTCGCCTTCGTTCCCGACAACGATGCGCGACAGGGCATGATGCCGTGTAACGTGATCCCTGCCGTGGACCGACCCCCGAATTGCACGCCCAACACGCCCAATTTGCCGGTTCGAGTTCCCAGGCTGGACTCACGCATGCTCCCTTTCATGAGGCTATGGCCGGCGCCCAACGGTCCCAAGCAGGTCGCGAACGGCTTGGCCACTGGAGTGGCTAAGAACTTCAACAACCCCGTGCAGACGATTCGAGAGGACTTCGGCACAACGCGATTCGATCTGAACGCTTCCGGCAAGGACACGTTCACCACCGCCTTTACGATAGATGACGGGCACAACGTTTCGCCCCTCACAAACCCGCTTTTCGCAACCATCGCGGACCTTCGCAGTCAGGTCCTTAGCGCGCAGGAAACCCACGTCTTTTCGCCGCAATTTCTCAACACTGTCCGGATGGGGTTCTCGCGCGCGTCATTCAATTTCGATTCACCTGAGCTGGATACTACTATTCCGCCGGACATTACCTTATTTAAAGGCAAACCGCCGGGATGCCTCGCAATCGGGGGCGCATCCTGTGCTGCGGTGAATAACATCACTCCGGGCGGCGGCGGTATTTCTGGAAGGCTTTACAACACGAGAAATCTCTTCACCGGCTCGGATGACGTGCAGCTCGTCCGTGGCAAGCACCAACTGAGTTTCGGCGCCTGGGTTCAGCGAATCCAGGTAAACGCGAACTCCGCGGCTCGAAATTACGGAGAAGCAGACTTTGCCAGCCTCCTGACATTCTTGCAAGGGACCACCACCAACTGGGTGGGTACTCCCAATCGTACGTTCATGTACTGGAGGTCCACGCACGGCGCCTGGTACGTTCAGGACGTGATGCAACTACGTCCCAATCTCACCGTCCGGGCCGGCCTTCGGGACGAATTCACGAACGGCTGGAACGAGAAATATGGAAGGGCTGCCCAGTATGTCCTGAACGCGGATGGGGTTCCCACCAGCGACCCTGTGACGAGCTCCACTCGTATCGGGAAATCGACGTTTTCGGACAACAAGGCCACCAGGCTGCTTAGTCCTCGCGTGAGCTTTGCCTGGGACGTGTTCGGCAATGGAAAAACCTCGATGCGGTCCGGATTCGGGATGTACTACTCGCTGCTGGATAATCTCAGCTTCCAAATGAACTTTACGGCTCCCTATAACGTTCTATTTGCCTTCAACAACCTCTCTCTATACGATTCGCCGCTTCCGCCACCGGTCGTTCCCGGTTCTGCTCTGCCGCCGTTCTGTTCGCCGGCTAACCCGCCCGGAGTTCCTGGAGCTCCTTGCACCGCCGTGCAGGCGCAGGGCGTTCAACTCAACGCGAAAACTCCGACGGTCGTGTCGTGGAACTATTCCATCGAGCAGCAACTGGCGCGGAACATGTCTCTTCGCGTCGCCTATGTTGGCTCTCACGGCTACCACAACATCATCGACATTGATGCCAATACCATTCCACAGCAGACTTGCAACAACCCGGCCGGCTGCGCGAGCGGTGGTATTCGCTCCCCAATTCCATCGAGTCAGTCGGTGCTACCGTCATGTGGACCGGGGATTCCGGCTCCATGCACGGTACCGCAGGGAACGCGGTATTTTCCGGCAGGAACGCGGCCCAACAGGTATTTGGCGAATGCGTATTTCTGGGACACGGAGGGCATTAGCAGTTATAACGCGCTGCAAGCCGACCTGACAAAACGGCTCAGCAGCGGGCTGCTCTTCCGGGCCAATTACACCTTTGCGAAAAACCTGGACGACGGCACCGCTACTGCAAGCAGCCAGTCTCAGAACAACAACCAATCGGTGCTGGATCCGCGCCATCCCTTGATCGACTACGGCCGATCCGCTCTGGACTTTCGGCACCAGGGAAGCGGCAGCTTCGGTTACGAGCTGCCCTTTGGGA
>WNGL01002162.1_pt1 | contig 24034 bp, 21 predicted proteins | sample 5400591 | NCBI WGS metagenome assembly WNGL01 (sample SAMN13153377, study PRJNA577476) | soil metagenome | isolation source: 80 cm soil or saprolite under Garry oak tree replicate 1 | place: USA:California | collected 2016-06-15 | reverse complement strand
ATACTCGACGGAGCAGGCTGCACATCTAATCGTGCAGATCAAGCGACTCATTCCTCCCTGGGTCAGGATCATGAGGATTCAGCGCGAGATTCCAGCTAGCGGCATCGCGGACGGAGTAATGAATGGAAACCTCCGCCAGTTGGTCCAAGAAGAACTCGCCCACCGTGGTATCACATGCCGCTGCATAAGATGCCGCGAAGTCGGGCAGCATGCCATGAGAAACACTGCGAGCCCACTTACCGAGAATATCAGACTTCAACGAATAGTCTACGAGGCGTCCGGAGGCACAGAGATCTTTCTCTCCTTTGAGGATCCCAAACTCGATATTCTTGTTGGCTACGTCCGCCTCAGAATTCCAGGCGAAGAGGCCCATAGGACAGAAATCAAGGACCAGAACGCTGCAATAATCCGAGAGCTTCACGTCTTCGGCCAGACGGTGCCGGTTGGCGCAAGGATCGAGTCAGCCTACCAGCACAGGGGCTACGGTACCAGACTGATCGCGGAAGCCGAGAGGACCGCCGCCGAAGACTACCTGAGGACCAAGATGGTCGTGATAAGCGCGCTCGGAACCAAGAACTACTACTCTCGATTTGATTACAGACACGACGGACCCTACATGTCGAAACGGCTCAACTAGAGAATATCCTTAACCCTCCTCTGAGTCGTTCCCGCTTCATGTCGGTCTCGGAGCTTGAAGGATACCACGGAGAAATCCTTCGTAGGCTGAAGAGTGCCAACGCCAAAGTCGGAGACATAGTCAAGATTACCACACGGACTGGAGAGGTCTTCGAAGGAGCACTATTCCCACGCTCCGAATATGCCGACCCCAACCATATCGTTCTCAAGCTGAAAAACGGCTACAACGTCGGGATCCACTTCCAGCGGACGGAGAAGATTGAAGTTGTCGGGGGAGGCCAGAAACCCCACTTTACCAGACCATCTCCCCCACCGAAGCATCCCGGTCTTCCCAGAGTAGCAATCATCAGCACAGGAGGAACGATCGCAAGCAGAGTGGACTATCGAACAGGCGCCGTCCAGCCAGCTCTCACAGCAGCAGACCTGGCAAGCGTCGTCCCCGAACTCGCCAACATTGCAGAAGTCGAGGCCGACATATTATTCAGCGAATTGAGCGAGAACGTCACACCATCGCAGTGGAAGACTCTCGCCGAGGATATTTCCAGAAGAATAACAGAGGGAGTAAGCGGGGTCGTGGTAAGCCAGGGAACTGATACCATGCATTACACCGCGGCAGCCTTGAGCTTCGCGCTTCAACATCTCTCCGTTCCAGTCTTGCTGGTCGGAGCTCAGCGGTCTTCGGATCGCCCCAGCTCCGACGCTGCATCCAACCTGACTGGAGCCGTTGCGATGACGGCCAACGCGGATCTCGGCGTGGTTGGAGTCACAATGCACCAAGACCTCTCGGACCGCTACATCGTTGCACATAGAGGAACGAGGGTGCGAAAATGTCACACGAGCCGTCGAGACGCATTCAAGTCCATCAACTCATATCCTCTCGCCCGTTACGATCTCCATACTCGACAGATCGAATATTTCGAGAGCCCTCCCAGACGGAGGTCAGATCACAATTTCAGCCTCAAACCGGACTTCGACCATCACGCGTATCTCTTGAAATTCTACCCAGGCTTCGATCATCAACTGATAGATGCGGCAGTCAAAGCCGGCGCCCGCGGTCTAGTACTGGAAGGTACGGGCCTTGGACACGTTTCCAAATACTGCTACGACTCCATACGGAACGCGGTAAAAAACGATGTTCCCGTTTTCATGACATCCCAGACAATATGGGGAAGAGTCGACATGAACGTCTACGTCACAGGACGAGACCTGCTCAACCTCGGCGTTGTCCCCCTCGAAGATATGATCCCAGAGACAGCCCTTGTGAAACTCATGTGGGTCCTCGGCCAGACGAGTTCCATAGACAAGGTTCACGGACTCATGCTCCAGCCGGTAGCTGGAGAAATTACCGAGAGGACGACGATAACGGAGGCGGCCTAGGCGCCTCAGAACTACTCGACGGTGGGTCTCAGGGTCGGACTCGAAGTACACAGGCAGCTGGACACTCGCCACAAGCTATTCTGTGAGTGTCCAACAATCCTCTCGACAAAACCGCCGACGCTCACATTCGAACGGAGGCTCAGACCAACACAGAGCGAGCTGGGCCAAATAGATCCGGCAGCTCTCTTCGAGTTCAACAAAGAGAGAGCCATCAAATACGAAGCCGACCCAGAAACAACATGCTTAGTTGAACTAGACGAAGAGCCTCCGCACAAGCTCAACCCTGAAGCAGTCGACATCGGGCTCACCATCAGCCTCCTCCTGCATGCTCGTCCGATGGACGAGGTGCATGTGATGCGCAAGGTCGTCATCGACGGCTCCAACACGACAGGATTCCAGAGGACAGCGATAATCTCGCTCAATGGCAAACTAGACGCGGACGGAAAAGAAATCCCGATTCAGCAGATATCACTAGAAGAGGACGCTGGACGCAAGACAGGCGAGGATAAGAACGCGGTCATCTTTCGGCTCGACCGGCTCGGGGTCCCCCTCATCGAGATTGCTACCGGTCCGGTAATCAAAGACGCTCAAGAAGCAGGCAGAGTGGCCTTCGCGATAGGACAGGTGCTACGGGCCACAAAGAAGGTGAAGCGAGGCCTCGGTAGCATAAGACAGGACCTCAACATCTCGATAGAGGGCGGTGCTCTTATCGAGATCAAAGGGGTCCAAGAACTCGAACTAGTCTCCAAAGCGATTGAGCTGGAAGTCCAGCGTCAAACCAGTCTTTTACAGATACGAGACGAGCTAAGGAGCAGAAAAGTCAAGCCGGCAGACCTCAGAGAGGACTTTCATGATCTCACACCGCTCCTCTCCCAATCAGAATCGAAGATAGTCCAGTCAGCTCTAAAGCAAGGAGGAACTGTTCAAGGGGTTAAGCTAGCAGGCTTCGCGGGATTGCTGGAGAGAGAGCTGATGCCGGGAATCAGATTGGGGACGGAGATGGCGAAGCGGGCTGCCTTCTGGGGACGGGTGGGAGGAGTCTTCCACTCTGATGAGCTGCCCGGGCACGGAATAAGTCAGCCTGAGGTAGATGCTATCGCAGGGAAGCTCGAATGCCACACAAGCGATGCCTTCGTCCTAATCGCTGACTCTAGAGAAAACGTGTTGGACGGGCTGAAGGCTGTTGTCGAAAGAGCTAGGGAAACAACGGTTGGAGTGCCGGAGGAGACGAGGACTGCCAACCCTGATGGTACAACACACTACATGAGACCGAGACCAGGCGCGGCCAGAATGTATCCGGAGACTGATGTGCCGCCGGTTCAGATAAGCTCCGACAGAATCAGGCAAATCGGAGACAACTTGCCACGTATGCCCGAAGAGGTCGCCAAAGAGATAAGGTCAAAATACGATATCACTCCAAAACTCGCAGCTCAACTCGTCAACTCCGAGTACCTAGACAGCTTCGGAGAAATAACCGCGGCTGCGAAAGAGATAGCGCCAAGCTTCGTCGCAACCGTACTCACGGAATCTATGCGAAGCCTGGCTAGGGATCAGGTCCCGATCGAGAATCTTGAGGATACACATCTCAAGGACGTTTTCCGGCTGGTGGCTGAAGGCAAGACTGCCAAGGAATCGGTATTGGAGATTCTCAAATGGTTGGCCACGCATCCCACTGCAACCGCAACGGCCGCGCTTGACCAGCTGAATCTGGGGATGATGGGAAAGGCGGAATTGAAGGGGGTAATATCCAAAGTCTTGGAGTCGCATCGATCATTTGTCAATGAGAATGGGGCCAAGGCGCTCGGGAAGATGATGAATTTGGTCATGGCCGAAGTCAGGGGCAGGGCCGATCCGAAACTCGTAACCGAGATACTGCGCGCCGAACTTGAACAAGCCAGAGGGTGACGGTTTCGCCTCGCGACATTCCAGACAAGACCATGGCGCTCGAGATGGATGATCTCGACCGACGAATCCTCCAAGCGTATCTTATGGACGCTAGACTATCCTACAGGGAGCTGGGCCACAAGCTCGGAGTCTCAACGACCACGATCCAGTCACGAACCATCAAGCTGGAAAAGGCCGGAATCATACGAGGATACTCCGCAGTCTACGACCATGAAAAGATAGGATTCCAGCTGACCGCCATAACAGAGGTATCGGTCGCCAAGGGGAAATTGCTAGAGCTAGAACGGGAAGTGGCTAAGATGCCTCAGGTCTTGGCTGTCTACGATGTCACGGGTCTCACTGATGCTATTGTGATTGCCAAGTTCAAGAGTCGTGAAGACTTGAGTAGGTTCACAAAGGCACTGTTGGCGATGCCTTTCGTCGAACGGACGAATACCTACATGGTTCTAACGACTGTCAAAGAAGACTTCAGGTTACTCTGAATCAAAATTTCCGGGTGGCATGTTTCAGCTCGGCGACATGCTTCTTCAACAATTCTTCCATTTCGCCAGCATTGCTCAAATGGTCCTGGATGATCTGCACTAGTGCGCTTCCTACTATTGCTCCGTCCGCGCCGGCCTTTATCAGGGTTCTAACGTGGTCTGGTGTGGAGACGCCGAAGCCTGCTGAGACTGGAGTTCTTCGCTTGTTGATGGAACTTACTCGTTTGAGTGTGTCCAATGCCTGTGGTCCAAGCGTCTTTCGTGGACCTGTCACGCCGTAGAGAGAGACTAGATAGAGAAATCCGGTGGTCTCTGCGAGGATCCGTCTCAACCTCGTCTCTGGAGTGTTTGGTGCAGCAAGAAGAATAGTGTCGATGTCATTCTTCGAGGCTAGCTTGTGGAATTGGGGATCAGCGTTGGCCGGCATGTCTGGAACCACCACTCCGCTCACACCGGATTTTTGGGCGATTTGGAAGAAGCGTTCGGCTCCCATTGCGAGAATCGGATTGCAATAAGTGAGAAGGACGAGGGGCACGTCGTGCTGGGCAGAAAATTCTCCTGCTAGCGATAGAACTTTCTTGGTAGTTATGCCTGCGGTCAAGGCTCTCTGGCTTGAGGCTTGGATTACCGGTCCATCGGCAATGGGGTCCGAGAACGGGATGCCAATCTCAACGATATCTGCGCCTCCCTCGACTAGTGCTGAGGCGTTAGCGTGGAACTCTTCGGGTGTCGGGTCTCCTCCGGTCAAGTATGCGATCAGAGCGCCCTCTCTTCGGGACCGGAGTTCCTCGAACTTGGAGGCTATAGGGTGCTCATTGTGGGAAGTGTCTTGCAACGATCTCGACATCTTTGTCGCCTCGTCCTGAGAGGTTCACGATGATAGAATCGCTGGTTGGATACCTTTTCGCCAGTTTGAAAGCGTAGCTCAGAGCGTGGGCAGGTTCCAGAGCCGGCATTATTCCTTCTTGATCAGACAGTCTCTTGAACGCGTCCAGCGCATCATTGTCCGATACTGCAACGTACTTTACTCTCCCAGTGCTCTTGAGATAGGCGTGCTCTGGTCCAACGGCAGGATAGTCTAGGCCTGCTGAAATGCTCTTGGTGTTTTGGACCTGGCCATCGGCATCTTGTAAGAGATAGGTTCGCATGCCGTGAAGAACGCCCTCGCTGCCCGCCACCAGTGCGGCTGCATGCTGGCCCGGTCGGAGGTCTTGCCCTCCGGCTTCGACTCCGTGCAGTTCCACTTCGAGATCATGGAGGAAGTGGTGGAAGACTCCTATGGAGTTGCTTCCGCCCCCTACGCAGGCGACCACAGCCCTGGGGAGCTTGTCTTCTCGTGCGAGGATCTGTTGTCGGGTTTCCTTTCCGATGATGCTCTGGAAGTTGCGGACCATGGTCGGGTATGGGTGAGGTCCCACGGCGGAGCCGAGCAGGTAGTAGGTGTTCTCTATGTTCGTTACCCAGTCCCTGAGGGACTCGTTGATTGCGTCCTTGAGGGTTCTTGATCCCGAGTCTACCGAGTGGACCTTGGCGCCCAGCATTTTCATCCGGTAAACGTTGAGCTTCTGCCTTTCCATATCTTCTCGTCCCATGTATATCTCGGATTGTAGACCGAGCGCGGCGCATGCCATGGCCGTCGCCACGCCGTGTTGCCCAGCCCCTGTTTCGGCGATAATTCTCTTCTTTCCCATTCGTCTGGCGAGGAGGGCTTGTCCGAGTGTGTTGTTGATCTTGTGTGCTCCGCCGTGGAGGAGGTCTTCTCTCTTCAGATAGATCTTTGCGCCTGCGAGATTCCTTGTGAGGTTTCGAGCGAGATAGAGTGGCGTGGGGCGTCCTGCGTAGGACTCTAACAGATTTCTAAGTTCCTTTTTGAAGGCTGGATCTCGTGAGTATTCATTGTAGGCTTCTTCTAGATCCTGTAACGGTTTCATCAGGGTCTCTGGTACGTACTGGCCGCCGTACTTGCCGAACCGGCCTCGGGAGTTTGCTGCGGTTTTCTTGATCTTCACGAGTTTACGAGCTCGCTGACTTTCTGCTCGACGTTTGCCGACCTCATTATGCATGTTCCGATGAGAAAGGCTTGAACCCCTGCTGTCTTGAGCCGCTCTATGTCGGCGACAGTTTCTATTCCGCTCTCGGAAACCACTGGTCTGGCCGTCGGTTTAGCCTCGGCGAGGATCCGCGTGGTGGTGTCAAGGTCGACTTGGAAAGTGGAGAGGTTGCGATTATTGATTCCGAACAGATCTGGTTTGTGGATTTGCATCTCTTGGAACTCGTGTGTGGCGTTGGCTTCGGCCAGCACTTCCAGGCCCAGTCGTCTCGCCTCGTCTATCATTGAGTCGATCCTCTGATCCGCAAGTCCGTTGCTGAAGAGCTCTGAGATCAGTACTATCGCGTCTGCCCCAGAATTTGCTGCCGCTCTCAGTTGCCTGGGGGAAACGATAATGTCCTTCATCACTATTGGCGTGTCTACGTTCTCGGCAACCTCTGACAGGACCTTGAGGCCTCCTTGGAACGCGTCAGGGTCTGTGAGGATTGATAATGCGCAAGCCCCGCCCGCAACCATCTCCTCCGCGATCTTCAATGGCGATTCGAAGTCTCGAATTTTCCCGGATGATGGAGAAGCGTATTTTATCTCAGCGATCACTGGCGTCTTTCGGCTCGTCTCAATCGCCCGGACAAGGCTTCTGTGTATTCGTCGTACCGCCGCATCCGTGTCATAGTAACCGTTGGTGACTCTCTTCTTAGCCAGTCTAGATAGCTCGACAAGATGGTCTGGCATTCGCTAGGCCAGGACTTTCGCACGCTGGGTGCTTCCACCCGAGAATTCTACTAGGTTGTGGAGGGTCTTGAGGGCGAGTCCGTCTTTGATGGTATTGGTCCCGATCTCTATCCCTTCCCGAAAATCATGTGCTCTCTCAGATAGGACGAGGGCGGCGGCGGCATTTGCCAGTACTGTCTGTACGCGCGGATCTTCCTCTCCCATATTCCCAGAGAGGATTCGGCTTGTGAGACGGGCGTTTTCTTCGGGGTCGGACCCGCTGAGGTTCGTTGCTCGGGTCTTCTTGAAGCCAATGTCTTCGGGCTCGATCTCTTCTGTTGTTATATTGCCGTTTTTCGCGGAGAGAATCGCGGTCGTGCCTGTTAGAGATATCTCGTCGACTCCGTCTAGTCCGTGGACGGTCATGACCGATCTTGCTCCCAGAGCCAGCGCGGATCTCGCCATTGGTTCGAGTAACTCTAGGTCGCAAACTCCGATGAGCTGAGCATTTGCTCCTGCCGGGTTTGTTAATGGGCCGAGGATGTTGAAGACTGTACGGACCCCGATCTCTCTCCTCACCGGTGCGACGTTCTTCATTGCTGGATGGAAGTTTGGTGCGTACATGAACCCGATTCCGACTTCCTCGATTGATCGCTCCACTTTTTCAGGGTCCATTTCGAGATTGACGCCCAGCCGTTCCATAACATCAGCGCTTCCGCACTTGCTTGTGAATGAGCGGTTTCCATGTTTAGCTACGGGTACGCCTGCCGCAGCTACGACGAACGCGCTGGTGGTGCTGACATTGAATGTCTTGACCTTGTCACCTCCTGTGCCGCAAGTGTCAACCAGGAAGCCGCTTACTTTGGGGTGAATTCTCTTGCTGAAGTCTATCATCACCCGGGCGAGAGCTGTCACCTCTTCTACTGTTTCGCCCTTCTTCTTCAGCGCAACCAGGAATGCCGCGATCTGGGCGGGCGTTGTTTGTCCTGACATGATCTCCCTCATTGTCTCCTGCGCCTGCTCTCTGGTCAGATTCTTGTTCTCTAGCAGTGTTGGTATGCATTCTCTGATCACGACTCGTTACCCCTGCAAGAAATTCTGTATCAGTTGCTGTCCTTGAGGTGTGAGGATTGACTCTGGGTGGAACTGTACTCCTTCGATCGGGAACTCTCTATGTCTCACTCCCATTATTTCATGATCATCGAGAGACTCGGCTGTGACCTTCAGGCTTCTAGGCAGGGCGCGTCTATCTGCCACGAGGGAGTGATAGCGAGTCGCCTGGAATGGATTTGGGATGTTTCGAAAGACTCCCTTGCCATCGTGTCTTATTGGGCTGGTCTTTCCGTGGCGAAGGTTCTTCGCCCGAACTATTCTTCCGCCAAAGGCATGGACGATTCCTTGGTGTCCTAGACATACTCCGAGGGTTGGGGTCTTCTTGCTGATGGTTTGAAGCACTTCGGTGCAGATACCGAAGCTTTCATCGTCGCTGGGATTTCCTGGGCCGGGTGAGATGATGATTCTGTCAGGACGGAGATGCCGGATTCCTTCCACGTCGATCTTATCATTTCTTCTAAAATGGATATCCGACGAAACTAAGCCTGAGCATTGGGCGAGGTTGTAGACGAAGCTGTCGTAGTTGTCGACTATCAAGACCCTCATCTCAACATCCACTCCTGCGCCTGGCTCATCGCCGTGAACAGGGCTGCCGCTTTCCGCTCGGTCTCTATCCACTCCTTCTCTGGTACAGAGTCAGCGACTATTCCCGCACCGGACTGGAGGTAGCAGAAGTTGTTCTGCGCGCACAGGGTGCGTATCGTTATCGCGAAATCTGCGTTGCCGTTGGCCGAGAAGTACCCAACAGCTCCCGCGTAGGGACCTCTGGGTGTTGGTTCCAGTTCTTGGATGATCTGCACGGCCCGGATTTTCGGGGCACCTGACACTGTCCCCGCGGGAAAGACTGCCTTGAATAAGTCAAGGTTGGTGAGCCCTTTCCTTAGTTGGCCGATGACTCGAGACACTATGTGTTGGACATGGCTGTAACTCTGAACCTTCATGAATTCTGGCACTCGGACTGAACCATACCGGGAGACTCTGCCCAGATCATTACGGGCCAGATCGACGAGCATGACGTGTTCGGCTCGTTCTTTTTCGTCTTGGAGGAGTTCGCCTGCTAGGGCTCTGTTCCGTAACGGGTCACCGGTGAAGGGGCGTGTTCCGGCGATTGGGAATGTCTCGACTTTGCTGCCTGTCTTCCGGGCCAGCATCTCGGGGCTTGACCCCACGATCTGTCGCGGGCCGAACTTCTGGTAGTACATGTACGGGGAGGGGTTGATCCTTCTCAGGTGATTGTAGAAGGGAAGTAGGGATCCTCTGAAGGGAATCTTGTAGCGTTTGGAGATCACTACTTGGAATATGTCGCCGGAGCGAATATACTCCTTGGCCCGTTTTACTCTGTCAGAGAACTCCTTCTGGTCTAGGTTCGACTTGGGCTTTCCAAACTCGACTCTCCTGTCTGTGGGTTTTTCATCCAACAACGACTCGATTTTTTGTATTCTGTTTTTTTCATTGTAGAAGTATCGAGTCTGTTTCTTGAAGTGGTCGAAGACTATTCCGTCGTCGAAGAGGCCGAATTCCATGTCGGGGAATCCGTTTCTGCCTCGCGCTTTGCGTGGGATCTTCTCGAGGCTATGAACTAGGTTGTAGGAGGCGTATCCTACCAGCCCGCCTGTGTACCTTTCTTCTAGTTGGCCGATTCTCGCCGCGGGGATGACTCTACCGAGGGCGTCCACGGGGTCCTGGTTTGTAAGAATCTTCCTCTCGGACTTCTCCCTGTCCAGAATCTCGACCTGGCAGTCGGATGAACGAATGATCGCCTTAGGGTCGAAGCCGAGGAAGGAATACCGGGCTAGGCGTCTCGGTCCTTCGACCGATTCGAGGATGAAGCATTCGTCGTACTTGGCTTCTATGGCTTGGAAGAGTTCGATTGGAGAATGCTGGGTTCGTAGGGGTGTATACTTCAGCTTAGTAGAGGGCTGTAGGAGTTGCTGTCCAAAGTCTATACCCCATGGACTTCGCCTGCAGACTTGTCCGCACGTGAACTATTTATCGCTTGCGTGACCATTTCTGTACATTGGACGATAGTCTCCTCCTGCCGAGAGAGGCGTCGCTGCTTCTCATCGCAGCGAATCTCTCTGAGATTTCGACAAAGCTCCGACGTGCCTCCGGGGCGAAGGGATTCATCAGCTGGATTGCCTGCACAGTCTCCCAGTTTTCAATCATTTTGGAGATTCTGGTCTCTGTGTCCCTCAAGGATCTTGTCCGGGGCTCTCCGCCCTTATCGGAAAGCCCTATTCCGAGGGTCATCAGTGCAAAATGGTGCAGGCCCTGAGTGTAAGCCATTCTCTCGTCGTGCCGTTTGGCTGTCATGTTGTAGATCCTCGCGCCTGAGACTCTGAAGGCCTGGCGTAGTTTCTCCCACCAGGGACCCGGTCTGTAGGGAATGATGGAGATGTTCTCGTCGTAGAGCTGGTCGATGTCTGGTCCGAAGAGTGGATGGATGCTGACATACTCGATCTCGACAGAAGTTCGGGACGCAATCATGTCAGATACTCCCATCTTGACCGAGGATACATCTGCGAGTAGGCTGCCCTTCTTCATGAGTGAGGCTGTCTCGACAGCAACCCGTTCGGTCTCTTTGATTGGAACCGAAATTACGACGATGTCCGAATCGGCTGCGTCCAGAATTGTTCCCGGTTCTGCCTCTATTTCACGGGCGATCTTCCTCGTCTTGTTGAGGGAGCGGCCTGCAATCTTTACGCGGGCACCTTGGAGAGAAGCGAACCCGGCGATGAAGCGTCCCATCCTGCCTGTTCCGCCGACTACGAGGAGTTTGAGCCCGTCGAGTTTCGAGTTTTCGTCTCTCTGAGAATCGCCTTGGGCTCTGACGCTTAGTCGGAAGATCTGGCGAAAGACTTGTTCAAGCATTCGCGAGTCGAGGCTGAGTTGTTCAGAAAGGCGTTCTATTTTCCGTAAGATGATCTCTTCGCGTTGCGGGTCTCGGAGGGAGATCCCTCGACTACGTTTCATCCGGCCTAAGAGTTTCGCATTCTCGTACCTCTTCTTTATGAGGAGTGTGATTTCTTCGTCTATCTCATCTATTCTCGCTCTTAGTCTCTGGATCTCGTCCAACTGGGAATCGTTGATTGCTTTTTGGGAGGAGCTAAATGAACTCCATCCTTTGAACTATGCTGGTCACGATTGACCTGACGGGTCGGAGGATCGGTGTCTTGAACGCGAGGGAGATACGCTTCTTCTCAGCTTTTCAGGACGCGGGGTATCATCCCGCCGCGTATCATGAGGTCTGCGACGCCGATGGCGACCATTGACTGGACGACTGGGACCGCTTTGGGAACCACGCACGGGTCATGTCGGCCTTTGATCTCGAGGGACGTCTCTTCCATTCTGGACATGTTCACGGTGCGCTGTTGCTTGGCGATCGATGAAGGTGGTTTGAAGGCGACTCTGAGCATTAGCGGCATTCCGTTCGACATTCCTCCTAGGACTCCTCCCGAGTTGTTGGTAATGGTGCTAATCTTGTGATCTCCGATCATGTACTGGTCGTTGTTCTCTGAACCTTTGAGTTCTGATGCCTTGAAGCCTGCTCCGAACTCTACTCCCTTCACAGCTGGTATTCCGAAGACTATCTTGGCTAGTTCTGCGTCTATTGCATCGAAGAGGGGCTCACCGACACCAACAGGCAGGTTGAGGACTGTGCATTCCACGATCCCGCCGACGCTGTCTCCTTCCGATCTTGCGGCAAGCACTCTCTCGCGCATCTTCGCAGCGGTCGGCCCATCCGGACATCTCATGGAGTTCTCATAGGTTATCTTCCTGACAGCGTCGGGTTGCGGCGAAGGGTCCAGTCTGACACCGTCTATTGCCAACGTGTACGCTAGAACGTCGACCCCGTGGGACTGCAAGAGTCTCTGGGCGACGGCTCCTGCCGCAACGAAGGCGGCGGTCATCCGGCCCGAGAGTCGGCCTCCTCCCCGATAGTCGCTGTATCCGCCGTACTTGATTTTAGCAGGATAGTCTGCATGCCCGGGCCTCACCACATCCTTGATTGGTTCGTAGTCGGCTGACTTGGTGTCTCTGTTTCTGATGTGGATCGTTATGGGTGCACCGGTTGTATGGTCCTGGAATACTCCTGAGAATATTTCTGCGATGTCGGGTTCGCGCCGGGCAGAAACCGTGTTTCTCTCCTCTGGAACTCTTAGATCCAACGCTCGCTGAACCTCTCCCATGGTCAACGGTAGTCCTGCCGGGCATCCGTCTATAGTGACTCCTACTACGGGTCCGTGGCTTTCGCCGAAACAGGTGACGACGAACGCTTTCCCTATGGAATTACTCCACATGGAACTTTGCTCCGAGGGTTTGTATGTCGCTGAAGAAGGTGGGGTATGATTTCGAGACGACTCCCGCATCTTCAACAACGGATTCTCCACTAGCGGCAAGAGCTGCGGCTGCGCAGGCCATGGCAACCCTGTGGTCATGGTGCGACGACAATTTTTCCCCAGCAAGGTGTTCGATGCCCTGGATCGCGATGAGATCTTCTTCCACCGTTATCCGAGCTCCCATCTTTGCGAGTTCCATGGGCACGGTGGTCAATCTGTTTGTCTCCTTGTACTGTAGTCTCTTCACGCCGGTGATTGTTGTCTTGCCTTCTGCTTGCGCGGCGAGGACCGCTATGGCAGGCACTAGGTCCGGGTGATCCTTCGCTTCAAACTCGAAGCCGCGCAGATGGCTCTTGGACACGGTCAACTGCTCGCCGGTCTTTTCGATCTTTACACCGATACGTGGAAGAAGCTCTAGCATGATAGAGTCCGGATCCAGACGGTAATCTTCCTCTATGCCTGTTAGAGTAGCTGATTCTCCCGCGGTTGCTGAGGCCGCGATGAGGTATATGATAGAGGAGAAGTCGCTGGGTACATGGTGTGCTGTCGGCTTGTATTCTTGGGGTGCCGGGACATGGAACGCCCCCTTTTCCTCTTCGGCGCTTATTCCATGTTTTTTCAGGATAGCGAGGGTGAGATCGACGTAGGGCCGAGACTCGAGGTTGCCTTCGATGTTTATTGTTACGTCATTTCGAGCGAGGGGTGAGGCCAAGAGTAGGCCGGATATGAACTGGGAACTGATTTCTCCAGTGATGGTTGTTGCTCCTCCGTTTAGGGGCCCCTGAACGGTCACGCGAAGAAGATGGTTTGTCTGTTGAATGTTGGCTGATGCGCCGAGTCTTGTTAGCGCTTGTAGGAGTGGATGGATTGGTCTGTTGGCGAGCCCGGTTTTCGTTATGAATGTAACTTTCTCAGTACCGGCGGCGGCTATGGAGGTTAGGAATCGCAATGTCGCCCCTGATTCCGCGCAATCCAGGAGTATGCCTCGTGTGGATGGCGCGCCTACCCCTTGCAGTTCTATCCCATTCTTACTCTCGCGGACCCTCGTCCCTAGCCCTTGGATCGCGTCTAGGGTGTTGACTGTGTCATCGCTTACGAGTGCGCCTCTAATCGTGCTCGTCCCTCTAGTCAGCATAGATGCGACGAGGGCTCTGTGAGTGTAGGCCTTCGACCCCGGAGCTTTGACTCTTCCATGCAGTTGTTGAGGTCCGTTTATTCTGACTCTCAACCTTCGATCATCGCCTTCTTTTCGTTGGGAGAGCAGAGAAGCACTCTGCCCGGATAATTGTCCCAAGCTTTCCGGACATTGTCAACTACGTCTTCTTCGACGATCGCTGCGATTGCGGGCCCCTTGCCGGAGAGACCTGCTCCGAGAGCGCCTGCCTCGAGGGCTGCGAGTGCTGGTTTGGGGTCCTCGCCTAATACTGATGCGCATGCGAGACCGTTGAGTGTCAAAGCATCCCAGACATTCCTGTTGCATGCCTCTCGGTAGGCAAGTTCTGCCATGCGGCTGACGGCTGAAAACTTTGAGCTGTCTACGCTCCCAGTGTATGTCTTTCGTGGGGGGATGAAGATCATTACTCTCAGCTTAGGTGGGATCCTGATCTCTTTCTCGACTCGTCTCAACTTGTTGTCCGTAAGCACAGCCCCTCCGTAGTAAGATGCAAAGGAATCGTCGAATGCGCCAGTGATGGTGACGCCTGCTTCTATAGCCGCATCTATTCCAATATTTAGGAGGAGGTCATCGTCTGGATCTATGCCAAGAGAGGACGCTGTTGCCAGAGCTGTAGCGTTGACGGCGGCGCTACTGCTCTTCAATCCCACGGCTGGGGGAATGTTTGATGATGTGATAACCTCTCCACTCATCTTGCCTCCATATCCGTAGCGCTCAAGGATCTTCTCGACAGTAGTCACCACGAGCTTTGTCGACTCGCTGGGATGAGAGGTGATAAAGCCGGAGATCCCGCCAGGTCCATTGCGAAGAGTGACCTTGGCAGAGGTCCACAAGTCGATGCCGAGCGCGCCGCCTTTACCGGTAGAGAACGCGTTGAGGATACTGATGGCTCCGTGAGATCGCGCTTGGCCTACCCCCTTCATTTCCAGTCTCCACCAACATGTTCTACCAGGACTGACCGCATGAGTTCAAGAGGAGCTGGCTTATTCATCCATATCTCGTAGGATAGCGCGGCCTGCTGGGCCAACATCTCCAGTGCGCTAATCCTCTTGATTTCGATGGGGAGTGCCTCTAGAGGCTGGTCATAGGCTAGGTCGAAGACTGAGAGACCAGGAGGAAGCGTTGAGGTGCTCGAGTTGAGGTTTCTGATGAGACTAACAGTCTGGACGGGTGTCGCATCCAATAGCAGGTCAGCGGTCTTCACAGATTCTTCGAATGAGGATTTCGAAAGCTTTCCACTGGAGACTCTTCCCTTTCCTCGCGCTAGGTCTGCAACCTTCCCGGCTTCTTTGAGGTCTCTACTCAGCACAGTAATATCCGCCTCGTGTGCTAGCGTTCTGACTATGCTGCGGGCAGCTCCCCCTGCCCCAAGCACAACCACTCTTCGACTCTCAGTGTTGAAGCCATGAGCCCTGATTGCCCGAGATGCTCCTTCTCCGTCTGTGTTGTGGCCTACTAATCCTCGGGGGCCTGTTGAGACGGTATTGACGGACCCAATTTCTCGGGTAGTGTTATCTAGATCGTCGAGCAGTTCGACGATTCGAGTCTTGTGGGGCATGGTGACGTTGAAGCCTGCGAAGTCGAGAGTTCGCGCTGCCTCCACGGCATCCTTCAAGTGTTCAGGTTTAACTGGGAAGGGGAGATAGATTCTGTTGACGTTCATCTTCTCAAAGGTGTTGTTGAATATGATAGGGCTCATGCTGTGTCCCACGGGGTAGCCGTAGAGGCAGTGGACCTTCGTCTCACCGTCGATCATGGACGATTCTTACTCCATGCCCAAGGTCTGGTAGACGCGTCGAAGGTCCGAGACTGCCGGCTGTCCAGGGGCTGTCTCTAATCCTCGTCCAAGCGAAGCGTAGGTGAACGCTGCTCCATAGTATGGGGCCATCACTCTTGACCAGACGCCAGCATTTCCCATGGCAAAACTGACTAGTGGGATAGTTGCTTGCCGGTTCTTGTTGAGCAGGTTCAGAACAGTAAGGTTATCCTCGAAGGATTTTGCAGTCGTGACTATCTTACAAAGGTCGGGCCGGTACCTCTCTAACTCCATTTTTGCCGACTCAAGCCGTGGTATACTGGGGGTCCGGAAAAAATCATGGTGGGAGAGAATGATTCTTGCCCCCTTCTTTCGGAGCATCTCGATCGTGCTGACTAGGCTTGAAGTGTGGAGTTCAAGGTCAACATAGGAAAAACCATCTTCCACCGCCCCTACAAGATCTTTCAGCCGGTCAGTCTCCGATCCATCGAACGATCCCTTTTCCGAAAGGGACCTATTCGTCGCTATCAGTGGCTTCTCCACGGACCTAGCCACCTTGGAAAGTCCTCGGTCGCTACGAAGCTTGTCAAGCCGGACCTCGATGAGGTCGGCGGACAATCTCTCAGCCCTCTGCGCCCGTCCCAGTAGTTCCGAAGTGTCGGTTGAAGAGATAGAGACGCAGATCTTTGCATTCACCGTTCGATTATCATCTCATCCGCTACTCGGGTTCCAAAGTGACGCCCTCCCATCTCTAGCCTGACTAGAACATCGTCTCCGGGCTTGAGCTGGGAGACTTGCTTCGACCCGTCCGGAGTCACTAGCCGAACTGTCTCCGCGTTCTGTACGATAGTTTTGATGGTGCGGTCTCCGCTGGAGGCTTCGATGAGGAGCATTGGGCGTCGCTCGATCTTGACCCGAGCTACGTCTACCGTCCGGCTCTTACCAGACGCGTCGACGAGTAAGACGGTCTCTCCGGCAGATAGTTCTGAGAGGTAGCAGGTCTTTGCTTCGCCAGTCAATGCGTAGAGAGATACTGGGCCCGCGTTCACGCGGAATGGTCGAGGATTCACGTGAGGGTTTGAGTTTACTTCTCCCTCGATTAGGAAGAGACCACCGGAAGAGCATCCTGTCAAGAGTCCTTCGCCAGGGCCAATTATCTCCACTGTGTCCACGCAGACTCGCGAGCCCGTTCCAATAGGTCGGACCGTTGTGATTCTCGCCCTCTCGAGTGGAACGTTGCCGAATTCTCCGGCCACCAGGTCTCGGGTCTTGAGGATCTCGTCGCTGTTTGCAGACGTGAGAACGATTCCATCGGCCCCTAGTTCGAGACAGTTCAAGGCTACCCGACTTTCTTCGAAAGACTTGGTCCGGGCGAGAAGCTTGGATCGCCCTTTCGACTGTACGATCAAGTTCTCCAGGGGTATTACTTTCCAGTCTGGACACTGGACTAGGACATAGTCCGGGCGAAAGGCTAAGGCCTCGACCACCTTTTCATGGTCTTTCCTGCTTTGTACAGTAATCTCAAAAGCCACGGTATCGTTCGCCTTTCTTGCGTTGATCAATTGTTCCTTATCAGAGACGATGACAATGTCTGCATCTCGCCGACGCGACGCGGTCCTGGTTTTCAGTCCCTGTAATCGAGCTTCGACTAGAATAACGTCTGGGCGAAGGTCTCTTACGAGTTGGTGCAATGCCTCGGGTGTCGTATCAGGGCTAGGTTGTAGCCAGAACTCTTTCAGTCTTCTCACCCAGAATTGTCAGTGCTTGAGAGGCGGTCGCGCCGTTGTGAACTATGTCGACAAGGGCCATCGTCATTCTTGTCGGGTCATCGTGCTGGAAGACGTTTCGGCCAATAGAGACCCCAGCTGCGCCAGCCTTGATAGAGTCGGAGATCATTTGTAGCGCCTCCTTGTCGTTTGAGGCTCTCGGCCCGCCGGCGACTACAACGGGAACCTTGACCGTCTCGATTACGTTTCGAAAGCTGTCTATGTCGCCGGTATAGTTTGTCTTGACGATGTCCGCGCCGAGCTCATAGCCGAGCCGGGCGGCGTGGCTAACCACGTCAAACGAATGTTCATTCTTTACTCCCGGGCCTCGAGGATACATCATCGCAAGCGTAGGGACGCCGAGATCGTCGCATTCTTCGACTATGTGGGAGAATCGATCCAGCATGTCCTGTTCGCGTAGAGATCCGACGTTGATGTGTACGGATACGGCATCAGCGCCGAGTCGGAGTGCCTCTTTGATGGTCGATACTTGGGTTTTCCAGTTGGGATCGCTGCTAAGTCGGGTTGCTCCAGAGAGGTGTAGAATGAGCCCGAGGCGTTTCGTGTCGACTGTCTTGGCTATTCCGGCATGGACGAGGACCGCGTCTGCTTCTCCTTGTGAGACGTCATCTACTATTCGAGCCATGTCTTCTAGTCCGTGTATAGGTCCAATCGAGACGCCGTGGTCCATTGGTATGATGACTGTTTTTCCATCGTTTCGGAAGATCCGCCGCAGCCTTCGCGTCTTACCAGATTCCATCGTTTCTCACTGAATGTATTTCTGGGCGACGAGGAGCTCTGCGCTGAGGATTGAGCAGCCGGCCCCTCCCCTAACGAGGTTGTGTCCCAGAGCGATGTATTTGACACCTTTGAACGCCGGGTCCTTCCGGATTCTTCCGACACTGACCGTCATACCGTGGCCTTCGTCAACGTCTAGCCTCGTCTGAGGACGGTCCTCCTCCTTCCGGACGAGTATGGGATGTGCGGGCGCTGTTGGCAGCTTAAGCTTCTGCGGCATGGATTTGAATTCGGACATTGTCTCAGCGGCATTTTCGGGATCAATTGCTGATGCTGTCTTTGCAAAAACCGCTTCTATGTGGCCGTGTATGGTGGGTACGCGGTGGCAGCTCGCTGAGACGGTGATCGTTGCGGGGCTCGCGGCGGTTCCTAGTATCTTGTTTGTCTCCTTCTCGACCTTCTCCTCCTCGCTTCTAATGAAAGGAATCACGTTTTCGAGAATGTCCATTGAGGCAACACCTGGATATCCCGCACCCGAAATGGCCTGCATTGAAGAGACTACCACGGTGTCTAGGCCGAACTTGTCATAGAGGGGCTTGAGAGAAAGGGTCAGGATACTCGCTGTACAGTTCGGATTCGTAGCTATAAAACCGTCCCATTTCATCCTCCTCTTCTGTTCGTCGAGCAGAGTTGCATGGTCTGCATTGACTTCAGGGTTGAGCAATGGAACGTGCTGGTCCATTCTGTGCGATGATGCATTCGAGAAGACTGGGAATCCTGCTCTTGCGAAGTCTTCCTCGATCGATCCTGCGGCGTCGGTAGGGAGCGCGGAAAAAACAACGTCAGGGTCGTCCAGAGCCCGTGGAGCTGCCTCTACGACTACAAGCTTGCGGATGGTCTCTGGAAGTTCTTTGTCGCCATTCGAATGGGCGATTTCTGCGTAGGGTTTCCCAACGCTTCTGTCGCTGGCAGCGACTGCGGACAGCTCAAACCAGGGGTGATCCGATAGGAGTTGCACGAATTTTTGCCCCATCATGCCAGTGGCTCCGAGGACTACCGCCCTCTTCCTTACCATCCTATTTCTGCTCCAAGCCGCTGCGAATCAATCTAGCCGCCAGTTCTCTAACCTTCCAGTCGAGTAAAACCAGCACAGAGCTTGTAATCGTGAGGATGCCAAAGATGTTGATATTGTGAGACCGTAACGCGTCGCTAATGCTCGCCACAACACCGGGTGTCTCCTCCAACCCAACTCCCTTCACGGTGATAAGGGCCATATCCCGTCTTATGCCCAAAGCTACCCCAGATGGGTTTCCAACAATCGCCGCATGGAGCTGCGCAATCTGTCTCTCAGTTGAGAGCCCTTCAGAAACATAGAGTATTGCCGAGTCAGTGTCTTCTGACACTGCGAGCAAGTTGTGTCTAACGATCTGAATCGCTTGTCGGGTTAAGTCTGCGTCCTTGGGAAGGCCTCGTCCCACGAGTGTTAGCGAGGCGACCGGGTCTGGGTTGTGGACCTTAACGTCCAAGGGGGGAAGCGGGTCTCCGGTTATTATTGTTCCAGCCGAATGGAGATTTTCCGAGTGGAAGGACGCTACTCGGATGTTGATGTCTGGGTCTTTGTAGCGTAGCGCTTTACGATGGATGAATTTGCTCCCTGAGTCCGCCATGCCGATTAGGGATTTCATTTCGATCCTTCTGAGAAGCCTCGCTTTTTTCACAAGTTTCGGGTCGCCAGTCATAATCCCCTGAGCGTCGGTGACGAGGACCACTTCTTCTGCCTCCAGGGCTTTCGCTAGTAGGAGGGCCGTAGTGTCGCTTCCTCCTCTTCCAAGAGTGCTGATTCTACCGTCTCGTGTTCTGCCGATGAAACCGCCGATGACGGGAACCACACCTTCCGCGAGGAGGGGTGCTACGTGTCGTCGTATTCTGACAATGCATTGATCTCTCAACGGATTGGCGTTGGAGAAGCGTTCATCGGTAATGATCGGCCAGTCCTTGTCGGACGGGTCGAAGTAACGCGATTGGATTCCTCTTGCTTTCAGCGACGCGGCAAAGATCCGGGCGCTTGTCCTCTCGCCCATGGCGATGATGTCGTCTCGGTCCGTTTCTACAATTCCCGATCCTCCATTGGTAAGATCTATAAGGGCATCTGTCGTTCTTCCCACCGCGCTGACGACAACAGCGACTCTGGCTCCACTCGAATATTCCCTGGCGACCTTTTCGGCTGCCTGGTTGATCAGACGAGCGTTCGCGAGGCTCGATCCGCCAAATTTTACGATGATCGGCCGCCCACGCACTCTGGATCTTCCTTTGCGGAGAAGCGCGGGATCCGCGGCTTCATAAGCTAAGGTTTGTCTGGTCTCTTCAACCGCCGAGGAGGGTCTCAGGAACGGCTTCAAGCCAGTAAAGATGACCACCCATCCCCATCGCACCAGAGATGGCAAAATGTTACCTCACCGCTTATTTAGCGTTATGGAATCGCCCCATGGAGAGCCACGGAGGCATGTGACAACCGCCTCTCCTAGATAGGGCTCGCGATTCTAGCCTTCTCAAGACTTCTTGCCCCTCTCTTGTCTAGTAACGGGTCGCTGTCATATGGCCGATTTCCTTGAGCACTTCTAGAGAGCTTTATACTCTGGAGGAGTGTTCAGGCAAATTCGATTTGTATGCCTCTCAAATCTGAATCCTCACCTGCATCGCTCGCGGTCATACTGGATAAGATGTCCGAGAAAGGCCTCTCTCTCAACTTCGATTTCACTCTGGAGCTCGCGACTCCTTCCCTGAGAGTCGGAACCGTGAGAGTTTACGGGAAAGTGGAGTCCGTAGCCGCCAAGAAGAAATAGGTCAATTCGCCTCTACCACCGCCGTATTATGATTCGCCCTAGCGGAGCGGGGAAAATGCCGGATTTCCTCGAAGCGTTTCATGCCAAATCAGTCCAGAGCAATCCCTAAGTGTTCGAGTATCCGTAATTACAGAATGTTTGGTCTGGAGTGGTCCGCGGCATCTAAGGAGTAGTTTGGCGTGCTGGTGATTGGAGTCGCAGTATAGGCATGCTTCAACGACATCCCGGTATGTAGCGCTAGTAGCTGTCCTCACAGCCATCTACTCAACATACGGATACGCTTCTGGCATAGCACTGCGGCCCTTAACACGATCCCTCGACCTCTTCTTCCTCCTCCCAGTCTTCTTCGCGATACTAGTCTCACTTACAGGGAAAAAGTGGAGTTCCACTCTTCTCGGTACAATAATCGGGCTCCTGTTTCTGTATCCAACAGCAGGGGTTCCCATCTCCCCGCACATTACAATCTCGCTGATTGTCAATGGCCTTGTCTTTGACATGTACCTCAGAGAGTCTAAGACCAGTCTGTACGATTTGTCGAGGAAACAGCTTGTCACTGCAGGAGCGTTGGGTAATCTCGCGATGGCTGTTGCTGGGTTGCTCGTGTTCCAGATCTTCAGCCAGGCCCAAACCGCGTACCTGTGGGCCTTCGCACTTGTAGGAGATACCCTGGTAGGGGCAGTCGGAGGATTCTTCGGAGCGGTAGTAGTTGAAAGAGTAAAGGGACTACAAACTAGAAGGGTTCTTGAAGCCAAAGCATTTCTGAAGGTTAGAGCATAGCTCAATGCTGCTAGGGCTCTCTTCTTCCGCCACCTTTCTTGGAAACTGGGTAGATACTAGCTAGGGTTACAGTTCACCCAAATCCAAAGAGTGGCCGTAGGTTGGGCTGTCCAAGACTGAGCGTGGTATGTCAACAGCGGAGAACGTGGAACATTCCGATTCTGTAAGACCTAGACACAAGTCGCTCTTCTTTTTCTGTGCGCTCATATTTCTGATAGCAGCCGGGACGGCGGTGGAATATGCTCGCAGTGCAGCCTTCCAGAACCTTTTGATCAATTTCCTTCAAGCCCAAACGTCGATGCTCCATGTTACCCTGATCGCCTTTTTCGGGGGAAGTCTGATGTCTATTCCTCTTCTACGCAGGCGAAACCGGAAGAGTAGAGTTCCAAAGACCGCGCTGAGCACCTCCGCGGCGGGCAGGGTAGTGAGGGTTCACCCCCTAATGATGACTTCGAGACCCTCTAGAGATTCGAGCTTTGTTATTCGTAAGACGAAGAAGAGGGGGCGGATTTCAAGAAACCGAGCCGGGGAAAGGCTCCCCGCGTCGCATCCAGAGTTGGACTAATCGCTCTCCTGTCGAGTCCGGTAAGTCTCTCGCGAATCAACAGACTCAGCCAATTATTTACATCCAAGACGCAATGGTGCCAGAACTCTTAATGCCCAGTAGAAACTTCGAATAGTACCAGTTCACAATAAGAGCTATCCCTCATGTGCGGTATCTTTGGCTGCGTTCTGCACGACGGTTCACAAGCCGCGCCACTCATCCACGCAGCACTCAAACGGCTTGAGTATAGGGGCTACGACTCTGTGGGAGAAGTAACCGTCGACGGAGACAAGCTCACGGTCAAGAAGGACAGCGGTCGACTGGAAGAGGTCCACGCAAAGTATGACCTCGACGATCTTCCCGGACCCGTTGGCGTTGGACATACTCGATGGGCGACTCATGGAAGACCAGTGTATGAGAACTCGCATCCTCTCCTTGATTGCAAGTCCCGCATCGCGGTCGTCCACAACGGTATTATCCAGAATTATCTGGAGATTAAGCGAGAGCTAGAGGCTAGGGGGCATCGCTTCCAGTCAAGAACCGATACCGAGGTCATCCCTCATCTCGTCGAGGACTATCTCACCCAGGGAATGTCACTAGAGGAGGCCTTCAGGAAGACAGTAAACCGGCTCGAGGGAGCTTATGCGGTAGTTCTGACCAGCACTGAACAGCCGAAGACGATACTATGTGCCCGCCAGGAAAGCCCCCTGGTGCTGGGTATCGGAGATGGCGAATATTATTGCGGGTCGGACTTCGCAGCTTTCCTGCCGCTCACCAGGAAGGCCGTTCTTCTCGACGAGGGAGAAATGGCCGTTCTCAACCCGAATGGAGCCAGGATTCTGAAGCTGAAGAATGCTGCTCCAGTCAAGAGAGACCCGATAACGATCACATGGGATCCGGAATCCGCCAAGAAACAAGGCTTCAAACACTTCATGCTCAAAGAGATTCATGAGCAGGCCCAGTCGCTGCGGGACGCTCTGAGAACTGAGCAGATCTACTATGACCAGTTCGCCAAGAAGATCATCGAAGCAGACAAGGTGTTCATCGTTGCGTGCGGAACCTCGTATCATGCCGGACTCGTTGGTAGCCTTGCCCTCGCCAAGCTTGCTGGAATTAACGCGAGGGTTGTCGTAGCGAGTGAATTCTCCGAAGAGGCTCTCGACCTAGTTGGTCCGAAGAGCGTGATTCTCGCCATAAGCCAGTCTGGAGAGACGATGGACACGCTGAACGCAGTCCGCGACGCCAAAGCCAAAGGCGCGACAATTCTAAGCGTCCTAAACGTTCTAGGCTCGACCCTGATGCGGCTCTCGACCGTCTACATTGACCAAAACGCGGGCCCAGAGATTGGGGTCGCCTCAACCAAGGCCTTCACTAGCCAGATCGCAGTCTTGCTCAGGCTCGCCTCAACCGTGGGCCGAAGGAAGGGAGAGGTATCAGCCAAGGAAATTACAGAGCTAGAGGCGGAGTTGCACCGGGTCCCAGCGCTCATCCAGAGCGTCCTCAACACGAAAATCGACGATATTCGGAGGATTGCAGAGGAGTGCGATGCTGCCTCAAGCATGTGTTTCCTGGGACGCGGAGTCAACGTACCCACAGCCCTTGAAGGACGCCTCAAGCTCCTCGAGCTGAGCTATGTTCCCGCCATCGCTTATCCTGCTGGGGAGAGCAAGCACGGCTTCATTGCCCTCATCGAGGAAGGATTCCCGGTCATCGTCGTGGCACCGAAAGACGAGACGCACAAACGCATTATTGGCAACATTATGGAGATGAAAGCACGGGGTGCTCGGGTCATATCGATTATCGAGGAGGGAGACGAGGAGAT
>WNGL01002161.1_pt1 | contig 24036 bp, 14 predicted proteins | sample 5400591 | NCBI WGS metagenome assembly WNGL01 (sample SAMN13153377, study PRJNA577476) | soil metagenome | isolation source: 80 cm soil or saprolite under Garry oak tree replicate 1 | place: USA:California | collected 2016-06-15 | reverse complement strand
GCCACGAGGGGATCGATTTTCTCGTCATGGAATACATCCCCGGCGTGAGCTTGAGCGACAAGATCGCGGGGGGCCCTCTGCCCGAGCCGGAGTTCCTGCACCTCGGGGTGCAGCTCGCGAGCGCCCTCGGCGTGGCTCACGAGCACGGAGTCGTACATCGCGACCTGAAGCCCGCCAATCTCCGCGTCACGCCGGACGGCTGGTTGAAGGTTCTCGACTTCGGGTTGGCCAAATCCCTGTTGCTGGAGTCGGAGACCACCACGGACACGGCCGGGGAACGCCTGGCCGGCACCCCGCCCTACATGGCACCGGAGCAGCTCCGAGGCGAGCCCGCCGATCACCGCAGCGACATCTACGCCGCGGGCATGGTGTTGTACGAGATGGCCGCGGGCCGGCGGCCGTTCCCGGACGCACACGGTGCGCGGCTGATCAGCGCGATCCTGCATGACTCGCCACCGCCACCTTCCGCGAGCAATTCGCGGCTGTCGCGAGCGCTCGACGGCATCATCCTCAAGGCGCTCGACAAGGACCCGGCCCTGCGCTACCAGTCGGCGCGAGAGCTGGCCGTCGATCTCGCGCGGCAAGGCGCGCCAACCGTGATGGGGATGGTCGTCGCGCAGAAACGCCGCCGTCGGTGGCGCCGGGGCCACGCCCTCACCGCGGCCGGGATGGTGGCTTCCGTGCTCGTCCTGGGCTGGGTGGGCTATCACCGCCGACGGCCCCCTCCCGAGTTCCAGGCGCGGGGCCGGGCGCTCATCGCCGACTTCGACAACCGCACCGGGGACGCGTCCCTGGACTACGCAATCCGTACCGAGCTGACCATCCAGCTCCAGCAGTCCCGCTACGTGAACGTCGTTTCCCGCGAGCAGGTATTCGACGCGCTGCGACGCATGCAGCGCGCAGACCTCAGCCAGATCGACGAAGCAACGGGTCTCGAGATCTGCCAGCGCGAGAACATCTCCCTCCTCCTGACGGGAATCATCCAACGGAGAGGCGAGACCAGGGTGGTTTCCGTACGCGGGATTCAGTGTGCCACCCATACGGATCTGCTCGTCATCCGCGAGCAGTTCACCGGAGAGCAGGAGTCCTTCGACGCCGTGAACCGCCTGGCGCGCGGCGTGCGTGAAGCACTCGGTGAGCCGCTCACCGCCGGCGGGCAATCCCTGGCCAAGGTGACCACCCGCTCGCTCAAGGCCCTCAACCAGTACTCCCGGGCGGCGGACGCCATGGCCATGGGAGACGTGGATGCCGTGCGCCCGCTCCTCGACAGCGCCCTGGAGCTGGACCCGGACTTCGCGATGGCGCATCGCCTGATGGCTCGCGTCTACCTGGTCCTGGGGAACCGCGAGAGGGAGCTGGAGCACCTGGCCCGCGCCTACGCCTTGCGCGATAACCTCAACGACCGCGAACGCCACTTCGTCGAGGCGAGCTTCTACCGCGGCCAGGGAGCCTACGACAAGGCGCTCGAACGCCTGGCCACGCTCGCCAGCCTCTATCCGGACGACATCGATGCCCATTACGCGCTCGCCCTTGCCCATCGCGACGCCGGGAGCCTGCGAAGGGCCGTTGAGGAACTTCAGGAGGTGATGCGGCTCAATCCGTTCTTCACGGACGCGTGCGGCAACCTGGTGCTGCTTCTCCCCCGGCTGAACCAGAACGAGCGGGCGATGGCGGTATACGAAGAGGCCAGGCGGCACGGAGTGCAGAGTCCGCGACTCGAGTGGGGGCTGGGGATGGCGCTACTGGGCCAGGGCAAGCTGAGCCAAGCGCGAGAGCGGTTTCGACAGCTCCAGGAAACGGGCGGTGTCTACGAAGGGACCGCGCGCCTGTACCTGGCCGCGGCCGACATCTATGAAGGGAGGTTCGGAGAAGCGATCGAGCAGCTCTACGCCGGCATCCGCCTGGACCAGAAGCTGCGTAACCGTTCTCCAGAACGGCTCCGGCGGTACCTGCTGGCGCGGATCTTCCTCCTCCGTGGCGAGCCGGGCCTGGCGCGAACCGAGCTCCGGGCCCTGGTGACACCGGGGCCGGAATCCCTCGGTCCCGAGGAGCTGAGACGCGCGGGCACGCTCTACTCCTGGTTAAAGGACCTCTCGGAAGCCCGGCGGCTCCTCAACCAGCTCGAGCTCGTCCGGAGCCGCGTCGCCAGCTCGTACAGCGAAAGCTGTTACCACAACCTGGCCGGCGAGGTGGCGCTGGCCGAGGGGCGGACACGGGAGGCCGTCGAATCCTTTCTGGGTGCGACCACCGAATACGAACGGTTCGTGTCTGACCAGGGTCTGGCCCGAGCTTACGCCGCTCAGAGCGACTGGACGCGCGCGCGGGAGAAGTGGCAGGAGGTCATCGACGCTCGCGGCCAGGTCTTTCATTCGGGCTTCCCGGCCGATCTGGTCCTGGCCCACCTGTATCTGGGCCGGGTGCTGCGACGCTTGAACGACCTGGAGTCGGCGCGAAGCCACTATCAGGTCTTCCTGCAGGTCTGGGATCGTGCTGACGAACTGCCGGTCCGACGGGAGGCGCTCGCCGAGCGGCAGCAGGTTGGAGGATGAACATCTCCCGCTGAGCTGGCCACTCGCGCTGGCCCGTTATCTACTCGCAGGGCCAATCCGGGCAAATCTTGAACTCCGGGTCGGCGCCAGCGAGTCGTCCATCGATCAAGACGAGATAGGTGTAGCGTCCCCTAGGTGCCTGACTCCCCTCCTCCTTCACTTTCGCCGTTATCGTCTGGCCCTCTTCCGCCTTCACTTCCCTCGTGCGCTCCTCGGTGGGGTCCAATTGCCTGCCGTCGCCGGCGAAGACGAACCCGCCCACGCTCACGGTGTGGTCGGGGCAGTTCCCCGCGATCTTCCACCTGACCGCGTGTTTCGGTTTCGTTATGATCAGCAGCTCCGCAGGGCGGTCGGCGACCCTGCACGCGTTTCCCGACGCCTCGACGGTGATGGTCGCCGTCTCCTGCAGCAGCGAGTCTGGATAAGGAATCGGAAGCCTGATCTTTTTCATACACACGAGTAACGCCACCACTAGCGCGAGGGCCACGACCACCACCGTCAACTTTGTTTTCGTAGTCATAGGCTCTGACATAGGCTCTCACCTCATCGCGCTCCGTACTGGGTTTGCCCGAACCGACTCGACCCGTCGGGAACGCCAGGTTGACGCTGTGAGATAACGTCCTGGGGCACTTCCCAGCCGTGCTGGGCGTGCCAATCCGCCTCACTTTTTGCGGGGCTTCTTGGGCATCGTAGGCTACTCCCCTATACACTACCGGTCAAGGAAAAAGGAGAGGACCGACTCGTCGGACGCGGCGAATCGTGGGGCAAGGCGCTCAAGAGCCGGTCTCGGCCCGCGGATACAATGCCTCATTCGCTCTTCGCCCTGAGCGCGGCGAGACCCGACCGGTCAGCCCGAAAGGACGCCCCCCATGAACCGTGACGACTTCCCGCGTTTCGACCTGCGAGGCCAGGTGGCCCTGGTGACCGGCGCGGCGCGTGGCATTGGACGCGCGTGCGCCCTGGCCCTGGCCCATGCCGGCGCGGACGTGGCCCTGGGATTGCGCGACGCCCGGACCGGGGGCGACCTGGCGAGCGAGATCGAAGCGATGGGCCAACGCGCCCTGCGATTGCAGATGGACGTCACCCGCCTCGGCGAGATCCGGCAGGCGGTGGAGGCGGCGGTTGCGCATTTCGGCCGCCTCGACGTCCTGGTTAACAACGCGGGGCTGGCGCCCGGCAACCCCGCCGAGAACGTGCGCGAAGAAGACTTCGACCTGACCCTCGCGGTCAACTTGAAGGGCACCTTCTTTGCCAGCCAGGCGGCGGGCCGGGTGATGATCAAGCAGAAGCACGGGCGCATCATCAACCTGGGTTCTCAGGCGGGCTTTGTCGCGTTGCCCACGGAATCGGTCTACTGTATGACCAAGGCGGCGATCAGCCACCTGACCAGGTGCCTGGCCGTCGAATGGGGCCCCTACAACGTCACGGTGAATGCGGTCGCGCCCACCTTCATCCGCACGCCCGGCACGGACGAATGCCTCGCCGACGATGCGTTTCGCGCCGACGTCTTGTCGCGAATCGCCCTGGGGCGCATCGGCGAGCCGATGGAGGTTGCGGGGGCGGTCGTCTATCTCGCTTCGCCCGCGGCTTCCCTCGTCACCGGGGCCACCCTCCTCATCGATGGAGGCTGGACGGCGCGATGATCGCGGTACGGGTGTATGTAGCCTCGCGGAGGCGGGAGGGCAGCAGATGAGAGCGAGAGCTTTTCGGGCGTCGTTCACCCTCGTGGGGTTCCTGGCCTCGGGGCCGGCCGCGCGGGGGGCGGCGGCTGGCTCTCCGTGCGAGGGGATGAATGCCCTCACCGACGCGGAGAAGGCGGCGGGCTGGGAGCTCCTCTTCGACGGTCGGAGCCTGAAGGGATGGCACGCGTACAACGGCCAGGGCACCGGCTCGTGGAAGGTGGAGGGCTGCGCCCTCGAGTCCGTGGGGACCGAGGGCAACTACGGCAGCGACCTGCGGGCCGACCTGGTCACCGACCGGAAATACGAGGCCTTCGAGGTCAGCATCGACTGGAAGGCGTCGAAAGGAGGGAACAGCGGCCTCATGTACGGGGTCGTGGAGGACCCCAAGTACAAGGCGGCGTGGATGACCGGTCCCGAGTACCAGTTCATCGACGACGTCGGGTTCCCGCAGAAGCTCGAGGAGTGGCAGAAGGCGGGCGCCAACTACGCGATGCATCTTCCGAACGACCAGAAGAAGCTGAAGCCGGTGGGAGAGTGGAACAACACCAAGATCGTGGTGAACGGCACCCACGTGGAGCATTGGCTGAACGGCCGGAAGATCCTCGAGTTCGAGCGCTGGAACGACGAGTGGAAGAAGCTGCGCGACTCCGGCAAGTGGAAGGACGCGCCGGACTACGGGCTCGCCGCGAGCGGCCCCATCGTGCTCCAGGACCACGGCAGCGCCTTCTGGTTCCGGAACGTCAAGATCCGCCCGCTGAGGTGATTGTCAAATCACCCCACTCGCCGCGAGCTCGTCGATCTCGTGGTCGGAGAGGCCCAGCAAGCCGCCCAGGACCTCGCGGTTGTGGGCGCCCACCGGCGGGCCCGGCCAGTCCGTGCCCCCCGGGGTGTCGGAGAGCTTGGGGGGGATGGCCGGGACCTTGAGGGGACGACCGCCGACCCGGACCTCCTCGAACATGCCGCGGGCCTGGTAGTGGGGGTCGCCCGCGATGTCGGCCGCGCTGTAGAGCCGGCCCACCGGGACCTCCGCCTTCTCCAGGATCTCCACCGCCTCGGCCGCCGTCCTGGTGGCCGTCCAGGCGGAGATCGCGCCATCGACCAGCGCCTCGTGCTTCACCCGGTCGGTGTTGGTCGCGAAGCGCGGGTCGTCGGCCATGTCCGGCCGGCCCGCCGCGCGCATCAGGCGCTTGTAGATCGAATCGCCGTTGCCGCCGATGATCACGTGCTGGCCGTCCTTGCACAGGTAGGTGTTGCTGGGGACGATGCCGGTGAGGCGCGTCCCCTCCCGCTCGCGGACCACGCCCAGGCGGTCGTACTCGGGCAGGAGCGACTCCATCATGTTGAAGACGCTCTCGTAGAGGGCCACGTCGATGGTCTGCCCGCGCCGGCCGACCGGCGGCTCCCGGGCGTCGCGCGCGTAGAGCGCCATCACGATCCCGAAGGCCGCGTGGAGCCCGGCCAGGCTGTCGCCCAGGCTCAGGTTCGGCCGGACCGGCGGGCGATCGGGGAAGCCGGTCACGTAGCGGAAGCCGCCCACTCCCTCGCAGACCGAGGCGTAACCGGGCTTCCCCGAGTACGGGCCGGTCTGGCCGTAGCCCGAGACGCGGGCATAGATGACGCCGGGATTGGTCCGGCGGAGGTCCTCGGGTCCGAGGCCCCACTTCTCCATGGTCCCCGGCCGGAAGTTCTCCAGCACCACGTCGCACTTCTCGGCGATCCGGCGGGCCAGGGCCCGGCCCTCCTCCTTGCGCAGGTCCATCGTGATGCACTTCTTGTTGCGGCCCAGGCTCGCCCACCAGAGCGACGTGCCGTTCTCCATCAGGCGCCAGGCCCGCACGGGATCGCCGGTGCGGGGGGGCTCGACCTTGATCACCTCGGCCCCGAAGTAGGCCAGGATCGTCCCCGCGAAGGGGCCGGCCATGAGCTGGCCCACCTCGAGGACGCGGATGCCTTGCAGCGGACGCGGCACGGTCCGTCCCTCCCGGCCCATTGTCTCCCAGGTTCGGGGGCCGCCGTGCGGAGGGCTCGAGACCCGGCTCGTCAGGCTCCCGCGATTTCGGCCACCACGCGCTCCCCCGACTCGAGGGCCGCCTCCAGGCCGGCTTCGACGGTGCTGGTGTGCTCGCCCCCGAAGTGAAGGGGCCCGACCGGGGGTGCGAGGTGGGGATGAAGCGAGGCTACCTGGCCGGGGGCGAAATGGCACCAGGCGCCCTTCGCCCAGGGGTCGAGGTTCCAGGAGTGGAAGCGCACGGTCTCGGCGTTCTCCCTCGCTCCCGGCAGGACGAGGTCCAGCAGGGCCAGGACGTAGGGGATGCGCTTCTCCTCGGCCATCCCGTCGATCTCGCGGGCGGACTCCCCCTGCATCGAGACCCGAAGCAGTCCCCGGCCGCTCGGTGAATCGGGAGGGGTGGCCACGAGGACGCGCCCGATCGGAGTGTCGGTCCAGAGCAGGCTCTGCAGCCCCCGCCTCTCGTAGGAGCGGCTCCTGGTCTGGATGTAGACGTGCGAGACCTGCGCGTAGGGCAGCTCCCGGATCGCGCGGGCCTTGCCCGCGGGCAGGGCGGGATCGAACTCCACGTCCTGCAGGGCCCCGAAGGGCGCGGTGAGCACGAGGTGGCGGGCTTCGAGGGGCGCCGCGCGGCCCTTGCTCTCGACGAACGCGGTGACGCGCTCGCCGCTCACCCGCACCGCGACCAGCGCGGTGTCATGGAGGATGCGTCCCTTGAGGCGCGCCGCGAAGGCCTGGGGCAGGCGGTCCATCCCGCCCTTCACGCCGAGCGCCTTCGTGACTCCCGCCAGCCGGGCGCGCGCCGCGTCGCGGATGGCCCACAGCGCCGAGGTGGACGTCAGGTCGCCGCCCTCCGCGGCCTGGGCCATGAGCACGCGGGCGGCGGAGGGTGCCCCCACCTCGCGCAAGAGCGTGGCCAGCGACTTGCCGTCGTAGGGGGCCCACTCGGGTCGCGTCCAGGCCGCGCGGTCGGGGAGCTTCGCGGCCAGGGGAGCGAGGTAGCGGGCCAGGAGGGCGTTCGGTGGCACCTTGGCCAGCTCGAGGGGCAGGCCGTAGGGGTTGCGCAGGATCAGCTCGCGGGCGGGGAACGTCTCTCCCTTGAGGTGCAGCAGCACCTCGGGGGAGGCACCCGGCTGCGGGGGCGCCTCGAGATCCAGGCCAAAGGCCTGGCACCACTTCAGCAGGCGTTTGCCGCCGTCGTCGCCCGAGGGAGCTCCCGCCTCCAGCCATTGGCCGTCCTTGAATGGCTCGCGCCAGGTCCAGATCCGCCCGCCCGGCCGATCGCGGGCCTCGACGAGGGTCACCTCGTACCCGCGCTCGCCCAGGAGGTAGGCCGCGGACAGACCGGCCAGGCCCGCCCCGACCACGACCACGCGGCGGTCGGGGGCCGTGGCCCCCGCGGGAGGGCGCGGGCGGAGGAACGGCAGCGCCGCGGAGGCGAGGAAGCGCCGGCGCGAGACGGGGGGCAGGGGCGGAGCTTCCTCGATCGCCATCCCGTTCATGATCGCACTCGATCGCACCGATCGTGCGGGAACCCGTTGACTTGGTTTCGCGCCCTGGCCTATAGTCCGGCCGACCACTGAGGTCTGGCCGCACGGGAAGGGTCGGGGGTGGGGCCGGCGGGCGAGGGAGGACGCACATGCAGATCCTGAGCGACGCGCTCCGTCAGGTAGGCGAGCTCGGATGGAACGCCTTCCAGGCGGTGAACCGGCGTATAGCCGAGAGCGAGTCGGTCGCACCGAACTGGGCGCCGGGGCCTCTCTTGAAGAGCCGCCAGCGCACGCATCCGCCGCTGGGTTGGCCGCGGGAGACGGATTCTCTGTGTCCGCGGTGCGTGGTGGCGACCCGGGAGGCGATCATCCGCGGGGAGCGGGACCTGTCGGAGCTGGTGAGCGGGCGGCGGGGGGAGATCCGGGCCCGGATCGAGGAGGAGGGCGGGAAGCTCGTCATCAAGAAGAGCTGCCCCGAGCACGGGTCGTTCGACGATCTGCTCTCGATCGACCCGGAGTTCAGCCGGGTGATCGAGGGGCGCTACCCGGGGCGGGACTTCAGGACCTGGGGGGACGAGCTCGTGCACCGGCACGGGACCTCGACCATCAAGTACGGCCGGGGAGCGGTGCTGACCATCGACCTCACGAACCGGTGCAACATGATGTGCAACCCCTGCTTCATGGACGCGAACCAGGTGGGGTACGTGCACGAGCTGCGCCTGGACGAGGTCAAGAAGATCCTGGACGACTCGATCTCGTTCAAGCCGCGGCGGCAGATGTCGGTGCAGTTCTCGGGGGGGGAGCCCACGATCTCGCCGCACTTCCTGGAGGCCTGCGCCTACGCGAAGAAGATCGGGTACTACCAGGTGCAGGCGGCGACGAACGGGTTGCGGTTCGCCCTGGAGCCGGAGTTCGCCTACCAGGCGAAGGAGGCGGGCTTCGACATGGCGTACCTGCAGTTCGACGGGGTGACCAACGAGGCGAACTCGCACCGCCACATCACGAATCTCTTCGACGCGAAGCTCCTGGCCATCGAGAACCTCTTCAAGGCGGGGATCTCGATCACGCCGGTGACCACGGTGGTGAACACGGTGAACGAGCAGGGGGTGGGGCCGCTCCTGCAGTTCTGCATCGAGAACTCGGACAAGATCGGAGGGATCTCGTTCCAGCCGGTGTCGTTCACGGGGCGGGACGAGGACATCACGGACGAGCGGCGCAAGCGCCAGCGGTACACGATCAGTCACCTGGCCCACGAGTTCAAGCGCTACTTCGAGGGGAAGATCGACCCCTATCGGGACTGGTACCCGCTGGGGGCGATGGGGTCGTTCACCGCCCTGGCCGACCACCTGCGGGGCCCCGAGGTGAGCTTCGGGGGTCTGAACTGCTCCTGCCATCCCAACTGCGGCTCCTCGGTGCTGCTGGCGGTGAACGACCGGACCAAGGCGTGGGCGCCCATCACGGCGTTTTTCGACCTGGACCGCTTCGTGAAGGACATCACGGTGATCGTGGACACGGCGCGGGGGAAGAAGCTGTCGCTGGCCCAGGTGGTGCTGGCCTTCCTGAGGAACTACGACCAGCGCAAGGCGCCGCCGGGGCTGACCCTGGAGAAGCTCCTGAAGGTGGTGAACCGGCGGATGGGGGGAGCCTTGACGGACGGGGAGAAGCCGCCGCAGGAGGAGTGGAAGCTGATGTGGGTGGGAGGGATGTGGTTCCAGGACCTCTGGACCTACGACTTCCGGCGGACCGAGATGTGCGTGATTCCCTACGCCACCCAGGAGGGGGAGATCTCGTTCTGCGCGTACAACACCGGGGTGGGGTGGCGCCAGATCGTGGAGAACATGCACATGGTGGCCACCACCAAGGACTGGTTCGCCCAGAAGGGGCGCCACCAGATCTACGCGGGCGACCGCCCCATGCCGCTGCCGAAGTCGCTGAAGCGGCAGCTCCCGGTGGTGCAGGAGGGAGTGAAGGCGGAAGGCTGCGGCTCCGGCTGCGGCTGCCACTAGCGACGAACCGACGGGTCGCCGTCCCCGGCGGGGCCGCGGCGGCGGCGCCTGCCCGTCCGCTTGCGGCCCCGCAAGGAGAGGACCGACCATGCGGATGCTCCTGGTGCAGCCGCCGCAGGGGACGAGCTTCGGCCTCACCCGGATCCTCACCAGCGAGCCGCTCGGCCTCGAGTGCGTGGGGGGCGCCCTCCGCACCCGAGGGCACGACGCGAGCCTGATCGATCTGCGTGTCGACTCCTGGGAGAGCCTCGAGCGCGCCCTGGACGATCCTCCGCGCGCGGTGGGGATCACCTGCGCGTTCACCACCGACGTCCTGCCCGTGCGGGAAGTCGCCTCCTTCGTCAAGGAGCGCTGGCCGGAGCTGCCGGTGCTGGTGGGGGGCCATCACGCCTCGCTGCTGCCCGACGACTTCATCTACCCGGACTCCCCGGTCGACGCGGTGGCGGTGGGCGAGGGGGAGTTCACGACCATCGAGTTCGCCGAGGCCCTGGAGCGCGGCCAGGCGCCGGAGGGCGTCCCGGGCATCCTGACCCTGCGGAACCGGGGCAACGGCTTCCGCTCCCGGCCCTTCACCCGCGAGCTCGACGAGCTGCCCCGCGCCGACCGATCGCTCTCCGCGCCCTACAGGCGCTGGTACCACCACGGGCTCCAGCCGCGCTCGGCCTCCCTGGAGACCTCCCGCGGCTGTCCCTTCGACTGCAACTTCTGCAGCGTGTGGGTCTTCTACGACCGGCGGGCGGGGCGCCGCTCGCCCTCCTCCCTGGTCCGCGAGATCGAGACCCTCGAGGAGCAGCACGTCTTCTTCACCGACGACATCGCGTTCCTGAACCACGACGCCTACAAGGAGCTGGGGGAGCGCATCGCGGCGTCGGGGATCGAGAAGATGTACGCCTGCGAGACGCGGAGCGACCTGGTGGTCCGCTACCGCGACCTCTTCCGCGCGTGGCGCCGGGTCGGGCTGACCACGATCTTCCTCGGGGTGGAGAAGGTCGACGACGCGGGCCTGGCCGAGGTGCGCAAGCGGACCAAGGGCGGCGTGAACACGAACGTGGAGGCGATCCACATCCTGCGCGAGGAGGGGATCACCCCCATGACCACGTTCATCACAGACCCCGCGTGGGACGAGGCCGACTTCGACCGGCTGGAGGAGTTCATCACCCGTCTGCGCCTGCCCAACGCCTCCTTCACCATCCTTACCCCGCTGCCGGGGACGGAGCTCTACGCCGCGCGCAAGCACGAGCTCACCACCCTCGACTACGGCTACTTCGACGTGATGCACTGCGTGCTCCCCGCGAAGCTCCCCCTCGAGCGCTTCTACGAGCGCTTCGCGGGGCTCTACCGCCACGCGCTGCGCGACACGCGCCCCAGCTTCGCCATGGTCCGGCGCGCGGTGCAGCTCGCCCTCGGCGGCAGCTTCTGGGTGATGCGCAGGGTCTACGGCGCGGTGAAGGAGGTGCGTGACCCGCGGGCGTACCTCCGGTCGCCGATGCGCATCCGGGCCCCGCGGCGTCCGCTGCCGGGCCGGCCCTTCTCGGGTCCCGCGTCCCCGTCGGAGCGTCCGGCCGAGGCGGGCTGAGCCCGGGCCCGGGCTCGCGCGCTCAGCGCAGCCAGGCCAGCCCCACGAGCACCGCCGCCGCGCCCGCCGCCTCCAGGAGCCTCCGCAGCCGCCGGGGAGCGCGCCCGGCCGCGCGGGAGCTGCCCGCGCCCACGAGGCCCGTGAAGGCGCCCATCGCGAGCACGGTCCCCGCCGCGAAGGAGAGCAGGTAGGCGCCGGAAGCGGCCGCGCTGCCCAGGGCGAGGGCGGGCAGGACGCCCAGCACGTGGGCCGTTCCCGCGACGCCGTGCACGGTGCCCGCCCAGAAGGCGGTGTGGCGGTGCTGGTGCACCCCTGCCCCCGGCGCCACCGCATGCGCCCCCGAAGGCCCGTGCACGTGGAGGTGGGCGTGGGCCACCCCGTCGTGCTCGTGCTGGTGTGCGTGCACCTCCAGGCGCAAGGCGCGGCGGATGCCCAGGAGGCCGATCGCGATCAGCATCACCCCCACCATCCGTTCGCCCCAGCCTCCCACCGCTTCGAGGTCGAGGCGCTGCTTGAGCAGGACGCCCAGGGCCCCGATCACGAGCACGCCCGCGCTGTGGCCCAGCCCCCAGCGCGCGCCCAGGCCGAAGGCTTTCCCGCGCTGGCCCACCGAGAGGGGCAGGAGCGCGGCCAGGTGGTCGACTCCGCCCACCACGTGCAGCGCCCCTGCGGCCAGTCCGGAGACCAGGGTCAGCCCGAAGGCGCCGATCATGCGTCCGTCCGCGTCGGCCGCGAGGCCAGCATGGCGCCGATGATCATAGCAGGGAGGCTGGTGGACCGGCTGGTCGAGGCCTTCTTCGTCAGGGGCCTCGGATCGAGGAAGACGGCATCCGGCAGCATCTTCCCGGCCGTGAGGCGCCGGGCTACTTTCGGAGGTCGACCTCGGCGTCGCTGTCGAAGCCGATCTTCTTGAGGCCGCTGCCCTCCCGGACGTAGAAGTGGCCCCGGGCCTGGGCCCGGGCGCGGTCCCGGTCCAGGATGGCCTTCACGGTCCCGGGCACGTTCAGGAAGTTCAGGTTGAAGTCCGAGGAGACCCGCTCCTCTCCGAAGCCCTTCAGGCTCACGGGATCGGCGACGTAGCCGCGGCCGAGTCGGTGCCCGTTCAGGACCAGCTCGTACTCGAAGCGCTCGATCAGCAGGTCCTCGGGGTTCGGGTTCCTCACTCCGAACGTGACGTGGAGGTTGGCGCCGGTGATGCCGACCCGGCCCACGCCCAGGCCCTGGACGCGCAGGGTCGGGGGCTTGACCGAAGCGCAGGCGGCGAGGCCGAGGGCGGCGCCGATCGCCAGGACGAGGGTCGAGGTCTTCGCGAGCTGCATGGCGCGGCGATCGTAGGCACCCGGGGCCGGACCTGTCAAACGCGACCCGTCCGGTCTGAGACCTTCCGGCGGCGGTCCGCGTCACAAGACCCGGGACCTTGGGCCATACTTGTGGCGGGGGCGGGGAGGCGGGATGACGACCCGTTTTGTCGTAGCCGGGGCCGTGGTGTGCCTCGTGGCGGCACCCGCGGGAGCCGGCGAGCTCCGCGGCGGGGTGAAGGCCGAGGACAAGCCGGTGGCCGGAGCGACGGTGTCGGCGGTGGCCCTGGAGTCCCCGCTCGAGGCCGCGCGCCGCGAGGCGCGCCGGGAGGAGGCTCCCAAGCCCCTCGCCATGGCCACCACGAAGGCGGACGGCACGTTCCTGCTCGCGGTCCCGAGCGCGCCCGCGACCCCGCCTTTCCAGCTCCAGGTCGGGGGCGGGGTGAGGCCGGTGCGGCTCGAGCGGGTCTTCGAGCCTGCCGAGACCGACGACGTGGGCGACTTCGAGGTCGGCCGCGGGGAGGCGCTGGCCGGCCGCGTGGTGGACGGGAGCGGCGGCCCGGTCGTGGGGGCCACGGTCACGCTCTGGGGCGGGGCCGCCCGCGGATTCCGGGCCGCGGCACCGAGCGAGCCCGTGCCCGCCACGGCCACCACCGGCGCCGACGGGTTGTTCCGCTTCACCGAGGCCGCGGAGCGGGGCAACCGCCTGCGCATCGAGGCCCCCGGCTTCGCGGCGGCCGAGCTCACGGGCCTGCGCTCGGGCGCCCTGCGGCGGCCCGTGACCCTGGCCCTGGGCCGCGCGGTGACGGGGGTCGTGACCCTGCCGGATCGAAAGACTCCGGCGCCCGGCGCGCTCGTGCGATTCGAGGCGCCTTCGGTCACCGGCCGCTGGGCGGAAGCGCGGGCCGACGGCGCTTTCGTCCTGGAGGGCCTGCCCCGGGAGGGGGGGACGGTCCTGGCCGACGCCGGCGAGCGGGGCCGCGGCACGACTCCCGCGCCGGCGGGGGGGGGCCGGGCGGTGATCGTGCTCGCCCCCACCGGGGCGGTCCGAGGCCGGGTGGTCGACGCCGACACCGCCGCGCCCATCGCGGGGATCCGGGTGATAGCCCGCGGCGAGGGCGGAACCTTCTGGGACCGCTCGGGCCGGGACGGACGCTACGAGATCCGCGGCCTCGCCCCTCGGGCCTACCGGCTCTCGGCGGACGACCCACGCTACGTGCCCTGGAGCCGGCAGGCGGTTGCCGTGACCGCGGGCCAGGTGGCCGCCCAGGACGTCCCCCTCGTCCGGGGCGCGGGCCTCGCCGGCCGGGTGGTGGACGAGGAAGGCCGGCCGATCGAAGGTGCCATGGGCATCCTGGCCACGAGCGGCGAGCACCCCGTGCGCTTCTTCTTGCGGACGGGCGACCGGATCGGGGCCTTCCGAACGGCCCGGGACGGCTCGTTCAAGGCCACGCGCGTGCTGCCGGGCGCGAACCAGCGGCTCACCGTGAGCCACGAGGACTACGAAGCCCACACCGTCGGCGGCATCGTCCTCACCGCCGGGGCGACGAAGTCCGGGCTCATCGTGGTCCTGCCGAAGGGCCTGGGCGTGCGCGGCATCGTCAAGGACGAGAACGGTCTGCCTTTGCCCGGGGCGGACGTCGAGATGGTCCGCGCGTTCACCTTCCAGTCCGGCCGCGGCGCGTCGCAGTTCTCGTTCGTGGGTGCGCCGACGAGCCGGCCCCGGAAGCAGACCGGCCCCGACGGGCGGTTCGAGTTCCGCGGCCTTGCCTCCGGTGACTACACGCTCGTGGCCAGCAAGCGCGGCTACTCCCGGGACCGGATCGACCCGGTCAAAGTGGCGGAGGGGCGCGCGGGCGAGCCCCTCGAGGTGGTGCTGAAGCCAGGGGCCACGATCAGCGGCTTCGTGAAGGACCGCGGGGGCAACGGCGTCCCCGGCCATCAACTGGCTGCCCGGCCGTCGGGAGCCGCCCCCGGCCCCATGGGACCCCTCGGCGGCGCCTTCACCGAAGAGCCCACCGGGGCCGACGGGAGCTTCCTGATCGAAGGGCTCGCCATGGGCGAGTCGTACGAGCTGCAGGTGATGTCGGAGAGCGGCCCGGGTCCCCGCCGGGCCGGAGTCACGGCGCCCGCCGAGGGAGTCGAGATCACGGTCACCGGCAAAGGGCGCATTCGGGGCCAGGTGGCCGACGCCGACGGCCATGCGGTGACCGACTTCGGGGTGACCTACACCCCGGCCGCCGCTGGAGGAGGCATGCGCTTCTCCGTCCGCTTCGGCCCGGGGCGCGGGGGGGGCCCGGGCCAGATGGTCCCCGTCCACGCCGAGGACGGCCGCTTCGAGCTCGATGACGTCCCCGCCGGGAAGTGGGACGTGGAGGTGAGCGCCTCCGGGTATCAGCGCGGGCGGGCGGCCGGCATCGGCGTGGAAGAGGGCGGGAGCGCGGAAGGGGTCGAGGTCCGGCTCACCCGGGGGGCGGCGATTCTCGGGCGCGTGCTCGAGGCGCGCTCGAGCCGTCCCGTCCTCGACGCCTCCGTGCGGGCCGACGCCGCCACCGGCGGCCCGCGGTTTCCCCGCATGGGCCTCGAGCCGGGCGACAACGAGGCCTCCAGCGACGCCGACGGTCGCTTCGAGATCACGGGCCTCGGCCCCGGCCCCTACCGGGTGACCGCGTCCCACCCGAGCTGGACCGAGACCACGACCAGCGTGGAGCTGAAAGACGCACCGGCCAGCGTCGAGATCCGCCTGGGCCAGGGAGGGACGATCACGGGCACGGTGGTGAGCGCGGCCCACCCGGTGGTGGGGGCGTCGGTGATGCTCGCGGCGGCGGGGGAGGGTCTACGCGATCCGTTCGGCGGCGAGCAGGAGGCGATCAGCGACGACGCGGGCCGCTTCCGCTTCGAGCGCCTGACCCCCGGCCGCTACGCCGCGACCGCGTCGCTGCGCGGGCAGTCGAGCCCGCCCGTGGACGTGGCCCTTCCCACGGCCGACGCCGTCCAGGACGTGAGCCTGGTCCTCGCGGAGGGGGCCACCATCCGCGGCCGGGTCTCCGGCCTGCCCGAAGCGGCCCGGGCAGGCGTGGGGGTCAGCGCCCACGGCCCCGAGTCCTACTTCGCCTCCACCCGCACCGGCTCGGACGGCACGTTCGAGCTCACGGGGGCCCCCCGCGGCTCCATCGCGCTCAACGCGCGGGCCGGCGACTTCATGAGCGGGAGCCGGACCGCCGCCGGCCAGGTCACGGTGGGCGAGGGCCAGACGGAGGTGGCGGCCGAGATTTTCTTTGAGGCGGGCTTCCGCGTGGATGGGCGCGTCACCCGCGGTGGAAGGCCGGTCACGGACGCTTACGTGAACGCGTTCGCCCCGGGGGGCTCCGGCGGGGGCGCCAGCGACCGGACCGACGAGAACGGGGCCTTCACCCTGGAAGGCCTGCAGGAGGGGACGTACGTGATCAACGCGTCCTCCATGTCGGGCGGCGCGCCCATCCAGCGCAAGGTGCAGGTCACCGGCGACACCACGGTGGATCTCGAGGCCCCGGTCGCGCGCATCGCGGGGGCGGTGGTCGAGGTGGAGTCGGCCCGCCCCGTGGCCGAGGCCGCGGTCGAGGCCGAGGACCCGGAGCCCGGTCCGTTCCGCGGACGGACGATGGCCCTCACGGACAGCGCCGGGCGGTTCGTCCTCGACGGCCTCGACCCGAAGCCCTACCACCTGGTCGTCCGCAAGGCCGCGTACCAGACGGAGACCCGCGACGTCACGGCCAGCGAGGACGCCGAGGTGCAGATCGAGCTGCGCCGCGGGGAAGGGATCGGGATCGTGGCCCGCGACGGGATCTTCGGCACCCCGCTGCGCGGTCTCATGGTGCGGGTGACCGACGGCGCGGGGACCATGGTTTTCAGCGGCGGCGTCTCCCTCGACAGCGACGGGCGCGGAGAGATCCCGTCCCTCCGGCCCGGCCAGTACGAGATGCGGATCGGCGCGGGCGGATACGCCGCGGTGGCGCTGCACGGGGTCGCGGTCCCCGCCCCGACCCTCGCGGTCAGCCTCACCCCGGGCGGCACCCTCGAGATCCAGGTGGGACCCGAAACCGCGGCGCACACCGGCGTGAAGGCCCGCCTGCTCGGCGCGGACGGGCAGCCCTACCACCCGGGGCTTTTCCCGCCCCCCGACCCAAGCTTCAGCCTCACTCCCGTGCCACCGCGCTTCGAGAACGTCGTCCCCGGGCACTACTCGCTCGCGGTCGACGGCGGGCTCCAGCCCGAGTTCGACATCACCGAGGGAGGCATCAAGGCGGTCGCCCTGCCCTGAGCCTTCCCGGCGGACGGCTCAACGTCCCACGAGGATCAGCAGTCCCGCGGCGATCCCGAGGAGCGCCGTCAACACGGCGAACCCCTGGACGGTGATGACCACGAACGGAGAGAGGCACGTGAGGATCAGCCAGACGCCCAGCAGCTTCATTCCCAGGTTCCGCTTCATGGCGCCTCCTTCGGGGCGACCGCCGGGGCCGGTCGATCCTGCACGAGCAACCGCCGTGCCACGGGGGACGCCGTGCCTTCTTCTACGACTTAGGCGTGCGGTCGATGTAAGAGGTACACCCCGGGCAGAATTTGCAACGCGGACAGGTCAGCGCGTGGCCGTCGCCCACGGGACCTCGCCCGAAGGGACGGCGGGGGCGGCCGCGATGGCCTTGCCGAGCAGCTCCTGGAGCCGCTCGCGGGCCCAGGGCGGCAGGGCGCGCGCTCCGCGCGCGACCGATCGGAGCGCCTCGCGGTTCTCGGTCGGGAGGGGGGCGCGTCGGCCCCGCAGGAGGTCGTACTCGCGGAGGCGCTGCCGGTCGGCGGCGGGGAGCGCGGCGAGCACCGCGCGCCGGAGCACGCCCAGCTCCTGCGTTTCCGCGGATGTCAGCGCGGACATGCCGCGTTCCGTCGCATCGTAGGCGCGCGCGAACACCTCCGGCGGATCGAGAGCGCCGCTCCGGCTGCTGGACATCACGAGGGCTATCGTCTGGGGAGCGAGGTGGGGCAGCTGGTCGCGGCCCGCCGGCAGCGCGTCGGCGGCCGGTTGCGGACGCTCCTCGTCCCGGCTCGGAGCGGACTGGTGCGCGCGCCGGTCGATCTCCATGACGATCGCCCGGCCTAACCGCGCGGCCACCGGCACCCAGGTCTCCCAGGTGCCGGCGGCGACGATCCCGCCCGCCAGGAGGCCTGCGATCAGGGCGGCGCGCTTCAGCCAGAGCCAGGCGACACCGAGGGAGGCGCTCCCCTCGTAGACGTCGTGGTCCACGCGCTCGCTCTCGGAGTCGTCGGCCTTGAGGCGCAGTACCGGGAGCTCGTTGATCTGGGGCGGCGGCATCAGCGGCTTGCGCAGGGCGGCTCCAGGGGTGCCCGCGCCCGGCGCGTCGTCGAATGAGAGCGACGGCCCAGAGGGGTCCCGCCGCGTGTAGCGCTCGACCCAGCCGCGGACGCGGTACGCCCAGGCGGAGGCCACGCCGCGAAAGCGTGCGAAGAGGGCTCGGCCCCGCGAGGCCGCCCCCGCGATCGCGTTCGCCACGTCGGCTGCGGGTCGCGCGACGCTGCGCGGGGCCGCGGGCTCCTCCGCGAAAGGCCGCACGGGCGACGGCCGAGCCGGCGGCGTGAGGCGATCGATTCCTCTGCCGACGAGGCTGAGTCCCCGGCTGAGGAGATCGAACCAGCCCTTGAGGCGAGCGTCCCACGTGGGCGACAAGCCGAGGAAGCTGCTCTCGAGGAGCGGGGCTCGTTCTTCCCGCTGACCTTCTTCGTACGCTTCGTAGATCTCGGGTTGCAGGGCCGCACGGAACGAGGCTTCGTCCTCGTGGGCGAGCGGTTTCAGCCCGATGATCGGGAGCCCTTGGGTCGATTCCGACCTCGGCTGCCTTCCCCTGCCGCGTGGCCCCGGCGTCTCCTCCGCGAGGACTTGGAGGTTCCGGGGATTGAGAGAGGGCGGCGGTTCCGCAGGCGCGCCTCGCATCGCGGGTGCGGTGCGCCAGGGCGTCACGTCCTCCTCGTCGAGCAGCTTCAGAGGGACGACTGAAGGGGCGTTTTCGGGCGCGGGCGGGAACGATTCGGAGTAAAGGGCGGCGGCCTCCTCGGACGGGACCCAGACTTCGGGCGGCTCCTCGGCGACCGGCACCGTGATCGAGACTTCCTCGTCCGTTGTCGGCGGGGGGGACTCGGCGTACAGGGCGGCGGGCTCCTCCTCCGGGACATCGATGCTCGGCGGCTCGCTGACGGCGAGCACCGGCTCCGGCGCAAGGCTGGGTGGCGAGAGGTCGGGAGGCGGGGCTGCTTCGGCCTCCTCGGCGACCGGCACCGTGATCGAGACCTCCTCGTCGCGCGTCGGCAGAAGCGAGGCGGGTTCGAAGGACGGCACGGGGGCTTCGTCGGTCGGGACGGGCACGCTCGGCGGCTCGCTGATCGGGGGCAATGGGGGGATCCGAACGGGCCGGAAAGCCCTCTCGTCGTCGCGAGGCCTCGGGGGGGTGACCGGGACAGGGGTCTCGGGTGCTGGGTTGCGCCACGCCGCGGATCGGGCCTCCACGCGCTCCTTCGCGAGGAACGCCTTCAGCGATTGCCAGCGCTCGGAGCCGACGGGCTGCACCATCGCCCGGCCGTCCACGAGCCACGAGCTCAAGGCGTCGTGGTCGACCACCAGGACGGTGCCATCATTGAGGCGCAGCTTGTACCGCTCGAGCATCTGGGCCCACGCGAAGCCAGCGGCGCGGGCCCGCTATGATGGTCCCGGGAGGCCTCTCCCGCTGTGACTCCCATCACAGATGGGTCGGAAGCCCGCGGAGCGTCGCACGGTCTTGTCCGGCGGTGGCACGGCCTCGTGCCGCGGGCGAACCGTGCGCCCCGGTCCCCGCTCCATAAGTCGTCCGTTATCACCGCATTACATGGGCGGGCCACGCCGGCACGGAGTTCGCTTGGAGCGGATCGCCGTCAGGGCAGCGAGCGGACGACCCGCTCGATCGCGGCGTGGACGAGGGCGAGGACGGGCGCGTGCGCGGCCAGGCCCAACAGGAGAGAGGCTCCGAGCAGGACGTAGCGCGGGTTGCGCGTCCGCCGGCCGCGGGGTTCCGTGCGCGGCCGGCCCGCTCGCGACAAGCGAAGGAGCCGCGCCACCCGGTCCGCCACCGCCTCGCCTCCGTGCAGCGCGGCCGCGGGCAGTCCCAGGTGCGCACCCTGGGGGACCATGCGCGCGACCTTGACCAGGGCGGCGGCCAGGCTGGCCGCCCGGCCCGGCGCACCGAGGGCGGCGTGCTCGTCCGCCGCCTGCTCCGCGGCCTCCCTCCACGCCCGCTCGAGGACGCCGGCCTCCCGGCCCCATACGAAGCCGTCCGGACATGCGCGCAGGAGCAGGCCCGTCAGGTTGTCGCGGGCTCGGAGGTGGGCGGCCTCGTGGGCCAGCACCGCGTCCCGCTCGTCTTCGGCCAGTCCCTCCAGGACCTGCGCGGCCACGAACAAGCGGGGGCGCAGAACGCCGACGGCGGCCACGACCGGGAAGGCGCTCCGGGTGCGGAAGATCGGGGCGGGGGCGCCCGGCAGGTCGAGCGGCCGGGCGGCCGACCGCCATTCGACGACGAGGCGTCGCGTCGCCCGCCACGAGGCGAGGATGCGGGCGGCCGACGTCACGACCAGCAAGGTGCCCAGGGCCGCGAGGATGCCGAGAAGGAGGCCGGGCGTCTCGCCGGCATCCCGCGGCTCGCGAGCCAGGTAGGCCGGCGCCACCACGCCACCTGCAAGGAGCAAAGAAAGGGCCGACGGGAGGAGGCGCAGGGTGGCCAGGCGGTGGGAGCGGCGGGGCGCCGGCAGCCCGGCCGTGCCCACGCGCAGCCGGGGCCCCAGCACCCGCAGCGCCAGGGCGGCCGCCGCGCTCGCGGCCGCGAACGCCGCCAGGACCAGGGTGGCGCCGAGCCCCGCGTACATCAGCGCCGGCCTTTCCCGCCGCGCCGCCGCTCGTCGGCCACGATCCGCTCGAGCTCGTCGAGGAGCTGCCGGTCGTGCTGACTCACCGCCTCGACCAGGGTCGAGAGCACCGGCCGCGCGCTCTCGGTGTCGCGCCCGAGCAGCTCGTCCAGGACACGCGTGAGGAGGCCGCGCTGAAGCTGCTCCCGGCTGACCCGGGGCGCGTAGAGGAACGCGCGCCCGTCCTTGGTCCGCTCGAGCAGCCCCTTCTTGTAGAGCCGGTCCAGGGTGGTCATGAGGGTGGTGTACGCGAGGGCGGCCCCGAGCCCCTCCCGCACGTCGCGCACGCTCGCGGGCCGGCCACGTCCCCAGAGGTCGTCCATGACCTGCTGCTCGAGCCGGCCCAGAGCCGGCGCCGGCCGGAAGTGCTTCGTCCACGGCTTCATGGCGCCGGCCGAAGTATATCCGTTCCCCACGTCCGTTCCCACGTTCGTTGACAGGCCTCCACAGGCTGAAATACCCTGTCGTCACACGAGCGTCATCGCCCCGACTCCCGGCGCCGTCAGACTCGGGGCCTCGTTGGACGTGCCCACATCTCAGGAGAAAAGCCCATGCCGAGGATGAGCCCGCTCAAGGGTCTCTTGGTCGTCGTCCTGGTGGCCGTGCTCGCACCCCCCGCCTTCGCCCAGTCCCAGGCCGCGGGGGGCGCCATCCAGGGGACCGTCACCGACGAGTCCGGGGCGGTGCTGCCGGGGGTCGCGGTCACGGTTCGCAACCTGGGGACGGGGGTCGTCCGCGAGACCCGGACCGACCCGGTGGGCCTCTTCCGCGCCCCCCTCCTGCCGGTGGGCACCTACGAGGTGACGGCGGCGCTCGCGGGCTTCGCCACCACCAAGCGGCCAAGCCTGGTGCTCAACATCGGCTCGGTGCTCTCGATCGACATCGCCCTCAAGGTGGCGGCGACCCAGGAGGAGGTCACGGTAACCGCCGAGGCCCCCGTCATCGAGACCGCCCGCACCCAGCAGTCCTCCATCGTCAACGAGCGCGCCGTCTCCAACCTGCCCGTGAACGGGCGGAACTTCATCGACTTCGTCCTCACCACCCCCGGCGTCACCCGGGACACCCGCGCGGGCGACATCAGCTTCGCCGGCCAGCGGGGGACCCTGAACAGCCTGGTGATCGACGGGGCCGACAACAACAACACGTTCTTCGGCCAGACCCTGGGCCGCACCGGCTCCGGCCGCGCGCCCTACCAGTTCAGCCAGGACGCGGTGCAGGAGTTCCAGGTGAACCGCAACGCCTACTCCGCGGAGTACGGCCGCGCGGGGGGGGCGGTCATCAACGTGGTCACCAAGTCGGGGACCAACGACTTCCACGGCTCCGCCTTCGAGTTCTACCGCGACAAGAGCCTGAACGCGAACAGCTACACCAACAAGACCACGACCCCGATCCGTCCCCGCTCACCCTTCCGGGTGAACCAGTTCGGGGGCTCGCTGGGCGGCCCCCTGGTCAAGGACAAGGCCTTCTTCTTCGTATCCTACGACGGCCAGCGACGGACGATCCCCAACGACGTGGTGCTGACCCTGCCCGGCAACCTGCCCACCGACCCCGACACCCAGGCCGGCCTCGCCACCATCCGGGGGAAGGCGGACAGCTATGCGCTGAGCCGCGACCAGAACGTCTTCCTGGCCAAGATGGACTGGCAGATCGACCCGCGCCATCGGTTGAGCGTGCGCTACAACCACCAGAACTTCACGGGCGGCAACAACGAGAACAGCGGGGTCACGAACGCCCTGGAGCACACCGGCAATTCCCTCGTCCGCACGCGCACCCTGAACGCCTCCCTCAGCTCCGTGTTCCGCTCCACCCTCTTCAACGAGCTCCGGTTCCAGTTCGCGCGGGACCAGGAGCCCGGCGAGTCCAACACCACCGACCCGGAGACGATCGTGAACCAGGGCGGGCAGCGGGTGCTGACGTTCGGGCGGAACAACTTCAGCCCCCGCGAGACCACGATCAAGCGCTTCCAGGTCGCGGACGCGGTCAGCTGGATCCGCGGCGCGCATGCGCTCAAGCTCGGGCTGGACGTGAACCGTGACTCCATCCTCAACTTCTTCCCCGGCTTCTTCTCCGGCTCCTACACCTTCAACTCCCTGGCGAGCTTCAACAAGGGCTTTCCGAACGGGTCCGGCGAGTCCTACTCGCAGAACTTCGCGGGGGTGGGCACGACCGGCGGGGAAACCCATCCGGACATCTTCGAGTTCGCGGCCTTCGCGCAGGACGAGTGGAAGCTCGGCAAGCAGGTGACCCTCTCCCTGGGCGTCCGCTACGACATCCAGTCCTTCGCGCAGCCGCCGGTGAAGAACCCCGACCCGCAGCTCGCCGCCGCCGGCATCGACACCAGCTTCCTCAAGACGGACAAGAACAACATCGCTCCCCGCCTGGGCCTGGCCTGGGCCCCGAACAGCAGGACGGTGGTGCGGGCCGGCTACGGCCTCTTCTACGGCCGCACCCCCTCGATCATGGTGGGGACCGCGCACTCCAACAACGGGATCAACGTGATCGCGCTCCGCTTCACCGGGAGCCAGGTGCCGAAGTGGCCGAACAAGCTGGACGCGCCGCCCGGAGGAGTGAGCGTCAAGCCGACGATCTTCTTCTTCGATCCCGACTATCAGAACCCCGAGGTGCACCAGGCGAGCGTCGGGGTCGACCGCCAGATCGGCACGGACCTCGCGGTGGCGGTCAGCTACCTGTTCGTGGCCGGCCGCAACCTCCAGCGTACCCGCGACTTCAACATCGCGGCCCCGGTGCCGACCGAGATCCCCGTGCAGGGGGGTGGCTCGGTCACCATCCAGCAGTTCCCGCTCGCGCGGCCCTTCGCGAACTTCACGCGCATCCTGCGCTTCGAGGGCACGGGCCGATCCAACTACAACGGCCTGACCGCCGAGGTCCGCAAGCGCTTCGGCGGCCGCCTCCAGGCCTCCCTCGCCTACACCCTCGGCAAGGTCAAGGACAACAAGCCGGATGCCACCGCGGTCGTGCCGGGCACGGACGACGCGAAGTACGCCTCCAACCCGTTCGACCTCGACGCGGACTATGCCCCGGGCGACATCGACCAGCGGCACCGACTGGTCCTGAGCGGCGTCTGGGACCTCGGCTACTGGAAGGATGCCTCCGGCTTCACCAGGGCGGTCCTCGACGGCTGGGTCCTCTCCGCGATCGCCACCATCGAGAGCGGCCTGCCGTACTCGCAGAAGATCGTGAACGACGTGAACCGCGATGGCAACACCGCGAACGACATCGTCCCCGGAAGCCGCAACACCCAGCGGCTCCCCACCCAGCAGAACGTGGACCTTCGGCTCGTGAAGCGCGTCCCCCTCGGGGGCAAGGCCCGGCTCGAGCTGATCGGCGAGGCCTTCAACCTGCTCAACCGTACGAACGTCAACTCGCGGCGGGACGCCTTCTTCAACTTCACGAACGGCGTGCTCGTGCCCCAGCAGAACCTGTCGAACC
>WNGL01002157.1_pt1 | contig 24052 bp, 16 predicted proteins | sample 5400591 | NCBI WGS metagenome assembly WNGL01 (sample SAMN13153377, study PRJNA577476) | soil metagenome | isolation source: 80 cm soil or saprolite under Garry oak tree replicate 1 | place: USA:California | collected 2016-06-15 | reverse complement strand
TCGTCGATGGCGAGAGCGCGTTCGGCTAGCGGGTGGGCTTCGCGCGGCCGTTTGAGGTCGCAAAGGACCTGGGCGAGGGTGCCGAGGTCGGCGGCGACGGCAGGGTGGTCGGGCCCGAGGGCGGACTCGTCGATGGCGAGAGCGCGTTCGGCTAGAGGGTGGGCTTCGCGCGGCCGTTTGAGGTCGCGCAGGACCTGGGCGAGGGTGCCGAGGTCGGCGGCGACGGCAGGATCATCAGGGTCATAAACCGCCTCGTCCAGGCTGAGCGCGCGGTTGAGCAGTGCCGCCGCGTCGGTCGGCCTGGCCTGCGACTGAAGGTAAGCTCCCGCGCGGTTGAGCAGCCAGGAGGCATGAGCCATCGTCTCCGGGTCTGGCTGTTCAGCCGTCTGGTCGAGATAGCCTGTCGCGGCCAGCACGTGCGGTAGCAGGGTCGCCCATTTATGCCGGTCCGCGGGCGCCCCGGTCACCTGCTCGGGTGCGCCGGCACGCAGCAAATCCAGCGTCAGCTGCAGTGCCCGGCCGGGCGGGAATGCCGCTTGCCAGATGGTCTTCCCTGGGTCGAGGAATTCGGTCTGGCGCGTCGCGGCGGGAATGGGCGCGGGACGGTCAAGGCGGGTCCGCATGCTCGCCTGGATGAGCCGGTGTACCCGGAGCCCGTCAGCCTCTCGTTGGGCCAGCGAGAAATCGGCGAGGACCGCGACGGTGTCGGCGAAGGTCAGCTTGTCGGCGGCGGCCCGCGATAGCGGTTCTGGCAGCAATTCGCGGTGCGCAAGGAACAGGTCCAAAGGGATCGGGTCGGGACCGAGGTAGGCGCACAGGGCGAGTAGTTGCGCCGCCGCCGGTCTCTCGGCCCCGACCCGGGTGAGGGTACTGTCCCACAGCGTCGCGACCGTGCCTTCCCGGGAGGCTAGCCGACCTAGTCGAAGCAGGTCGGCGGTACGGCTGCGCAGCAACTCCAGGTATTCCCTGGCCGGTATCTGAGTGCGGTTAATGTAGGAAGCGGCCTGCTCGAGCGCGAGCGGCAGCCGGCCGAGTTCATCGCCGATCCGCGCCGCGGTGTCCCGGTCGAGGCCGGGAATGTGGCTCTGGAGCAGCCCGACCGCATCGTCCGCCGTGACGACGTCGAGGTCGAGGATCGGCCCCAGCGTGCCGAACCCGCCCCTGCGGCTGGTGACAATCGCATGACCACGAGCCCCGGCAGGCAACGATCCGGTCGGCAGCCACGGCCGGATATCTTCAATCGCGTCCGCGTTGTCGAAGATCAGCAGCCAGCGGGACATGCCACGCAGCCGGTCGCGGACCTGGGCCTGAAGATCTTCCGGGTAGGGAGCCGGAGTCAGTTCAAGCTGGGCGGCCAGCGCGGCGAACTGGGCAGGTATCGAGGAGGGCTCTCCGGCGGCGATCCACCACACCAGGTCGTAGTCCCTGTCATGGACGTAGGCATACTCGGCCGCCAGCTGGCTCTTTCCCACCCCCGCCAGGCCTTGGACGCAGAGCACCTTTATGCCCGGCCCGGCCGCTAGTTTCCTGGCCAGTTCGCTGAGCTCGGGAGTGCGCCCGCCGAAGCGTGGATTACGTGCTGGCAACCCCCACCCGGGGGCCGAGGAACCGGGGAACCGGACCTCCGGTACCGCCCCGGCTTGCGGTACGGCGGCCAGCCCGGAGGGCGGTCCGCCGTACCCGCGCCGACCGGCCAACGCTACCTGTGCCATATCAAGCAGCCGGTTCGTGGCCTCGGCCGCACCCACGCCGAGCAGATCCACGCCGGCCGCCTCGGCGAGCACACCGGGTTGCTCACCGGTGGCCACCCGGGCGAGAAGAATATTCCGTACTCCGCCACGCGGGTAATCGGCCCACGAGGCCTGCCAGCCGGTACTACCGTAGGCCAACGTCCGGTAGTCGTCTGACCACACCGCGATCGTCCGCTCAGCGCCTCGGACCCCGGCCCGCATGCCCTGAATCCCGTCGTGCCCCGGAACGAAGTCCCAGGCTTGAGGCAGGACTCGGTAACCCGCTTCGCCGAGCACCCGGGCGATCCACTCCGCCCATGCCCTATCAGCCTGCACGTAAGACAGGAAGAAGTCCCAGACAGTCGTTTCCAGGATAGGCAGGTAACGAGCGTTCACCTTGTTTTCCTGGCTGATCGCTCCCAATATCGATTCAGCATCTCCCAGTCTGGCTTCTATAAGCTGGGAGACGGTATTCAACGCATACCCAAGGGAATCTGGATCCGAGACGCCCTGAGTGAGAGCAGGCATGGTCTCGCCAAAGCTAAAGTAAGCGACATATGGTAGCTTGGTCTTCTCCAGCGCCTGCCTTGGAGTAAATTCTGTAGGCAGCCAATCTGCATAGAATGGCTTGCATAGGGTCGCGGCTATATCTAGCCATTCTTGGGCAGATTTGTATTCAGTGCGGCTGTCAAAGCGCGACATGATCGGCAAGATCAGGGCAGGGGGGCGGTCATAAGCAAGATTGTTGCGCCGCGCCTGCGCGCGCTCGACTACATCCGCCACACCTTCGATGCTCTGCAGGTTCGACATGAATACCGGGACGATCAAGTCCGGCAGCATGATCGTGCATATCCCGCCGGTGTCGGTTATTCCCGTCCTGCTGTCAATGAAGATAAAATCGTACTCGTGGAGCCACTCGTTTCTCAGGCGTTCTATAAATTCACCTCCGTTCGAATCCCTGAAGAAGGCCGTCCAGTCGAAATCAAGAACTTTTGCCGGATATTCTTCCCCCGACTGGCCACTGGTAATCAATGAGATAATTGACGACTGAAGTGACACCTCAGTGACGTAGTCGCGCCAGTCGACGTCAAGGGAGTTCGGCGCGGAAGAGGCTGTCAGCAGCAGGTCAATCAGCCCCTGCCGTTGCTGGATTCCGTCATAGAACTGGCTAAAATACCGCCAGAGGCCAGGCGACTCAAGATCAAAGTCTACGACGAGCACACTTTTGCCCCGCCTCGACAGGAGCCCGGCGATATTGGCCATTGCCATGGTTCGGCCGGTTCCGCCCTTGTAGGAGTAGAAAGTAACAATCATAGTGTCATCAGCCAAGCCCAGGCGGGGATTCTTGCTTATTTTGGCGATTAAACAACTGCCAGAATTCACTGGCTGTCAGCCTCGACCACTCGGGATTAAAGCCTGGTGCGAGATCCACAGCTCTCGCCACATCGTTAGCGAGAGCTTTGAGCCTGTCTGACAAAAGCGCAACCTTTTCGCTCTTCGGAGTCATCCACGGGCATGCGCAATCCTGCAACGGAAATCGCTGAATGCTCGCCAGGCTAGCGTGGAGTTTCTCGCTATCGTGCAGCAGGACAGCCAGAACCAAGGGCGGCGGGCCGGAGTCTCCCGTTAGAGCCTTTCTCCTGGCCAGCATTTGCGACAATTCCAGTTTGCACCACTCGCTGGTCCAGTACTGCCTGGTCAAAAGGCAGACCATAACCTTTGAGTGCGCCAGGCCATGCGCGAGGTGAAGCGGCCATTCCTCGCCTGTCTCTATGGCCTGGTCATGATAAATCTTGGCGTCGTCATCCCCTAAAGCAGTGGCAAGCCAGTGCTCAAACATCGGCAGAAAAGTCTCTCGCACATATTGCGGCCAGTAATTGCATCGCCGATAGCTCAAGAACACATTATAAGCATAATCCGCACGAGCATGATTCACCTGTCTCCCCCCACCATTCGTGACCTAGCGGCGCCCGCAGAGGCCAGACCCGATACGTACTGACGTTGCGCGCAATTGTACAGTAATTAGCCTGATCTTGACGATCTTCGGCCGGTCGGCGCCGAAATCGCCCGGTTTGGCGGCAGTGCGGCGGGCCCCGCGTGCGCCGGCAGGCTCGCCAGCTGCCCGCGGGTTCGTCGGCCGCACGCGGCCCGTAGCACCCGCGGGTGCCCGCGTCTGTCCCGCCCGCGCCCGCTCGTCCGTGTTCGTCCGCTCGAGCGGCCATGCCGCGCGGTGCTCCGGGTTTGCGCATCAGCGTCTCCGGCCCCGGAACCGCCATGTCTGGTTAGGCTGGTCAGGTGCTGGCCGAGCATTGTCATCCCCGGTGTCCGCCCGGTCATTGTCGTAAAGCGCCGCTAGCAGCTGCTTGCGCGTCTCGCCGAAGCGTGTTTCTTCAGCAAGGTCTCTTGTAAACACTCGCTCAACCAATTCGGCATCTTCCGGAATAGCCATTGCCAGTACGGCGACGAACAAGGCGGTGGTCGGCACGAAATTGACGTTTCCCAGGATCTGCCGGATCGCGGACCTGTCCAGTCCGTCGCGGTAAGCGAGCTGCAGCAATCGGCGAAGCTCGTTGACCTGGTATTCGAATTCGCCGGGACGGAGTCGTTGCAACGTTGGCGCGAGATATGCCCAGCGGCTCAATTCCGCTCGCAGAGTCTGCTCATCAAAGCGGTCCACCCGGCCGAGCAGTTCGTGCACCGTGATCTCGTACATGACCTGGCCGTGCTCGCGGCGCAGCTTTTGGTCTGCAGCGGCCGCGATCAGCGCGGTAGGGTATACCTGGTGGTCAAGCAACTGCTTCAGTTCTTCGCCGTCGAGGGCCTTAGATACTAGCACCTGTACGCAGAAATCGCTGATTCTGGCCGAGTTTACTGTGCGCAGCAACGATCGGTGCATCTGCTGTCCCGGCGTATTGCCGACGCAGTCCTCTAGCTGGCAGTAGCCCTTGTAGGTCAGCGGCGTATCGAATGCCAGTTTCAGGAGAATCTGATAAAACCTGGCCTGCAGCGAGTTTTTGACCGGCAGGTCTTTGCTCAGGAGCCGGAGTTCCGTGATGATATCTTGATATCGTTGGCGCTGCCCGGCTGATACTTGATCATCGTGGTGGTCAGACAACCGGTTGATGGTCAGCTCCATGTGGCCGGGATACTGGCCCCGCCCTTTATCCGCGCAGTTGATGAGGAGCGCTTCGACTTCGTCGCCCGGCGTCGAAGCACTCTCGGCAGGTGGCAACTGTTCCTTGCCGCGCAGGCGCTGCCGCGCAGGCGGCTGCTTGCCGGACACGTGCAGTTGTCCCAGCATCTTGGTGATATCGGCCGGACTGAAGTCAATCGGCTCGGTTAGCCTGGCCAGCTCGGCGACCGGATCCTGCGTATGGTGCGCCAGCCAGCCCAGGTAGTTGTCGCCCTGACTATCGATGGCAGGCGTGTGGTCGTCCTGGCCCCAGGTCACCACGCAGTCATCGGCCTGTCGGCGCGCGCTTGAGAAGAACAACCGGAACTTGTGCTCGTAAAAGAGGCTGCTCGTCCACGTCGAGGCGGACAGCTTGCTCCGCAGCCCGTACGGCAGCAGCGACATGACCGAGTCAAGGAAGCCCAGCCGCTCAGTAAAGCTGACCTCGTCCGCCCCGAGGATGCAGACTGGCCTGCACGTCAGCAGCAATGCGGCCACTCTCATGGCCAGCGCGTCGCCCGGGACGGCCGGTCGCAGCACAGGCAGTTCAGCTCTGATCGTCGGACGGTGGCCGTCCCGGATCTGGATGTGGCCGAACCCCTCGTACATGGCCTGATAGGACACCGCTCCCGCGGCGAGCTCAGCATAAGGCACACAAAAACACCTGGTGAAGACCACTCTTCGGCCGCTGCCGTCATAAGGGTCGCGCTCGCGTGCCTCCAGGCTGAGTGTTTCGTGGATGGCAAAGGCGGCGTAGTTCTGCTGGCCCCGGTCAGAGAACCAGCCGATCGTCACCTGCGGCAGATCTGCCAGCGTTCCAGGGGAGTAACGGGTGAGCACCTCGTCAAAGGTCTCCGCGGTGAGGATGCCGTCGCTGCACCTCAGTACGTGATAGCCGATGTCATGCGGCTCCATGCCCCACAACGCCCACTCCGCCGAGACCGAGGCGCGGTAGCTGCTCATGACGGTATTATGCTCGCGCTCATGACCGCGATATAATATGAAAGATAAGGTACAAGGCGACGATAAATATCCCAAAGAACACGGCTACGATGACGAATATCGCGATGATATTAGTGCGTATATCATTCTTAGGCCGCGCTGACCGGTCTACAGGATCGGGCACCTGACCTTCGCGATGCTTGGCTTTCTTAATCTGCCTGCCTCGAAGCACCCCCCGTGCCTCGTCGATCGTCTGTGCCGGGAAAAGGAGTCCGAGATCCGGATCGTCGCCGGACGGTTGCTGCGGCTGCGTTGGCTGACCGTTCGCCATCCGGTCGGCTCTCCGGTCGTTAGATCGCTGTCTGATATTCCACATATGAGGACCAGAGCGGTCGATATCCGGCAGCCGTGCCAGAAAATTGTTGCGTGCCTCGTCAGGGTATCCCCGTTTAAGTACAACGTTACGAGTGAACGCACGCTCTGCCAGTCCGGTATTCTCGGGCCTGGTCATGCTGAGCACGGCAAGGAACAAGTCATAGGTTGGTGCGGAATCGGTATTCTCAAGGATATTACGAACCGCAGGTCTATCAAGTTCGGTGCCATAGGAGAGCTGCAGCAGCCTGCGCAGCTCAGTAAACTGGTATGCGGCTTGGTCGTGGCGGATCCGGTCCAGCGTAGGCGCGAGATAGCCCCATCGGTGCAAGATTGACTGAAGTGTCTTCTGATCAGGGCCATCGGGTCGGCCAATCAAGTCCCACGCTACTATTTGATATATGAACTGAGCGTGTTCACGGAGTAGCCTATTGCCGGATGCTGCCGATTGGACCAATTCGGCGAGGGTTTTCCGATCATTGCGGAACGCCGCCTTCAGTTCTTCGTCGCCTCTGCCTTTTAGGACGAGGAGTCGCACGCGGAGATCGGTCACTTCGGACAAGTCGACCGCCAGCAGCAGAAATTCATTTATTCGCTGTCCCGGCTCATAGCCGGCGCATGCCTCGAGCTGGCAATAGCCCTCGTAAGTCAAAGGCGTCCCGAACGCGATCGCCAGGAGGCTCGCATAGAATATTTCTCGCTGATCGACATTAAATCGACTGTTGTCGCGCAGCAGATCGCGGTCCTTTATGATCTGCTGATAGCGCTGGCGCTCTTCGGCCGTCACCTGATCATTGCGATGATCCGACAGCCGATAAATCGTGTCCTTGACGATGACCTGGGAATAGTCATTTCGCATCTCCTCGTCACAAGCGATGAGGAGCGATTCTATGGCCTGCGCTTCGGCGGTTCCCGGCTGCAGAATCTGAGCCGGGGCTTCCAGTTGCAGTGTCTGATCCGCTGGCCCGACCTGCGGCTGCACCCCTCTGCTGCGGAAGCGCTCCAGTATCGGTGGCTTGTTGGGGAGCGCATACAGTTGTTTTAGTTCCTGAGCGACATCACTCCGGGTGAATTCAACAGGGTTTCCTCGTCTGGCTAGCTGGGCGACGCGGTGCTCCGCATTGCCCGTCAGCCAGTTCAGGTAGCGATCCACATTACTATCCGTGATCGGCGCGTCGTCGTCCTGCCCTCCCCAGGTAACCTGATAATCGTCGCTCCCCGCTCGCCTCGCGCTCGAGAAGAACAACCGGAACTTGTGTTCGTAAAAGATGCTGTTCACCGACGTCGACGCAGACAGCCGGCTTCGCAGGCCGTACGGCAGCAGCGCCATTACCGAGTCCAGGAACTGCAGTCGCTCGGCGAAGCCGACGTGATCCGCCCCGACGATGCAGACCGGCTTGCAGGTCAGCAGCTGCGCCGCCACCCGCATGGCTCGTGCATCGACGTACGCACCTTGGCCCCGCGCCGGAAATTCGGCCCTGGCCCTGGTCCTCGGAGCCACGATCCCGCAGAACTTCTCGTACATAGCCTCATAGGACACTGCTCCATCGGCGATCTCTGCATAGGGCACGCAGAAGCATCTGGTGAACACCACTTCCCGGCCGCTGGCGTCATAAAGGTCGTGCACAGGTTTGTCGTGGATCGCGAGATAGACATAGTTCTTCTCGCGCTTATCATCAGTGAGCCAGCCGATCGCCACCTGCGGCAGGATCCCCAGCGTCCCTGGCGTGTAACGGGTGAGCACCTCATGAAAGTTCTTTTCGCCGAGAGTGCCATTGCTGCATTGCAGCACGCGATATTCGACGTCGCGTTGCTCCTTGCCCCATAGCGCCCATTCCACCGCGACCGAGATGGTGCCGCTGCTCATAATGGCGTCACGTCCTCAGCTCCGGTGAGCTTCTCGGTGAGCCACACAAGCGGCTCCACCACATTGATCGGATGAATAGGCCCGCGGATTCTCGTTCTGCGCGGTTCATTCGGATCCTGCAGATGATTCTGAAAATCATCGTGATCGAAGCGGCCGTTGCGATCCACGTAGAAGCCTATGGCCGAGGTGATGAAGTACTTGATGCGATCACGGTGGAAGTTTTGCTCGAGCAGGTTAAGCACTAGGTCGGCGTCGCCATCTGGCTGCACCTTGAGGAGTCCGGCGAACAGGTCTCGCGCGTCCTCCTCGGCCACCTGCGGTGGCCCGCCCAGTTCCTCGTAGCTGAGCAAGCCCAGCTTCCCTGCTGTCGCGAGCACGCGGATCTCGTCAAACTTGGTGACGCACACTGCCACGTAGTGAGGCAACCTCTCGCCGGGGGAATCTGGCGCTCGCTGGGCCATCTGCTGCAGCACGCCGAACGTATGGCCGAATGCGTCGCCGTCATCGACTTCCCTGATGGGATCGTAGAGGAAGATGATCGCGCTGCTGTTCATCAGGTTGTTGATAAGGCCGTCCTGAGCGCTGCGGTGATCCTTATTCGGGCTGGTCAGCAAGCCTGCCGAGTCGACTAGGTCCAGCCGGAGCCTGACGGGGTGGTCGCGCAACTGCCAGCCGAACCAGCGTCGCTTGAATTTGCGCTTGACCTGACCGTGCAGGGCCCACTTGTAGTGCGCGATACCTTGCGTAGCCGGGGGAAACGAACGGTCTTTAATCAACGTCATGGTCAATTCGATCAGCTTCTCAGTTGATTCTTTATCCACTCCCTTCACTGCCCATTGATTTCCGTGGCGGATCAGCGCGATACTGAGGGCGGCGAGAAAGGTTGTCTTACCTGTGGCAGGCGGGCCCCACATCGTGATGCTCTGATCGGCGGGATTTTCGCTGGGGATCACTTTCAGCTTCCTTCCGGCTCGATCAGCGGGAACGGTATGTACTCGACTTTGGACAGCAGGCCAAGGCGTTCGGCGAAGCTTTGCACATTGAAGATATTGATGTTCGTGGGCGCGAAGGCGCCACTGGCGAGGTGCGGCCAGATGTCCTGCTTCGGGCTGCGGTCGCTGATGGCACCGAAGGCGATCCCCGGATGGCTTTCCTTCAAGTACCGCAAGATCGTCCGCCAGTCGTTTCGCTCTGGGCACGGGATTATCTCCGTGACCGGGTCCAGCCGCTGCGGGAACGCGGGCCGGGAGCCAGCGGTCACCATGACGGGGCGGCCATAATCCTGGTCGTGCCCCTCGAGCTCTTCTGCCACCTTGGCGAAGACGCATTCCAGCTGGGCCGCGCGAGGGTAGCCGGTCGGCCTCGCGCCTCGATCCTTCATCCGGCCAAGCTCGGCTAGGGCGGTCGCGCGATCCTGGGCCCAGGTCAGCACCCTCGCGGGCTCGCCGGAGAATGAGCGGCCGACCGCGTGTGGGCCATAGGAAATCAGCGAGACCTTCAGGCGGCCCTCCGATCCGGCGGCGACGTGCTGGATGAACTGGCCGGTCAACTCGATCCGCTCGTCGACTTGCTTGCTGGTTCCACTGACCTCGACGGCGCAGATGAGATGAGCTGGCTGAGGAAGGTCGAGCCGCTCGGGCACGCTAGCGACGATTTCCGGCCAGCTTCGAGGGTCCTCATGCAGCTTCGCCGGCAGGCCTTCGAAACGGACAAGACCGGGCCTGCGCAGGACGGCAGTTAGGTTATAGGTTCCCGGGGGCACGCTGACCGAGTTAAGCGATACCAGTTGGACTTGGTCCACCGACTCGGTGGCCACCACCGCGAAGACCGTGCCGTTCTCGCCACTCGGCTCGCAGCGGACGGTGAACGGCTGTCTTTCTCCGCGCCGGGCGCCGGGCGGGAACAACTGGGTGCCGGTCAGCACGAGCTGTCCCGACGGGGTGCGCCGCAGGGTCACGAGCTCGTACCACTGGGTCAGCAGATCGGCCTCGATCACACGGCGGAGCAGTTCATCAAGGGCACCCGTGAAGCGGAAGGCTGGCGCTCCGCTATGAGCATTAATGACAAGTTCAAAGGCCTGGCGAACGTATGGGTACTCAGGTGCGCCGCAGACGAACACCGGGCGGGACCCATCCTGCGGCCATGCGATGCGGCTCAGTTCGCGCTTGGACAGAACACCCGCCTCGCAGACATCCGGCCAGGGCACTAGCGGCCAGTAGCGTCCGCGAGGCGTTCCGGCCTCGTCGCGGCGCACATCCCAGGTGACTATCCCGTCCATGGTAAAATGGACGATTGTCAGGACGTTGCCTTCAGTCAGCTCCTTGACGTCCTCGGTAAGGCTGGCGAAAAGCGCCTCATGTTCCAGGTTCTCACCCGGGCCGGTCACGCATACCCCCACCAATTGGTTTATTGCGCCATAAATCGTACTTTTTGCCGTCGCCGCCGGATAGATAGAAGATGTAGCTTAGTCACGCTATGCATGGTTGAGTAACTCTATAACAGCGGACGGCACGGTCGCCGCACTTGGTACCCTATGCAGAGAACGCCTGGATGGTTGTGAATGAGGGGGCGGATGATGGGGAAGTTTCTTACTGCTCTCGCTGGCGCACGGCCCGACCTGCTTGACCGATGTGACACCGAGCGCCTCAAGTTCCAGAGCCTCGGCATCGCCATCCTCATCACCAGCCTCATGGCCACGGTCTCGATGTGGTTCGCGCTCGCCAGCGTCCTTGGCCTGAACCCGGCCGGCTCGCTCTTCGTCGCCCTCCTCTGGGGGCTGATCATCATGGGGATTGACCGCTGGCTGGTCACCTCGATGCCGTCCGACGGCTCGCGTAGGTGGCCGATCGCGATTCCCCGGGTACTCCTGGCCATACTGCTCGGCACCCTGATTTCCACCCCGCTCGTGCTGCGGATCTTCCAGTCTGAAATCGACACCCAGATCACCGTGATCAAGGAGCAGCGAGCCAGCGCGTTCCTTACCGCGCAGCAGAACAGCGCCGTCAGCCACCAGGTCACCTACTGGACCAACGATGTCCGCAACCTGCAGCAGGTCATCGCCTCCGGCGGCACCGGGTCGATCAATCCCTCCGATGATGCGCAGCTCCAGTCGCTGACCGACCAGAAGAACGCCGAGCTGAACCTTGAACAAAAGTACTACCAGCAGTGGCAGTGTCAGCTGTACGGCGGGCAGGGCTGCACCGTGAAGGGCAACGGTCCGCTCGCGCAGGCGGACCAAAAAGCCTACTACGCCGCACAGAGCCAGGTCAACACGTTGAATAACGAGATTCAGCAACGCCTTTCTGCGCTGTCTGCGACCAACGCCGCGTCCGCGCATACCCGGTATGAGCAGGCTGTCTCGGCATTGCCTGCGGCACAGAAACAGCTCACTAACGCGACAGCGCAGCAAGACGCGCTGCGAAACAATTTCGAGGCGCAGAATAACGCCACCAACGGGCTGCTGATCAGGCTGCAGGCGCTTGACCAGCTGTCCGGCAGCAACTTTGCGCTCAACGCGGCGCGGCTGCTCCTGTTCCTGTTGTTCCTGGTGATCGAGTGCCTCCCTGTGACAGTCAAGCTGTTGCAGCAGCCAGGTCCCTACGAAGAGCTTCTCGCCGAGCGCGCCCAGCTCGACTTCAAGGACGCGAAGCGGGCCATGCGTGCCAAGCGTTATGTCGCCAGCACGCCGCCACCTGGTCCTGCGGCTGGCTCCGACGACAATCTCGCGGGGTTCATGGATGAAATCTGGCAGCGGCGTACCAAGGTCGCCGAGATGCCCTCCTGGCAGGCCTCAGCGGAGACCGAAGAAATTAATCGGTCTGACGAGCCTGATGAGGACACCCGGCTTGATGAGGCGCTACGCGGGATGAAGGACATTCGCGCCACGGCCGACCATGAAGGGCGTCGCGGCGGCATCGAGCTGCGCTACGCCGACGATGACCTCTGAGCAGCGGATCCTGCATGACCGTTACCGGCTTGTGTACAAGCTGGGCGCAGGAGGGATGGGAAGCGTATGGCTGGCCGAGGATCGGCGGCTTGAACGCACCGTGGCGCTAAAGGAACTGATCCAGCATGCTGACGGGACAGATCTAGACGAGCGCCGGACCCGTGCCCTGCGAGAGGCGCGGGCCATGGCCCGGGTGCGACACCCCACTATCGTCAGCATTCACGATATCTTTTTTGACGACGGCGACCCGTGGATCGTCATGGAGTACATCAACGGTCGTTCCCTGGACTCGATCATCAAGGGCGCGAACCGCGATGAGCGTCCGCTGACCGAGCAGGCTATCGCCAGGATGGGGTTGCCCGTGTTGCACGGCCTGTGCGCCGCGCACCGGGCCAGCGTGGTGCACCGTGACGTCAAGCCAGCCAACATCCTGGTTGCCGACGACGAGTCGATCTTCCTAGTAGATTTCGGCATCGCCAAGATCACCGGGGACGCGTCGCTCACCGGCATGCGCAAGGTGCTAGGTACCACGGAGTTCCTCGCCCCGGAGCGGCTGCAGGGTGCGGAAGCCGGACCCGCTGCCGACCTGTGGTCGCTGGGCGTCACGCTCTTCTATGCGCTTGAGGGCTATTCGCCGTTTCTGCGCGGCGGCGAGTGGACCCTCGATGCCACCATGTGGGCGATCCTTCGCGACAACCCGCCTCGGCCGGTCCGCCAGGGCCCGCTGGCGAATGTGATTCTCCGCCTGCTTGACAAGAACCCTGAAAGGCGGGCGGATGGCGACGACCTCGCTGATGTCCTGCAGTCGATCGCGGCTGGGAAGCCACCGAGGCCGGAATGGGCGGCACAGCCGACGCAGCCCGTGGCCGAGCCGCCTGCGGTCAAGCCGCCCACGAGGCATTCCACGGCGATGCCGTCCGCTGCGAAGCCGCCGGGGCGGCCGCCGTCTCAGCCGATCGAGGTCAGGCGGGCCGGACTAGGCTTCGAGGACGCCCGTGAGATGATCCAGAGCGTTAATACAGATACCGGAGTGGCCATGCTGCTCGCCATGCCCGATGATCAAGCAGCCCTGATCCTGGCCGACTATCCATCCCGCGTCTGCGGTGAGCTACTGCAGGGCATCGCCGCCGCCCGGCTGGGGACGGCAGCGACCATCCTGCGGATACTCCGGACCGCAGATGCCGGGCGAGTGGTCGGCTACCTGAAGCCGGATAGCGCCGCCTTCATCCTGGCCACGATGCCGGTCGAAGAGGCGGTACGGATTCTCAGCCATGCCGGTGTCAGAACTGCGGCCGGAATCATCACGGAGATGCCGATCAAGGTCTCCGCTCCGCTAGCAAAGGCGATGCAGGTCGAGCGGGCGGTCGAAGTCCTTGCGTACGTCAAGCCCGCTACCGTTGCCGCCCTGCTGGTTGCTGCCTCGGACGGCAGCTATGGCGGGCTGCTGCGGCAATTCAAGCCGACCTTCCGCTCGCAGATCATGCGTTTCCTCTAGGTCTGGGTCGCTCGGCTCATGCGGAACCCGGTTCGCGTTCCTCAGGGAGGAACGCACTCGTTGTCAGCGCGAAACGGCAGTGACACCTTCTGGACAGCACCTTCTGGACAATGGAGCCCAACCAGCCCTAGGAGACGCAATGGCCACGGTCATTCCCGTCGACGAGTTCATCACCGACGAGTGGTATCCCGGCTTCAAGCCCGGTTACACCCACGCGCCCTGGTACATAGACCCGGTTCAGACGTTCCGCAAGGAAGACGAGGAGAACTTCTGGTTCCTCGACTTCCACTGGCCGCGCGGGCTCACCCCGATGGGACTGATCTGGAACGAGGACGGCTACAACTGGGCCTCCCAGCTGGCCGCCGAGCAGATGCCGCTGCCGCCCGGCCGGGGGATCACCTGCCGTCTCGGCGGCACGCACACCTACGGCTCGCCGCTGCCGGTGAACGACGTGCGGGAAATCGGCCAGCGGGCCAGGCGGCTCGAGCGGATGCTGCCGCCGTTCCTGCAGAACTTCGACGATATCTGGGGTCACATGCGGGAGGAGGTCAACGAGAGCTGGGACTACTTCCACGGCGTCGACCTGTCCGCGCTGTCCCTGGCCGACCTGCGGGAGAACCTCATCCAGGCCCGCCAGTACCACAAGCGCGCCTTCGAGATCCACTTCCAGGTGATGTACCCGCTGCTGGCGAACTACATCGGCTTCTACAGCATGTGCACCGAACTCGGCCTTGACCCCGGCCAGATCGGCAAGTTCCTGCAGGGCTACGACACCAAGATCATGGAGACCGACCGTGAGCTGTGGCGGCTGACCACCGCCGCGCGCGCGGCCGGCCTGGGATCGGTCTTCGCCGCCCACGAGGCCGACGGGATCAGGGCCGCGCTGGCCGCCCACGGCGGTTCGGCCAGCACGTGGCTGACCACATTCGACGACTTCCTCCAGGTCTACGGCTGGCGCACCGAGGGCTCCTGCGACATCGGGCTGCCGAGCTGGATCGAGGACCCGACCCCGGCCCTCGGCACGATCAAGACATTCCTGCAGAAGGAGACCGACCACGACTTCGCGGCGGCCAGGAACGCCGCGATCGAGGAGCGCGAGGCGGCCGTCGACGCGGCCAGGTCCACCCTCACCCTGGACGAGCAGAAGCTGTTCGACGGCGGCCTGGCCTCCTGCCGGGCGGCGAACTTCCCGTGGTGGCAGGACGACCACAACTACTACATCGACCTGCGCATCTCGCTGCCCATGCGGTGGGCCTGCCAGGCCATCGCGGACCGGATCGGGGCCGGCACCCAGGACGACACGCTCTACCTGTTCTGGGAAGAGATCATGGACGTGTCGGCCGGGCGCAGGCCGTATGACGCCGGGCTGCGCAGCCTGGTGGAGCAGCGCAAGCAGTACTTCGACTACTGGCTGCAGCGGCGGCCGTCGCTGCCCAAGGTGGTCGGCACCATCCCGGAGTCGGTCAACGACCCGATCCTGATCGAGATCTTCGGGCTGAACAGCCACTTCCTGCGCGCGGTGGAGGCCGCGGGCTCGGGCGCGCAGGTCAAGACGCTGACCGGCGTGCCCGCCTCCAAGGGCACAGGGCGCGGCATCGCCCGCGTGCTGCACAACGCCGACCAACTGCACAGGCTCAGCCCGGGCGAGGTGCTGGTGTGCGAGTCCACCTCGCCCAACTGGACCCCGGCGTTCGCCAAGATCGCCGCATGCGTGTGCGACGGCGGCGGCACCCTGTCGCACGCGGCCATCGTCGGGCGCGAGTACGGGGTGCCCACGGTGACCGCGGTCGGGCTGGCCACCATGGTCATCGCCGACGGGGACGAGGTCGAGGTCAACGGCACCACCGGACAGGTGACGGTGCTCAAGCAGGTACCGAACGGTCAGGGCTGATGCCATGCCGGACGCCATCGCCTGGGTGGACGAGGTCGCCCCGGACCGCGCGGTCGGGGTCTGCGGCGCCAAGATGGGCCGCCTGGCCGAACTCCTCCAGGCCGGGATAAGCCTGCCGAAGGGGTTCACCGTCACGGTCGAGGCGTACCGGCAGCACTGGGCGCAGGCGGGCCTGGACGAGGTCGTCGAGCAGATGCTCGGCCGGCCCGGCGCGGACGCCGGGCCGGTCGAGGTGGAGGCGGCCGCGACCGCGGTGCGGGCCGAGGTGTCCCGCCGCGAGATGAGCGCGGACCTGGCCGCGCTGATCGTCGACGCCTACGAGGAGCTGAGCTCGCGCTGCTTCGAGATCAACGTGCCGACCGCGGTGCGCAGCTCGGCCATCCGCGAGGACTCGGGCACCGACAGCTTCGCCGGGATCTTCGACAGCTATCTCGGGGTGTCCGGCCCCGGCCGGGTGCTCGAGGCGGTCAGGCACTGCTGGGCCAGCCTGTTCAACGCGCGCGCGGTGTCCTACCGGCGGCGGTCCGGCACGCACCACCGCGACATGCCGATGGCCGTCGGCGTCATCGAGCTGATCCACGCCCGCGCCTCCGGCGTGGCGTTCTCCGCCCACCCGGTCACAGGGAAGACCGACCGCATCGTCATCGAGACCAGCTGGGGCTGGGGCGAGGCGGTGGTGCAGGGCCTGGTCACGCCCGACCACGTGGAGGTCGGCAAGGCCGACGGCCGCGTGCTGAAGTACCAGGTCGCCGCCAAGAACGTGGTGTCGGCGTTCGACTACGCGACCGGCCGCGTGGTCGAGACCGCCATGCCGGCCCGGCTGGTCGACCGCCGGGTGCTCGACGACGAGCAGATCGACGCCGTGGTCGCCGCGGTGCTGGCCGTCGAGCGCCACTACGGCTACCCGGTCGACGTGGAGTGGGTGCTGGACCGGCACCGCCGCGAGGGCGAGCCGGTCTGCGTCGTCCAGGCCCGCCCGGTCACCGTCACCGCCCCGGCGGCCCCGGCGCCCACCGAGTGGAACCCCGCCGCCATGGCCGCCAAGTACGTCTTCAAGACCTAGCCCCAGCTCAGAAAGGACACGGCCATGCATGTGCTGACGGTTTGCTACGGGCATCCAGCCGACCCGGTGGCGTTCGACGAGTACTACACGTCTACCTACGTGCCGCTGGTCCATAAGCTCCCCGGGCTGGCCAGCTACACCTACCGTCACTGCGAGTCGCTCGACGGCTCCCAGCCGCCCTACTACCTGCTCGCCGAGCTCAGCTTCGCCTCGCGCGAGGCGCTGAACGCGGCCCTGTCCTCGCCCGAAGGCGGCGCGGCCGCCGCCGACATGGCCAACTTCGCCGACGCGGGCGCGACCATGTTCATCGCCTACGACTGACCCGCCCCGAGATGCCGAGATCGCTCTGCGGGCATGGAACCACGGTTCTGGGCCCAGAGCGTCGGGCTGGTATTCCCACCGGAATCAGCGGTCCGATGAGGCATCTCATAGCCCCAGCGTGCCGGGTGCGCTACCCGGCCCTGGCTGGTGGCCCGTGACTGTAGAGGACCTTGGTGCGGTCGGGATTCCACGCGGTGGTGGTGCCGTCGGGGTTGAGGACCAGGGTCCAGCCCCATCTATGGATTACGGTCAGGTGGTGGAAAGGACACAGAAGGACGCAGGTGACGACGCTGGTGGCACCGCCGTCGGCCTTGTGCCTGACGTGGTGCACGTGGCACGCCTTGGCGGGCTGGCGGCAGCCCGGGAAGCGGCAGTGCTGGTCGCGCAGGATGACGGCGTTGCGGATCCCGGCTGGCACGGTATCGCTGTACCCGATGTCCAGCGGCAGGCTCGGCCCGGCCAGGCGGGCGCCGAGTTGCCGGCGGCGCAGGAAGCTCGCGAGCCCGCCGGGTCCGGACACGACGTCGGCGACCTTGCCGATCACGGCCCGCTCGAGGGCTTCCCGGGCCAGCGCGCTGCCCGCCCCGGCCGCGTCCGGCCTGGAGCCCGCGCTGCTGTCGTCGCTGTTGACAGGGGCGCCATCGTCGGCTGGGGCGCCCTCGCCGTCAGAGCCAGCCTCGGCACCGTGGCGGAGCTTGTCGAGCTGAACGCACAGCCGGATGAGATCCTCCAGGGCATCCACGTTCACGTTCCCAGTCACGATCGGGGCGACCGCCGCGTCGCAGGCGATCGCGGCGGCGGCGTCGCCGTCCAGCCACGCCCCGCCATCCCCGCCGCCCTGCGAGCCTGCCGCCCGGTGCGCGGCCCACTGGGCGCGTACCCGAGCGGTCCATTCCTCCTGCAGGGCGGAGGTGCCGTCCAGCACCATCAGGTCGGCGAGGCTGATGTGCACCCACGCTTTCACGGCCTGTCCGGCGCGGTCGGGGAGTAGGTCGCTGGCGGCCAGCCGCCGCATCGCTTCCTCTAGCCCGTCATGGCAGCGCTGGGCCTGCGTCCGGGTGTCCTCCGGCCCCGCCGGGACCGACAGCGCATCGAGCACCGCGCCGACCAGCGCCGCGCACTCTGGAGTAAGGTCTCCGTGCAGCACGCCCGCGCCGCCGAACGTGGTCTCCAGCCGGACCCCCCGGTCCTCGAACGCCTCATCCGTCCCCGTACCCTCGCCCGAGTCGGCGTCGTCGCCGACGGTGACCTTGGGGCGGGCCCGGTCCAAGATCTCCCCGGCCAGCGCGGCCAGGTCCCGCAGCCCCAGCCCGGACAGCGCCGCGGCGACCAGTACCTCCTCGGCCTTGGCTCGGCAGACCTCCGGTAGCTGATCGATCCAGCCGCACAGCGTCCGCGCGTACGACTCCGACAGCTCACCCGCCGCCATAGCGCCCGCGACCTGGGGGTGCGCCGGAGCGCGCCGCGCCCAGGCGATGTGGGAGGCGGCGGCGCCCTGAGTGATGCCGGTCTGGTGCATCAGCCAGGCCCGCAGGCCGTAAGCCCCGTCCGCGCTGTAGCCCTTGCCCGCGGCGAACACGCCCATCACCGAGGCCCGGGCGGCGACTGCGACCGCATCGGACCGCTCGAGCGCTCGCAGGCACCGGGCCTGCTCCTCTACGGTCAGCGCGGTCGCGTCCACAGAAGCCAGGTGGCCCAGCGCGGCACGTAGCATGCCCAGCGCCTCGGCCGTGCTTGCCGGCGGCTGAACGGTGCTCACCTAGCTCACCTCCCGGGGCTCGTCGCAGACCAGTTTCTGAGTGGTGGTTCTCCTGTCGTCACAGCATGATGATCATGTTCGCTCGTTTGTTCTAGACTAGCATATCCCGCAGACATTTTCAGGAGCACCGCGCCGCGTAGCCGACTCGCTGACGGTCAGCCCGCTGACATCGCGGGGGCAGCATGGTTGCTGGGCCTGGCTCGCTTGGGTGCGTGATTGCTGTTCGGCGTATACCGCGACCAGTTCGCACTGGACCTCGGCTCGGATGGGGGCGTCGGTGCTCAGGGCTTTCAGGCACCGCGCTAGCTGGTTGCTGTAGAGGTCCAGCTCGCGGGCGGTGAGTTGGCTTACCGGTCGGCGGTGACCCTCGGGCGTGGCGGTCATGACAGTGCTCTGCTGGCCCGGTGGATGCAGGTGCCCTCCGTCCTGCTGTGGCCGCGCGGTCGTCAGCGCGGTGACCTCGTCGTCAGGCATGGGCGGCCAGCTTAGTGCGGTCCTCCTGCTCTGCTATCACTCGATCGAGCCTGGCTTGCAGGTCACCCCGCGCGGGTGGTAGGGGGTTCTTGGTGTCGAAGAACGCGATGGCGCGCTCAAGCTGACGGCGGTAGTTGGCCAGCTCATAAGTAGTCGAGGCATGCAGGGGGTGTCTGGGTTGTTCGACGGTTTCCGGGTCAGCAGGCATCGGTAAGTCGTCCTAACGGCGTCCGGCGGTGGAATTTCCTCCCTAACGTGCCAGGCCGAGCGTACGGTGGGGAAGTACGCGAAGACGCACGGTGAGCACGTGCAGTCACGCGCTGGATGACGAAGAGCCTGGGAGACTGGGTGAGGGTGTCATGCCTAAGGTGAAGACAACGCCATCTGAGGTGAAAACGACCTCGCTGCATGCATTTGCCGCGCAGTTGCGGGCCTGGCGGCAGCAGATGGGCTGGACCCAGGTAGAACTGGGCCGAAAGATGGGCTACTCGGCGTCGCTCATCAGCGGCGTGGAGAGCATGGACAAGCCGCCCACGGCCGAATTCGCCGCGGCGTGTGACAAGGCGTTCGGAACGCCTGGCTCCAGCGAGGAACCCGGCACGCCGGGGACCTTCATGACCTTCTATGAGCTGGTGGCGCGCGAGGCCTACCCCGCCTTCTTCGCCCCTGTGGTCCCGTTCGAGCGCGAGGCGGTCCGCATTCACGGCTGGGAGCTTGGCGCTATCCCTGGCCTGCTCCAGACCGAGGAGTATGCGCGGGCCCTGATTAGATCCGGTCGGCCTAACGACAGCCAGGATGCAATAGACAGGCTCGTCGCTGCTCGCATTCAACGTCAGGACATCCTCGGCGGCGAGCATCCCCCCATGGTCTGGTATGTCATCGATGAGGGTGTCATGCGTCACGTGGTTGGCAGCCGAACGACCATGGCCGAGCAGCTAGATAGAGTGATCGAAGCTGCCGACATGCCAGGTACCGTGATCCAGGTACTCCCGTTCGCGGGAGATAACCACGCAGGATCAGACGGGCCGATATCCGTATATGAGTTCGCCGACGCTCCCAGTGTCTGTTATACGGAATGCTACAGCGGAGGCAGAATCGTTGAGGCTCCTACGGAGGTAGCGCACCTGATGACAGTGATAAACCTGATCCGGGCATCGTCGCTGTCTCCACGCGAGTCCCTTGAGCTTACACGGCGGATACGGAGTGAGGTCGTATGACTACCGAAATCACAGGGTGGCGTAAGTCCAGCTTCTCTGGTTCCCAAGGCGGCAACTGCGTCGAGGTCGCCGGGCACGAGGGCATGATCCTGGTCCGGGACACCAAGGACCACGGCCACGTTCACAGATTCACCGCGGCCTCGTGGAGCGCGTTCATCGCGGCCGTGCGTAACCGGGAATCTGGCCTGGACGATTCCGGTCGCCTGCCGCAGGGCAACGACGACTGACTGCGCTTAGCCGGAAGTTACTGCGGCGTCCTCAGGCGCGCGGCCTGCTTGTCGAGGTTCCGGACCTGCGTGGAGTCAGGGCCGAAAGCCTCGACCAGAAGCGGGCGGACGGCCTGGAGTTCGGCGATCGCCTCGTCGGGATAGCCGTCGGCGGCCAGCAGTTGCGCGATGACGAAGCGGGTCTCGAGGATCTTGCGCGCTTCGTCTCCGCCTGTGGATGTGTCGGCGTTCTGCACGTAGAACCGCAGCTGGGGAAGGGCCTTGCCGGGCTTGCCGGTTTCGGCGTAGGCGTGGCCGGCATGGTAGGCGCAGTCCAGGACGTCAGGGTCATTCGGCGGGAAGTACCGCCGGTATTCGCCTCCTGCGGCATCGAGCACGGCTGCGGCACGGGTGTACTTCCCGGCGTAGAAGAGCGCCGCGCCGAGCAGGTGGCGCAGCTGGAGCTGCCGGGCCGGGTCATGGTCGGCCCGCTCGATGCCGTCCTCTAGCAGGTTGATCGCCTCGGACAGCCGGTCGCTATCCAGTAGCGCGCGGGCGCTGTCTAGCAGCAGCCCGGCTTCGGCGTCGGTGAGGCTGCTTCCTCCTTCGGCCTGGGTACGTCGGCTGGTGGCGGGGGCGAGCAGCGGCCACCGGAACGGGCGGGTGGGATCACGGTTCTCCTCGCCTCGGGAACCGGCCGGTTTTCCGGCCGTCCCGGTCGGCTTGGGCGCGTCCGCTCCCGGTCCGGTGGTCGTCAGGGGTAGCAGCGCGTCGTACACCGCCGCTGCCGCGGGCCGCGCGCCCGGGTCTTTCGCCAGCATCGAGGACAGCAGCGTGTCCAGTTCCGCGGGTACGCCGGCTCGCTGGGACCGCGCGGACGGCGCAGGCGTATTCAGGTGGTGCGAGCGCAGCGGCGTGTCAGCTGTCGCGAGGAACGGCACGTCACCGGTGAGCAGTTCCAGGAGCAGGCACCCCAGCGAGTAGATGTCGGACGCGGCGGTGACGACCTGGCCGAGGCACTGCTCGGGCGACATATATGCGGGGGTGCCGACAGTGCGGTCGACCTGGGTCAGCCGGGGGAGCGCCCCGGCGCCCCGCAGGATCGCGATGCCGAAGTCCAGCACCTTCACTAGGCCGCCGTCGGTGATCATCACGTTGCCGGGCTTGATGTCGCGATGCACGATGTCGACGCGGTGCACGTCGGCGAGCACCGCGGCGATCTGCGCCGCGATCGCCGCCGCCCACGCCACCGACGGCGGCGACGACTGGTAATCCGCCTGGTTCAGCAGTGCTTCCAGGGTCGAGCCGCGCAGCAGCTGCATGACGAGCCAGAGCCGCGTGCCGTCCGGCGTGGTCTCTACCCCGGTGTCGTAGACAGCAGGCGTGCCGGGGTGCTCGAGCTGCGCGGTGACCCGGATCTCGCGCAGGAACCTCTTACGGTCGCGGTCCAGCGCGTCGAGGATCTCAACCGCTTCCGGGCTATCCGGCGCGGCGGGCACATGAGCCGGGGGCCGCAGCACCTTGATCGCGACGCGCCGGTCCAGACGCTCGTCGTAGCTGTGGTAGACCTCGCTCATGCCGCCGCGGCCGAGCAGACCGTCTATCCGGTACCGCCCTGCGAGCAGTTCCGTCACCCCGCACCTCGCCCTAACACGCCGGTCTCCCGTGCCATCTCGGCGCGCAGCCGCGCCAGTGCCTCGTCGCGCGCCGGGTCGGTGATGATCCGGTAGGCGCGCCTGCGGGCCGCTTCCTTGATCGCCTTCTGGAACTCGGCGTTGTCGAAGTACAGCTTCATGAACTCGGTGTTGCGCTCGGCGTTCTCGGCGACGACATCGTCGAGCCGGTCATCGGCGACCTGCCCGAAGCGGGCCTCGTCGTTCATCAGCGCGACCTGCTGCATGGAGGTGTCCTCGACGAGGCTCGCCACCTGCTGCAAGACCAGGATCCGGTCGGAGGTGCCCAGGCCGAGGCCGAACCGTTCGTTGAGCTCCTCGATGATCTCCGACAGCGGCCGGAGTTCCGGCTCCTTGTACCCGCCGCCCTCGGCGGAGTGCCCACGCACCACCCCGTCACCGCCGTCGGACGACGACAGCGACACGTTGTGCTGGCCGGTGAACTCCAGCCGGTAGTGGCTCAGGTCCGCGTCCCCGACGTCCACCGACACCTGCGGCCTGCCCGGCAGCCGGATCAGCAGCACGCGCCCGTACTGGTAGAGCCGCTCCAGGTCCCGGTCGGCCCAGGCGACGATCTGCGCGATGAGGCTGTACAGCCGCACGAAATCCCGCAGCGCCTTGCGGAATCCTTCCCGCTCGTCGTCGCTGTCCAGGGCGGCGAACCGGTCCAGGGCGGGCTGCAGGTATTGGTGCAGTTGCGCGTGCAGCGCGCGTTCGGCCGCGTCCGGCATCCGTCCGGGGCCGGCTGTGCCCAGCACCCGGATGAACGACTCCATCTCCGAGGCCACGAGCAGTTGGTAATCCATGACCTCGCGCTCTTTGGTGTAGAGCAGGTTGGGGTCGGTCGGCTCGGTGATCGTCGTCTCGAACCACGGCTCGAACGCCGCCTGGATGTCGTCAGCGGAGTTCACGAAGTCCAGGATGCGCACATCGTCCTGCGACTTCAGCGGGTCGATGCGGTTGAGCCGGGACAGCGTCTGCACGGCGGCGACGCCAGTCAGCGGCTTGTCCACGTACATCGCGCACAGCAGCGGCTGGTCGAACCCGGTCTGGTACTTGTCGGCGACGACCAGGAGCCGGTACTCGTCCTGATTCCGGGCCGCGGCGGCAGGATCATCGAGCTTCACGTACCCGAACTTGTCCGGCAACTGCCCTTCGGGGAAGCCATTGAGCTGCGCCTCGGTGAATTCAAGGTCAGTGTGCTCATCCTTCAGCGTCCCGGAGAACGCGACGAGCGCCCCGAAGTTGCAGCCGGGCAATTCGTCATCAAACTTACGGATCGCCTGGTACAGATCGAGCGCGTGCCGCCGCCCCGTGGTCACGACCATGGCCTTCGCCCGCCCGCCGAGCCGCCCGGTCATGGAATCCCGGAAGTCCTCGACGATCAGCTTGGCTTTCTGCTGCAGCGACGTCGGGTGCAGCTCAGCGAAGCGCACGAGCTTCGCCCTAGCCTTCCGCTCGTCCACCTCCGGGTTCGCCAGCGCGGACTGCGCCTGCTCGACAGCGGCGTTCCGCAGCCGCCATTTGGTGTCGTACGTGATGTAGTTGGCGAGCACGTCGAGGATGTAGCGTTCCTCGATCGCCTGCTTCATCGAGTACACGTGGAACGGCACGTGCATACCGCGCTCGCCGCTCCGCGGGTTCAGCTTGTCCGGGTCGAACGTGCCGAACAGCTTCAGCGTCGGCGACTTCGGCGTCGCGGTGAACGCGAAGTAGGACAGGTTCGGCTGCAGCCCGCGGACCCGCGTCATGTACTCCGCCGGGTCCTCGTCTTCCTCCATCGGCGCCGCGTTGACGCCGAGCGCCTGCTTGAGCCGCGCCGCCGCGTCCCCGCCCTGGGAGGAGTGCGCCTCATCGATGATCACCGCGTACCGCTGGCTGCCCAGCCCCGCATCCGCGATCTTGGCGAGCACGTACGGGTACA
>WNGL01003755.1_pt1 | contig 24063 bp, 23 predicted proteins | sample 5400591 | NCBI WGS metagenome assembly WNGL01 (sample SAMN13153377, study PRJNA577476) | soil metagenome | isolation source: 80 cm soil or saprolite under Garry oak tree replicate 1 | place: USA:California | collected 2016-06-15 | reverse complement strand
TCGTCACCCCGGGCAAGAACCGGCAGGTCACCGTGTTCGGCGCGATCGAGGTGACCACCGGCATCTGGATCTACCGGCTGGGCCGCCGCCGCGCGGCCGACTTCATCGCGTTGCTGGGCATGCTCATCGAGGCGTTCCCGGCCGCCCCGGCGATCGTGGTGATCTGCGATAACGACAGCATCCACCACGCCCGCGCGGTCACCGCCTACCTGACGAAGCACCCGCGCCTAGAGCTGATCTACGGCGCCCGTTACAGCCCGCACGACAACCCCGTCGAACGAATCTGGGCCGCCCTGAAGAACTACGTTGCCAACACCGCCGTCACCTGGCCCGGGCGCCTGAGGCAGATCCATTCCTTCTTCCGCAACCGCTCACCCGGCCAGATGCTGGACACCGCCGCCCCCTGGACCAGCCCCTGGCTACCCCCGCGTTACGAGCAGAACTTTTGGAATGCCGCTTAGTCCTGCCGAGTTCCGCGCGCCCCTCACAGACGGGTGGGCTGCCCACGGCGAGCCCGCGAGGCTTTCGGTGGACTGCCGTGCCGCGGGCACCCGTGCGCGCTTTGGTCTTGTGTGGAGAAGGATCGTTTCTACGGCCTGCTAAGACCCGGTGTCAGGGTTCTGGTTCTGGTTCGGGTGCTGGCTGGCTGCGTTGCGGCTGGCCGGGCTGGCGGAGGAGCCAGACTGCTTGGGGTTCGCCGGTGGCGAGGGCGTGGTTGAGGAGCGCGGCGCCAGCTGGGGTTTTGTTCAGCGTGGTGGCCGGCGGCTGCTGGGGCGCGGGTGGCAGGTGGTCGGCGGCGTCGATGAGCAGGCGCTGGCTGGCGTGGTCGAGATCGCGGCCCCGGGTGAGCAGGCCGGGATCAGTGACGCCGAGGCTGGCCAGGGTGTGTTGCAGGGGGCCGGGAATCTGTGGTGGCGGCTCGGGGGCCGGTGCGCGGGTGTGGCTGGTGTGCTTGGCCGGGGTGGCCGAGCCGGTGGTGTGGGTGATTTCCCGGGCGGTGGCGAGAATCCGGCTGGGTGCCTTCGCGGCTTGGGCGGCGCGGCCGATCGCGGCGGCGGTGTGGTAGCTGGCGTGGGTGGTGTCACGGTAGCGGGCGAGCAGGGCGCTGGTGTCTTCGAGGAGGGCTGGTGCATACGGGCGGGGGATGTTGTAGTCGCTGGTGAGGGTGCGGGTGGGCACGAGGATCCGGTGGGCCCGGATGGCTTGGTGGAGTTGTTCGTGTTCGGTTTCGGCGAGCAGGGCCACCGCTTCGGCGGTGTGATGCACCGCGGTGATCACCCGTGGGAGGTCTTCGGGGGACGGCGCCAGGTCTTTGGGTGAGCGTGGCGGGCTGTCCGGGCCAATTGCGAGGGTCCAGGCGGGGTCGGTGTGGGCGAGACGCCCGGTCCATAGGGCGAGCTGGGCGGCTTCGGCAGCTGCCGGGGTGAGCTGGCCGCGGGTGTCGGTGGTGATGCCGCGCAGGGCCTGGGCGGTCTGGTACCAGGTGCGGCTGGCGTGGCGGGCCGCGTGGGCGGTGGCGTCCAGGTCGGCGGCGGCACCGCGGTAGGGGGTGCTGGCCGCCCGCTGGGCGAGGGCGGTGGCGAGCAGGGCGCAGTGGTGGCTGGTGACGGTGGCGGTCTCGGCGATCTGCCGCAGTGAGGTCACGGTCAGCGCCGGTGACCAGGGCTGCCGACCGGTGGTGTGCCAGGCCAGGTGGTGGGCCCGTTCGGCGGTGGCGGTCACCCCGTCACACAGGCCCGCGACGGTGCCGGCGGCGGCGAGGGTGGGGCGGGCGGGCAGGGCGTTGACAGGGATGGCGGCGAGCAGGGCCCGGTCGGCGGCGGGGACGGGTTGCTGGCGGTGCGCGTCGTGGATGGCGGCGGCGAAGGCCCACAGCCATTGGCAGGCGGCGTTCAGCGCCTGCCGCTGCCCGGTGCGCGCGGCGGCGCCGGGGACCGGGGTGAGGGCGACGTTGGCGCCGTGGTGGGCGATCTGCTGGGCCAGTGCGCTGATCTCGGCGAGCAGGGCCCGGTTCATGGGTTCGCTGGTGATGGCCAGCGCCCAGGGTGAGTTGTGGGCGCGGCCGCCTGCCGGGCCGGGGGTGAAGTGGGTGTACAGCAGGTCCCGCCCGGCGGCCAGGCAGGTGGCCACCTCGTCCAGGCGCCGGGCCAGCGGGCTGGCCGAGGGGGCCGTTGGCCAGGCCGGCCGTGGGACGCCCGGGCGCAGCAGGAACCCGGCGGCGTTGTTCAGTGCCTCGCGCGCCTGCCCCCAGGCCCGGCCCCACGGGCTCACCGACGCCGGGGCGGTGGGCGGCTGGCCGGAGACGGCGGTGGCGGTGTCTTGCAGGTAGCGGCCCAGCAGGATGACCACGCGCAGCAGGGCGCGGGACACCTCCTCCACATCCCCCCGGGCCGGTGGCTGGCCCGGCTGGCCGGTGAGGTGGCGGCGGGCGGCGCCAAGGAGGTCGCCGAACGTGGGCCGCCCGGTCACGGCCCGGGCCTGGTCAGCAGGTCGTGGATGCGGGTGGCGCAGGCGGCGGCGTCGTGGCAAGCGGCCCGGTCCGCGCCCCCCGCCGTCGTGGCGGTGTGGCCGAGCCTGTCAGCGAGCAAGCCGGCCAGCGTGGCCATGGCGGCCTTGAGGTCGTGGCCGTTGCCCTGGGGCTGCTCCCCCGCTGGTGCCGGGGCGTGCAGGGCCGTGGGTGGCAGGGAGGGGGCGAACAGCATGGCGTCGCGGCCGTTGGCGGCCTGAGTTGCCGCGAACAGGACGGCGATGGCCATACCGGGGCCGGTGTCTTCGCAGGCGGCGATGACGGCAAGGATCTGCTCGAAGGCGTCACAGGCGGCATCCAGCACGGCGGGCAGGCCGTGGGCGGCGCGGAAGCGGTCCGCGGCCGTGGTGAGTGATCTCATCGGCGCCTCCTGCGGGCTGCGGCACGAGCAGGGTGCCAGCGATGGCGGCCAGCGGCTACCCGTGGACGTGTTTGTGTGGACAGGCCAGGGCGCTGATGGGCGCCTGTGGACAAGTCAGGAGGCGCGCCGGGTGAGGAAGGCGTCCAGGTGCTGGCGGGTGATGATGCGGCGGCGGCCGACTTTGAGGTAGGCCAGCCGCCCGGCGCGCATCTCGTCATACAAAAGGTCGCGGGACAGCCGGGTGGCTGCCGCGGCTTCTTCCACGGTGTAGGCCAGCGGTTCGATACGCCGGTCCGGGGTGGTCGGAGGCACCGGCTGACTCCTTTCACTCTGCAGGGGACCCGGGCTGCGTTTCGCAGCCCGGCCGTGGGCGGGCCGGAGGTGACTGACGCCGGGGAGCTGCGGCCGTAGGTGCCTGCCTCATGAGCCGGCCTCCAGTTCCTGGTCCAGCGCCCGCTGGTAGTACCCGGCCCGCACGGCCCGGGCCGCGTGGGCCTCGCACCGTGCGGCGCCGTCGCACTCGGCGCAGCCGTCCCGGTCACTGGTGTAGGCCAGGGCGTCTTGCAGCGCGGCCAGGTACAGCTCCCTGGGCGGCTCGGCGCCCGGGCCCGGGCGGGTGAACCCGCGCCCCGCCCAGGCGGCCTGCCCGGCCGGGCCGGGGTGCCTTGGGGCTTGTGCCTGCGGCCGTTGCTCGGCGGCCTGGTCCGCCCAGAACGCGCAGCCCTCCAGCTGGGCCCAGGTCAGCTGGCCGCTGTTCACGGCGTCCAGGACCGCCTGGGTCGCTGCGGCCGCGGCCTTGCTCGTGTGGGGCTGGAGGCCATCGTGTGCGATGCGGGGACCCGGGCACGGCGCCGGCAGGCCGCCGGGGCGCTGTTGATGGGCGGGCCCGGGATGACCGGCAGGCCGGCTCTCCGGCGCCTGCCGGGGTGCTTGCTGGTCCATGCCGGGCGGGGCCGTCCGGCGGATGATCTCGGCCACAGGTCAGCCCGCTTCCAGTTCGGGCTGACGGCTGAGGACCCGCTGGGTGAAGTCCGCCACGGGCTCCGCGCCGGCCTCACGCGCTTCCTGCACTTTGGCGATTGCCCACGGATCCGGGAAGCCGCTGCGGCAGGCTGGCAGCCCGCAGTCACACGGGCCGTGCTGGGCGGGAAAGCCGCGGGGCATGTAGTCCGGTCCTGATCGGCTGCCGCCGGGGAGGTGGTCTCGGGGTGAGCCGTCCATGTGACGGTCACCGTCACGCATGGCGCGGGCTGCCCTGGCGGCCACGGCGGCCGTGCGGTCGGCGGCCTGGCCCTCGTTCTCGTAGCGTGCCGCGTAACTGACCCGAGGGCCGGCCGGTTCGGCCTCGTGGTAACTGCTGTCTTTCATGTTTCAGCCTGCTTCTCTCTCTGGCTTGGGTTCTTGCCGTGCTGGCTGGCGGTCTTGGATGCGGACGGCCCGGCGGCCGGTCCATTTCTCGCGCAGGATGGTGATGACCGGTGCGCACGCGTGCGGCGGGAATTCACCGCAGTTCGCGCACACGTGCCGCGGGACGGGCATGCCACCGCTGCTGGTTGCGGCAGTCATCGCCAGCCCGTGTCCGCCGCTGTCCTGGGGCCGGTTCACGCTTCGCGGTCCAGGTCGTAGCCGGCGTCCATGTGGTCGTTGTGGATGTTCCAGTCCTCAAGTTGCCGCTCGGCCGGGCCGGGGTCTGCCTCGGCGTCGGCCTGCATCCGATGCTGGGCGGCGGCCTTGGCCGCCCCGAAATCGCAGTCCTCAAGCAGCTCGGCGCGGAGCTGGCCGCTGTGGATGGCGCCCAGGACAGCCTGCGTGGCCCACGCTGCCGCCTTGCCTGTTCTAGGTTCGCTGAGGCCGGTGATCGGGGCATCGGTGGTCACCGCCTGCGCGTCGCTGCCCTCGCCGGTTACGCCGATCTCTGCGCGTTTCGGGCCGGCCTCAGCGGAGTGGCCACTCGGCGCGTCCTGTGCGAGTGCCCGCTCTTCGGGGCGCAGGCGCTCCGGCGGGTCAAGCCGGGAGACCTCGCGGCCGGGTTGGCCTTCGGCTGCCGTGGGCTGCGGCTGCGCGGGCGTGTAGCCGCTGTCGCCCATGACAGGGCACAGGCTGGAGCCGTCTTGGTGACTCCATTGGGGCGGTGCGATACCGTGAGCCGCCCATGGCACCGGGTCGGTGGGTGGCGTGTTCACCGCGGCCTCGCCGCACTCTGGGCACTGCATTTGCTCGGCCGTCATCGTCGGGTACCTCCTCGTCGCTTTCGCTGGCTTCGATCAGAGGGCCTGATCTGGTGGATTGGCGGCCCAGGCCGGTGCGGGCACTATGACCGGGCTCGTATCCAGGCCCGGGTAGTGCACGGCCAGCGGAGACGCCCCGGAAGGCCTCGGTGCTGGAAGCGCGGCGGGGGGTCGCCTGGGTGGCCCCAGAACACGCACGGCCACCGGAATCTCCGCGGGCTCACGTGCCGCGCTCACAGCGGACCGGCCCACGGCCCTGCGGCGAATGACAAGCACAGCCGCGGTAACCCCGGCCGCGGCCGCTAGCCCCGTCCCGACCTCGGCGGCCACCACCAGGATGTGCACGGCAACGCTGGCCGCGTGGCCGATCGCGCGCCGGTTGGCCGCGACGACGGCCAAGACGATAAGAACAATCACCGCACTGGCCCCGGCTCCGGAGTTGCCGCCGCGGTGACCGCAACCTGGGCAATGGAGCCCGCTGCATTTCATGACGATCAGTCCTCTTCAAGCTGTGTGGATTGGCCCGGCCGCATCAGCACGCCTCCGGTTCGGCTTCGAGTTCGCCGTCGGGGTGGCGGGTGTAGATGCCGTGGTCGCACACGTGCCAGCCCTTGGCGGCCAGGGCAGAGTCCGGGTGGGGCGCTCCCGGGGTGAGGCCGGGCCCGTCCAGTTCCTTCAGGTCCCGCACGTATGTGCCCACGGTGTCGGCGTACTCGCGGGCGAACGCCTGCCCGTCAGCGGTCCGCGCGTCCGACAGCAACTTCGCGGTGATCTCCTCCTGGTGCCGGCCGATCGCCTCGGGGGTCATGCCCGCGTCAGCCTGGGCCCGGATGAGCTGGTCGGCAGTCTCGAACCCTGCCCGTTTCACCTCAGCCGCCTGGGCCTGCGCCCTGGTCCGGGACAGGAAGTCCGCGGTGGGCTCGCCCGGGAACCGCACACCGTTTCCCAGCCTTTGGTGCCCGACGCCGGCGGCGACCTCGTCGCATTGGGCGGCGGTCTGAAAGCGTGCCTCGTGCTCTCTCCCCCACGGGCCGGCTTCGAGGCCCGGCCCCCGGGTGCTGGTGCTGCCGGTCGGCTGGCACTGGCTGCACGTTCCGCCGGTGCGCATCGTCCCGTGCTGTGAGCAGGTGATGACCCGGGTACTCCCGTTCCCGGCCGACGGCGCGCCGCCTGACTTGCTGTGCCTGATGTGCTCGTGGTCTTGCATGATGGGTCCTGCCTCCTGGTGAGGTGGCCCCGGGCGTCCGGCGTGAGAAACTTGGCGCCTGGGGTCTTCGACAGCGAGAGCACCGGCTGGCGCTCCGCACCCGTCCCCGCCCCGCTCCGGGGAGGGATACGCAGCGTCAGCCCCCCGCCTCGGCCTCGTACTCAGCCCGGCCGGCATCCCTGGCCACCGGGTGGTCCCGTTCTGAGGCTTGGCGGCCGCGGGAATTCAGTCCCTCCTCCGGCCCGAAGCGGATTGCCGACTCAAATGGCACCGGAAGCCATTCCAGGCAATACGGCGTCCCGTTGTGTGTGCCGACATGGCGCCCGTCCCCGGTGATCTGCCATGGTTTGCCGTCTGCGTCCAGCTCCGGGACGGCCCGCGGAGTAGTGTCTTGCCGCCGCCAGGGCGTGTCCGGGGTGAACATTTCGCCCTCCCGGGCTGGCCTGACCTCTGCAATTCGATTCCGCTGGGCGACCTCCTCCGCTGCAGCGGTGGCCACTGTGGCGTCGTCCATGGTTCGTTCCTTTCTTCGAGTCGATGGTTGAGCTGCGCCTTGGTCAGCTCGCCTCGGGTTCCGGCTGGGGGTATCCCACGGCGGTCCGGGGTGGCCGGGCCGGTTCGGCTACTGCCCGTACCGGGCCAGGCGCCGGTTCCTGGCCCCTTTTGCCGAGCGGGTCCTCGGCGGCGATGCCGGTGCCGCGTGCGTAGCGCCACCTGCCGGCGGGCTTGTAGCCGGGAGCGTCCAGTTCGTCTTCATCCAGCGCCGCGGGGCAGGGCCAGTTATGCACGGCGGCGCGTTGCAGCGCCCGGCACGCGGCGGACTTCTCCGCCGGGGTGCACCGCGACGGTCGCTTGTCCCACCAGGCGTCGAACAGCCGGTCGATGTCATCACGCAGCGCCGTGGCGACGGTGGCCCGCTCACCCCGGATCAGGGGCTCGATGATGTGGCTGGAGGAACCCAGCGCGGTGGTGATGCGCCGGGTGGTGTGGCCCATCGCCACCAGCGACCGCAGCCGCCACATGGCCCCATTCGCGTCCACCCGCGGCGGCCGGAGATCGCCGGGCTGGACCGCCAGAAGCGCTTGAGCGGTGCCGGCTTTGATGACTGGGCGGGTGCCATGGGCGATCTCCCACACCGTCTTCTCCCCAACCCGGGCGGCGTCCCCAACGGCCTGGAAGGTGGCGGTCTGGAGCAGCCGGTGCACGTGGTCGCGGACGTGCGCCGGGTCGGCCCACGGCGGCCAGGTGCCGGGAGCGATCTGCCGGGCCCGGTTCTGTTTGCAGGCCAGTTGTGGGTTCACCATTAGCCGCAGGCCTCCTTTTCACGCTCGGGGGATTCCGCCTCGCCGGGCTGGGCCGTGGTTTGCGGGCCCGGCTCTGGCGGGTTTGGCTCAGGCTGCTGGGGTGCTTCCTGCTGACGGTCACCGCGGCGGAGAACCGCCCGGTTCCACTCAGCGATCTGCTGGAATTCGGGGCTGTCAGGCGTGTAGCCAGCGGCCTTCAGCCGCGCCTGGGTTTGGCAGGAAAGGCACGGGCAGGTCTCGCCGGCGGGCCGGAGGTAGGAGTTGCCGCACTGCGGGCACGGCGCCGTTTCGGTGCTGTGGGACACCTGCCGCGGCTGCTGCTGGGCGACGGCGCGGCGGATCTGGGTTTCGTGCAGGTCCCACAACTGGTGCCGCTGCGGGTCCAGGGCGCGGGCGTCGGTAAGCAGCCGGAAGGCGCGGTCGACGTCGCCGGAGCGGAACGCCTCCGCGGCTTGCCGGTCCGCTTCGGTGGCCAGGTGCCGCATCTGCTCGGCGGGGGCGCCTTGCGGCAGGTCTTGGCCACAGCCGGGAACCCGGGCGGCGATGATGGTCCGCCCGTCCTTGGTGTAGCTGGTGAGCCAGCGCCGCTCGGTGGGGTGCAGCCGCCGGGTGGCCTCTAAACCGCACCCGTCCCGGGTGCACCGTTTGGTGCCCTCGCCGACCGGCTGCCAGGAATGCCGGGCCCGCTGCTGACCCGGCCCCGGCGCCGTGTGTGGGGCCGTCTGATCACCGTGACCGGCCTCTTCCGGCTGCGGGCCCGCCCGCCCACCGGTCACTTCGGGGTGGCTGGTCCGGGCGGGGCTGGCGGGCCATTGCGGGCCGGTTCCCCCGCTGGTGGCGCGTTCCGGGGCGGCCTGCCGGGCGGGCCGGGCAGGCTGCTGCGCGCGACCGGCCGCACGTTCCCCAGCCGGGGTGACCGCTCGGCCGTTGCGAACACCGGTCAGGTGCCGGTACCACCCGGTCTCCAGGCGCGGGTCCAGTTCCCGGCACTGTTCCAGGAGTCTGCCGACCCGGGGGTGATCCCCGGCGGCTCTGGCCGCGGTGGCCTGGGTGAAGAGTTGTTTGGCGGTGATCTCAGCCCGGTGCTGGTCCCACAGGTCTGCCCGGCTGGGGTCCAGTTCGGCGGCTTTGCCGATGAGCTGGCGGGCCCGGTCAAACTCCTGGGCACGGTAGGCCTCGTCCGCGGCGACGGCTGCCCGGGTGGCCTGCCTGGCCTGCTCGGGGCTGACGGCGGCGCGGGCGCGCTGGCCGCCTGGCTGGGGTGTGACGGTGAGGCTGCCTGGGGCTGGGCTGGTGACGTGGTACCCGGCGTCGCGGAGTGCGCGGGTGTACCGGCTGGTCATCTGGTGCGTCCGGTCCCGTGCCGTGATGCCGCCGATGGTTTCGGCGGCGGCCTCATGCCCGATCAGAACGGTGCCGCCGGGTTGCGGGTGAACCCGGAAACCCTCACCCCAGCCGGTGCCCGGGTGGTGGCTGCTGGCCGGGTACCCGGCGGCGGCGAGCGTCGCGGAGACGGTTTCTTCGATCGCCGTCTCACCGTGGGATTCCCGCTGGGCCCGTGCGGTACCGTCTCGGCTGGTTCCCGGGCTGGCCTCCGCGGCTGGTGCCGCAGGCGTGCCTCCGGCTTGTGCCTGCCGTGCTCCCCGTTCGTGGGTGCGGGCGGTTCCCGGCCGGGGCGCCTGGCTGGTGGTGAAGTCGGGCAGCGGCCGGGGGCTGCGCAGCCCGTTGCGCAGCCCGGACCGGATCGCCGACCGGGCCGCGGCGGCGCCGTGCTTGGCGGCGTAGCCGTTGGTTTCGGCGGCTTCCATGAGCGCCTCTTCGGCGGCCTGGTCGGTCCATTCGGCCGCGGCGGGCCCGGCGCCGGGGGTGGTGCGGGCGGCGCCGAGGGTGGATCCGGTTTTCAGCGCGGCGGTGTAGATGGCGGTGCCGCGGCCGCCGGGCTCGTGTGCGGCGAGGTCGGCGGCGATGCCTTCGACCCGGGCGTGCACGTAGGAGGCCGCGGTGTCGGCCCGGTCGGGGGGCACCGGCACCGCCCGCCGCCGTACGGTGTCGTGTTGGGGCGGGGTCCAGGCCGCCAGGTAGGCGGCGGGCAGTTCTGCCACGGCGGTGGCGGCGATGGGGCCGTAGGCGGCCAGCCCGCCTCCGGCAGGGACCTGGGAGGGGGCGGCCATGAGGATCTGCCCGGGTACCCGCAGGTCGACGCCGGGCGGGAGGGGGTTGCGGGTGTCTTTGCCGACCCACGCGCGGCCGGTCCACCCGGGCGGGGTCCGGTAGATGTGGTGCCCGCCGTGCGGGGTCTGGTGGGCCAGGGTGGCGGGCAGGTCCCCGAATAGGGCGGCGAGGGTGGCGATGGCTTGCGGGCCGCCGTCGTCGTCGTCTTGGTCGATGACCAGCATCCCCGGTGGGATGGCGAGCATCAGGTTCCCGGTGGCGTACGGCCCGCCGTCGGCGAACCGCTGGTCGACCTCCTCGTGGGTGTGGCAGGCCAGCGGCTTCCACGAATAGTCCCGCTCCCCCGGGCCGGCATGCACCGACCGGGGGTGCTTGCCCGGCCGCGGGCACGCCACCCCGCGCGGGCAGCCGCAGGCGCCGCCGGCCGTGGCTCCCCACCCGGGCACGGGCAGCAGGCCGTGGCCCAGGTACAGGTGGGCGGCCTGCCGCAGCGCCCGGCCGCGGGCGATCTCGCCCTCACGGTCGGCGCCGCTTCCGCCGGGGGCAGATGGTGGTGTGCGTCCGGCGGGCGGCTGCGCGCCGTCCGCAGAGGGGGCCTGGTAGTGCTCGACGGGCAGCTCGGCCTGTTCGGCGAGGCGGGCGCAGCCGCTGGTGCCGTGAGTGTGGTGCGGCTGGGGACGAGGGCAGCCCGGCGCGGTGCACGGCAGGTCGATGACCAGAACACGGCCGCCCGCGGCCTTGACCCGCTCGACCATGGCCGCGTTGCGGGCGTGCCCGGCGCCGCGCGGGTTACGGTCCCACTCCTGCGTGGTGACGGGGTGTTCTTCGACCAGCCCGCCCCATTCGCGCCACAGTTCTGCGGCGTGGGTGTCGACGCCCCTAGCGGCACCGGTCACCAGCAGGACGTTCTTGGCGAACTTCGGCGCCAGGACAGCCCGGACGGTCTGTTTGCTGACACCTTCACGCGGCCCGGAGACAAGCAGCAGCGAGGTTATGGGCGGATCCACGGGAGCCAGGGCGGTCCGGGCGCGCTCGGCGAAGAACTCACCGGCTTGCCGCCAGGTCACCGGCCGGGCCCCGGCGGCGAGGGCGCGCTGGCGCATCCGGCCGGTCACGTCGAAGTGGGCGTGCGGCTGCCCCGCGTGCTGGATCCAGGCTTGGTTGAGCCCGATCTTTTGGGCGAAGGCCCGCAGTTCGGGTTCGGTGTCGGCGAACAGGTGACTCCACCTGCCCCGCACCACCCGCCCGCCGTCGGGCACATCGGCCCGGATGTTCATGTCATCGACGTAGACGGCCATGGCTAACCCCGCTCCTCCGGGCCATCGGCAAACACCGGCAGCGCTGTCGCCTGATGCCCGGGGTGGCGCGCGCCGTTGGCGGCGTAGCCGTGGCGGGCTTGGGCGTGCGGGCAGCGGGCGCCTTCGGCGGCCATCAGGGCAGCGAGGGCGGGCATCAGCCGGGTGAGCAGTTCGGCCTGTCCCGCGAGCAGCCCCTGGTTGCGGGTGGCCTGCAGGTACAGCACCGCGTGCAGTTCGCTGGCGACGTCCAGGACGGTCAGGCAGAAAGTGTGCTGTTCCCAGCACGCGGGCAGCTTGGCGGCGAGGTGCCCGAAGACAGGCAGGTACACATCACGCACCCAGGAGCGGAGCCGGCCGATCGCCTGCTGCCGGTCGTCGCCGGACAGTTGCCAGAACCGTGGTGTGGGAATCGGCGAGTAGAACGCGCCGTCGGTGTCACCGTCGGGGAACAGGGCGTTGAACCGGCCGGCGAGTTCGTCCACGGTTTCTTTCAGCCCGTCCACCGATCGCAGCACTTCGGCTTGGTCGGTGATGGTGCCCTGGACCGCTTGCACGGCGGTGCCCAGGTCGGCGAGCTTGGCCGCCAGGCTGGCCACGGTGGCATCGAACCCGGCGATGCGCTCCGCGTTGTGGGTGCCTTGGGCGAGGGCGGCGTCCAGGCCCGCGGGTTCGGTCATCCGGTGCTCCACGGGTAGTCGCCGCCGTCACCCGGGGCGCCGGCCGGCTCCAGCACCGGCTCAGGCGGCAGTGCACCGGCCGGGATGGCGTCGGTGATGGACCGGTACGCGGCCGCCGGCACCAGCGCGGCGATCGTTTGGTGGCGGCGCCGGACGGCCCGGTATTCGGGGGCCCGCCACGCCAGCGGGCATTTGACGATGACCGGGGACAGCCCGCCGCGGATCAGCAGGGCCCGCCATTTCGGCAGTTCCCGGGCCATGGCCGGGTCGATGATGTCGAACTGGGAGTAGTAGTCCTCCCCGTTGAGGCCCTTTTGTTTCAGCGACACCTGGCCGCAGACTTTGGCGGCCATATCCAACGTGGCCGTGTCGGTGATGCCGGGGAAGAACATCTTCGCCCCGCACGTGTCCATGATCACTTGGGCGCCGTTGTCACCCCACCGTTCCCGCAGCTGGGCTTCGCCGTGCACGACCGGGATGATCTGGATGCCCATACCGCCGACGCTGGCCAGCCACTTGTGCAGCGGCACCGGGGCGATCTGGGTGACCTCATCCAGGAACAGGCCCAGCGGCGGGTCCAAACGCTTGCCCGGGGACGCCTGCGCCATGAGGACGGCCTGGTATTTGATCTCATTCACCAGCGTGGCGAACAGCGGCGCCAGCGGGGACTGCTCCTCATCCCCGGTCGCGATCAAATACAGCGTGCCGCGGGAGGCGATGAACTCGGCGATGTCGAACCCGGTACCGACCTGCGGGAGGACGCACTGGGCCAGTTCCGGGTCGCCCATGAACGACAGGGCGTTGGTCATCACCATCCGGAACACCGACGCGGTCTTCTCCGCCGGTGCATTGTGCAACTCCAGCAGCGAGGCGGCCATCTGGTGCGCGCCATGGCGGGTGAGGACCTCGCGGGCCTGGGTGTCGTCGGCGAACACCCACCGGGCCACCATCCGCAGGTCCCCGCCCAGCAGGGCGGCGGCGTGGAACAACGCCACGAACATCTGCGAGGCTTTGGCCTGCCAAAACGACCCGTCATCGGTGCCTTGCACCGAGACGGCGTGGGTGAGGGCCTCGGCGCGGCGGAACGCGACCTGCTTGGACTCGCACCCGGCGACCGGGTTCCACGCCAGGGTGGAGGGCCACCCGCCGTACCCCTCGGGGTTGAACATGTGCACCGGCCCGCCGGCCGCGCGGATGCCAGAGGTCAAGGTGAACAGGTCGTCCTTGACCGACGTGCACACCACCGGGCCCGGGTAGCGCATCATGCCCCGGGCCAGCCACGCCGTCTTGCCCTTCCGTGGCGGGCTGAGCACCAGGATGTGCTCTTCCACCGGGACCCGCGCCCCGTGCCGGTACTGCGCCCGGCCCATGAACACGCTGTGGCTGTAGGAGTCGCGCCAGCGTTGCCACGCCGGCAGCGACGGGCGGGTCTTGCTGCTGAGCCGCCAAGAGGCGAACCGGGACCAGTGCCAGAACAACTCGATCACAGTGGCGTGGCCGCGGCCGGGGTGCAGCCGCAGGTGCAACCGGATCCGCTGATGCCGCAGCCGGTTGCCGGGCAGTTTCCGCGATGGCCACCACGCCCACTTCGCAAACCAGAACAGCAACGCGAACACCAGCAGCAAGACGATCAGGGCGAGGAACACGTCCAACCCGGCGTGGAGGGTGGTTAACGACTTCACTCCGCATCTCCGTTCTGGGCGGCGAGCACTTGCGCGCGCAGGATCTTCCGGGCCGTGCCCGGGTGCAGTTCCGCCTCCGGTGCCAGCTCGGCAGCGGCCCTGGAGACGGCTGACAGGTCGAACCCGGTCAGCGGCCCGTACCGGGCGATGACCAAGGTGAGGAATTGCTGTTGCTTGGTCCCCTCGCGCGGGCCACGGCGGGCGGTGATTGCTGGGCGCTCACGCGGCGCCCTCACCGGCTTCAGCCGGTCCCCTGCCGCCGCCGGCTGCTCGCCGTCAGCGGCCTGGCGTGTGACAGGTGCGGCAGGCAGGCTCTTCACCCAGCCGTGAAACCCCTTCAGCGTGCTGGGCGGCGCCAACGCCAGCCGCAACAGCCACAGCAGCACCGCGCCGACGATCTGCAGCGGGGTGATGCCGTCGTCGGCCAGCGCCTCACGCAGCCGCTGCTGCCGGGCGATCACGTAAGCGCGGATCACCCCGATCAGCGTGTCCGAGGCCAGCGCGTAGATCACCGGCGCCATCACCCACACCGCCAGCCCCGTCCACCCGGGCCGCGCGGCCAGCGCGTTCATCGTGACCGAGATGCCCACGCACAGCAGGTTCAGTAGCCGGGCCCGGATCGCCCGCTTGCCATGCAACGCCAGGGCGATCCCGAAACACGCGAACACCAGCGACCCAAGATCCGGAATCGCCGCCTGGACGTACGAAACGTCCGTCTCGTGCTTGTCGGCGTACACCAGCCGCCACTGCGCCTCGTACGACACCACCGCCGCGGCCACGGCGACCAGGCCGACCGCCACCCCCGCGAACCGCAGCCACGCCCCGGCTCGGTCCTCCGCCCGGCCGAACGACCTCGGCGGCCTCAGCGCCCCAGACGCAGGCGCCAGGCGGCGCCCCCCGGGTTGTGACATCCTCGGCTCCGGTGGCTCGGGGGTATCGAGTTCCGCCCGCTCCGGAGCGGCGTGCCGGATCGGGCAATCCTCACCGGCCTCGCTGACAGCAACCGCCACCTGGCCAGTGCCATCCAGCAGCCATCGCATGAGCCGCAAGTCGGACCCGCCGCAGTCGGCCTGGGCGGCGATGTCCTCGAACCGCCCCGGCCAAGACACCGCGCCGGTGGCCACCCGGTGAGGGCGCATCACGCGGACCGGGCGTTGCCGACCGCGGCCAAGGCCGAGACGGCGGCGGGCCCGGCCGGGGCGTTGTGGGGCGGCTGGCCGCTGCCCTCGCACGGCACCATCTGCCATGCGGCGGCATCCCACCGGTTGTGCTGGCCCATCACCACGCGGGACGAGGCCAGGCGCCGCTCACGCCCGCAGCCAGCACATATGCGCCACATGCAGGTGTCTCGCTGACAGCACAGCGGTTACCTCCTCAAAGATTATGCCTCAGAGTGCACTAGGTACTTCTTATTGTCAAGCATGTGCCCCGGCCGCGGGCTGTGATGAACTAGGAGACAGTCCGGTCAGGGACAGAGGTCGGAGGGCGGCATATGGCGGACTGGACCGGCAGGCCTGCGTATGCGCAGGTCGCCGATGAACTCCGCATCGCGATACGTGACGGCCGGTTCGCGCCCGGCAGCCAGCTCCCCTCCTATGAGGCGCTGATGAAGCAGTACGGCGTGTCGATCACCGTGATCCGCAGCGCCGTGCGCGAGCTGAAGACTGAAGGCCTCGTCATCACTCATCAAGGCAAGGGCGCCTTCGTCCGCGACCCGCTGCCCCCAGCCGCAGGGCTCCCAGGCGGTGCGGGCAGCGAGGCCTTCCAGGCGGTGATGACCCAGCTCCGCTCGCTTCACGACGGCCTCAGCCAGCTCGATGAGCGGCTCGGCCGCGTGGAACGGCAGGTGTTTCCCGAAGACGCCTCAACGGCGAGTTGAAGCCTGGCCAGCCGCTCCCGCAGCCCATCCAGGCGGCGCCCTGCCTCGGCCAGGCTCGCCGCCACCACCGCCAGCTCCTGCTCCGTGAGTTGTTCCATGGGCAGGTGGGCGTCATTCCCGCGGCTCATCGTGCCGCCACCTTGAGGTCCACCACGTGCTGCACGGGTCGGCTTCTGCGTACATGAAGACCAACGACCCGGCGGGCAAGGGCAGCGTGATGTGTCGGCCGCTGCAATGCCAGATCTGTGGGATGTGCCTGGTGCAGGCCGATCACGACGGCGATGAAGACAAAGAAGGCGAAGATCGCTAACAGAAGAGCGGCTAAGACGAGAATCCCAAGAGCGAACATCGGCACCTCACCTGATTCGGCCGCGGCATGCGCCTGCGGTGAGACGAGGTTCGCGGTCAACGGTCCGCAAGCGCGATGCCCCGGTGTCAGAGCTGGATCGCGCAGGGTCATGACAAGCTGGCATCACCGCTGGTCTCGCAGGAGTAAACGGGCAGCGGTGGCCGTAAAATTAGATGGCTTTCCGCTGGGATAGCGCTGAGTGACCATGCTGCGTCTTCATGATCTCTGGGCCCGGCCCTGGAGACCCGCTGCGGCTGGCGCGGCGAAGCTGCGAGGCTGCCACATCATGCCACTTTGGCATCGCGGGACCATGAAGCTCCCGTTTAGTGTCATAGCAAAGACACCAGGAGGCTGAAGACCTATGGCAGATCCGCGGTCGTGCCCCGCGTGCGGAGCCGGGCTGAGTCGCTACAACCCGGACCCGCTATGTTCTGCCTGCATGTCAGCCAGCCACAACCGCACCGTGGCAGTCCCGCAATGGCTATGGGATTCTGCCTCGTTACGGCAGGCGCTAGCTGACCTCAACCTCGGCGCAGCACTGGCCATCGTGCGGGCCTCAGCCGGGCTGTCCCAGCTTGAACTGGGCACGTTGCTCGGCTGGGACCAGTCGAGGGTCCAGCGCGCCGAGAAGGGCACCCGGGACTCGCTCTATGACATCCGCACGCTGCTGCAGGTCGTAGACGCGCTCGACATGCCACGGACGGCTTTGGCACCGCTAGTGCTGGGCGCACCGGATGCCATCATCGAGGAGATCGACATGGATTTGACCAGGCGGCAGTTCGGCGGGGTAATGGGCGGCGCCACCCTAGCCGCGCTAACAGGTACAGGCGCCGACCTCGGAACGGTTCAAATCCCTGCCAGGGTGGACAAAGCCCACATCCGCTACTTGCGCGCCACCGTAGATCGGCTGTATGAGCGGGACGAAGTCGTGGGAGGCGCCGTGCTGGCCCGCGGCGCGCTGCGCCAGTTCTACCGGGCCCAGCGAATGCTTGAGGAAAGCGACTACGGCGAGCACACCGGGCAGCAACTGATGACCGCGGCAGGTGAATTGGCAGTTTGCGTCGGCTGGCTGGCCTACGACGCAGGGAACCACGACCTCGCCCGCCACCTGTACACCGAAGCCATGACGCTTGCCGACGAAGCCGACGACAGCACCCTCGCCGTCCAAGTGAGAGAAAAGATGGCGCTGCAAGCCGTACAGCTTGCCCGCAACGGCACGCCCGGTATTGCTCGTCAGGCGCTGCGGCTTACCGGGCGGGCACTCGAAGTGGCACGCCGTGATCCGGAACCACGCGTCCACGCACTGCTCGCCGCCCGGGAAGCCATCGCTTGTGCAGTCCTCGGAGATGACCGCGGCTACCGACAAGCTATCACCCGGGCTTGGCGCGAAGCCGACCGTGGCCCCGGTCCCGGCGACCCGGTGTGGCTCAGGTTCGTCAACCACTCTGAGATCAGCGTCGCTGAGGCCAAAGGGCAGATGTTTCTAGGCGCCTCGACGGCGGCCGTCCGTTTGTATGAGCAAAGCCTGACCGACGGCAGCCTGTCCCCACGTAACCGCGCGAACTACCGCGCGCAGTTGGCCGCAGCACTCGCCGCGACCGGTGACAACACAGCAGCAATTAGCGAGGGACTGGCGGTGCTGCCTGCACTAGAAACCGACGTCGCATCGCCGCGCACGCTCCAGGAACTGGCGCCAGTGCGGGCCGCCGCCGAACAAGTCGGTAATGAGGAATTCTGCGCACGCTATGACCAAGCCGCCCAGGGAGCCATGACGTGACCAACGCCGACATCGAATTCCGCCGCTACGACGCCACCAGGGCTTGTGAGCTGCGCAAAGTGGTGGAAGACATCTACACCGGCTCCTACACAGACGCAATCGCGAACGGCGGCCCTTTCCACTCAGCGAAAGCGTTCATGACTCGGTTCGACAGCTACGTCAAATACCCAGGCTTCGACCTGGTAGTTGCGTATTACAAGGATGAGCCCGCCGGGCAGTCGTGGGGGTGGCCACTCGGACCGGATACTGGGTGGTGGGACGGGCTGCTCACCGAAACCGATCCCGGCTTCACCAACGAGGACGGCCACCGGACGTTCGCCCTGTCAGAGATCATGGTCCATGAAGACCTCACCGGCCGTGGCATCGCCCACGCCCTCCACGATCAACTTCTAGCTGCCCGCCACGAAGCCCGCGCGACCCTGCTTGTCGAACCCGACAACACCAATGCCTATCGCGCCTACACGCGCTGGGGATGGCAGCGAGTCGCCCAACTCAGGCCCGCATGGCCAGACGCACCCATCTGGGACGTGCTCATCTTGTCCCTGCCGCTGCGCACTCCTAAGTAGTCCAGACCGGTCTGGATACGCCCCTCCGGGACGGTAACGAATCGCCTACCGAGGCTGCGGCCTGTATGGCCATTCGGGGCCTGACTTGGGCCACGATTCAGGCCTGAGCGGCGGCGTACGTCGCTGACCTGTGGGTTCATCTCCGGGTCGGGCGGAATCTGCGCACTAATTCTGGGTCCCAAGGTGGCCCGGTGGCGTACGTGCGGACCGTACTCGCGGTCTATGCGGTCGCGTGCGTGACGCAACCGCGCCAGTTCCCCGGTGTCACGAGCCGCGCATATGGCCTGACCGCTCAGCGCCTCGTCTCGTATCTGGTCAGCACGACGCCGCCAGGGAACGTCCGCGTCTCCACCAGGTTCAAATTGACCCAGCTGTCCAGCGCCGTGAAGAACGGCGTGCCGCCGCCCACCAGGACCGGATAGGTGGCCAGCGCGTACTCGTCGATTAGCCCGGCCCGCATGGCAACCCCGGCGAGCGTTGCACCGCCGATGCCCATCGGGCCGCCGTCCTCGGCCTTGAGCCGGGTGATCTCGGCGACCGCGTCGCCGGTGACCAGGCGGGTGTTCCAGTCGACCTTGTCGATCGTCGAGGAGAACACCACCTTCGGTGTGTCCCGCCAGTTTCGCGCGAACGCGATCTCCGCCGGGGTAGCGTTGGGCTGCTGGTCACCGGTCGGCCAGTAGGAACTCATTGTCTCCCACAGCTTGCGCCCGTACAGCGACAGGCCGCTTGCCCGCTCCTGGTCGAGCCACCACTGGAACAGTTCGTCGCTCGGCGGCCCGCTCCAGCCGATGTCGTCGCCGGGTGCGGCGATGTAGCCGTCCAGGGTCACGTTCATGCCCTAGATCAGTTTCCGCATGACGCCAGCCTCCCGTGAGTCGGTCTCCGGTGTGCAGACCGGCGCGGAGCGAGAAAGTCATCGGTATGCGATCTGGGCGCGCAGGTAGTCCTCGTGCTCCGGGCTCAGGCGGCGTACTCGGCCCGGCGAAAACGCCATCACCGCCCCCGACCCGCTACTCAACCATATCCCGCAGATCAACGAAGTGATCAAGACCCGAGCCGCTGCGCACTAAGTTGGCCCAACTCGGGAATCGCCTACCGAGGCTGCGGCCTGTATGGCCATTCGGGGATCCTGTAGCCCTCGCGCATGGTTACGACCGTGATAGCTTCGTCGACGCTGACGGGTTCGCTTTCCCCGCTCAAGTCTTCGCCCTGGTTAACAACCTCATCCAAGATAGTTATTACCCTCCATGGGCTGCAACCAACGGCTATAGCGATGTACTGTGCAAGCGTCTCGGGGAAAGTAATGGCAGGCGTATAAGCACCGGGCTCGATTCGTATTGCCGGCGGCTTCTCTGGGTCGTCGGTGTTGCGCCGAAGGTGTGCATAGAGGCTGCCTGAGGTCTCGTCCCAGCCCCAGATGCTGCCATGGTCCCAGCCGTCGAGCAGCAATGGCACCGGTCCGCGTGCACGAACCCACGTGAAAAGCTCATCAACTTGATCCACGGCCACCACCTCCCGCTGTCCAGCATGCATCAGCGGGCGTGGATTTACACCCCTTCCGGTTCGGTGTCGCGCTGGCCGATGGCTTCCAGTACGCCGTCTGCGGGCCGTATCTCTGGCTTTGGTGGCTGCAAGATCGCATCCCGTTGGGCTTCCCACATCTTCCAGGCTGGGCCTTCGTCTTCCCAGTCGGGGTCTTCGTTCGGGACCATGACGTTTTGGCGGGTCTCCAGTTCCTGGCGGAACACGCGCCGTTGTTCGTTCAGGTCAGCGAGCCAGCCGGGTTCGACGGTGGGCTCGTCTGGTGTTCTGGTTTCGGCGGACTCTAGCGGCTTGAGCTTGCGGTCTGGGTGGCGGCGGCGGAGTTCGCTGTCGGCCTGGACGGCGAGGCGCCGCGGGCCTTCGGTGAGCTTGTCCCACAGCCTGCGGTCCTCCATCATCTCGGCCATGGTGGCCTCGTGTTCGCGGTGCTGGGCTTCCAGGGCGCGGGCTTTGGCGGCGATGCCGGCGTGCCTGGCCGCGGCGGCTTGGTCTTTGGCGGCATGGGCTTCGGCTTCGGCGCGGATCGCCTTGAGCCGCATAGTCTCGGCGCCCAGGCGGACGTCGCGGAGCTGCTTGCCGACGTGCGGGGGGGCCCAGCCGGTTTCTGCCCGGTAGCTGTCACGCATGTGCATGAGCGACTGATCGGGCAGAGCCCGGACGTCCACCGTGTCGGTCTTGGTGATGGCGGCGAACGCGTCGTGCCAGGCGGCGCGCATTTTGGGGGCATTGCCGCTGGGCTCGGGGCCGATCGGTTCGCGATCGTCGCCGGTGCCGTATAGGTCGCGGTAGGTGGCGATCTTGCTGGCCCGGTCCTGCCAGTCCAGCCGGTCTACGGGATCCTCGGGCACCGGGCCCAAGGCTTGGACCGCCCAGGCGGGCGCGGCTTGGACCGCGTGCTCGCCGAGGCGATCGGCCCGTTCGTCCATCGCCTGGCGGAGCCTGGCTTCGTAGGCTGCTATCTCCGGATCGGCGAATTGGCGTGGCCGGGTGGTCCAGGGTTTTTGCGGCAGCGGGACGAGCGGGTCCACGATCTTCCGTATGCGCGCGTCCAAGACGGCGGCCACGCTGCGGGCATCTGCCAAGCTCCGGGCACCGACCGCCGCCCGCACCACCTCACCAGCGTCCAGCCCAGCCATTTCGGCTGCGTCCAGGGTCCGCCACAGCCAAGTGGTCTCCGGGCCGAAGTCGTCTTGCCGGTACTCCGGCGGCAGGGCGTCGTTCACCAGTTGCTGGTAGCGGTCCCGGTCGGCCGTGCCCACTAGATCCGCCCACCGTGCGTGCAGGATGGCCAGGTGGTCGGCGTTGGCCAGCGCCCGCTGCTGGTACTGGCTGGCGGCCAGTTCGGCGTCTTCACGATCCATGCAGTCAGCGAGCACCGCGACCGGGTCCCGCGGCTCATCCTCGAGTTCCGCGGCAGGCTCGGGCGGCAGGCCAGCCCATTCACGTTCCAGGCGCTCACGCCGGCCCAGTTCCGGGTCGGGCCGGGTCCCGGGCCGCGGGTCGGCCTCCCGGGGCTGGATAGCCACCTTGGCGCCGTCGTTGTCTTTGACCCCGTCGTGGGTGACCGCGATGGCGGTGTTGTCGTTCCGGCCTCTGGTCATGGCCACATACAGCCACTCCAACGGCTCGGTGCCGGTAATGAACGCCGAGCCAGCGGAGACGGTACCGCCCATGCCCTTGTGTCCGGTGACCGCGTACGCCAGGTCGGTTACAGTGCGCAACTTGGAACCGCCACAGAAAAAAGCATGATCAGCAAGCCTGCCCTGCCCGCTCTCTGGATCGGCGTCCAGCACCCGCCGCACCCAGGCCCCGTTTTCTGTGACGCGTCCGATCTGGAACCTGTCGCCATTGGTGAGCGTGTGACCGGGGTCGGTCTCGACACGACTGTCGTTTTCCCGGCACACGATCACATCCCCCGCCGACGCCCGCTCGCTCTCACTGAGTTGTACGGATGGCCCGTCATGCACCAGCCCGAGGTGGATCAGGTCGTCACGGATCAGGCGGGACAGCTCCCGGCAGTCCTCCCTGCTATGGGCCATCAGAAGGGCGTCCTCACCAGCCAGCCGCCTGGCCACATACGCCTGCCGGGCCAGATCCAGTGCCTGTTCCCGGCTGCCACCGAGGATCCGCCCGTGCTCGGCGTAGACGTCCAGGGCAGTCTTGTCACCCCGGCGCAGGCGCAGGCTGGCATCCTGCTCCCATTCGGCGGCGAACCGCACCGGCACGGCGAGCTGGGTGTGGCCGAGGTGGCTGGCAAGCATAGCCATGCCGCCGCCGGACTCCACCGCCGTGAGCTGGCCAGGATCCCCAGTGATGAACACTTTGCAGCCATGACGTTCGGCCAGGTCAATGATCCTGGCCAGGTGGCTCATCGACACCATCGAGCCCTCATCGACCACGAACAGGGTCCCCGGCCGGATGGGCATGCCGCGGTCGACTCTCATCAGGAACTTTGTGGTGTTGTAGCTGTCCTTGATCCCGGCGGCAGCTAGCACATCCCGGGCGGCTTGCGCGCACGTCAGTCCGATCACCTCACCGCCGTTGGCTTCCCAGGCTTTGGCGCCTGCGGCGACGGTGTGCGTCTTGCCGCTACCGGCCGGACCGACGCCAACTGAGACGCAGCGCGTGGATGTCAGGCCCTCATAGATCATGGCGGCCTGGTCCATGCGCAGCCCGGTTCGCGTCAACTGCTTTGCGTCTTGCGCTCGTGCGCCCAGTTGCGCATCCAGCGTGTCCGCGTCTGCGCCCAGTTGCGCCGCGCAGAACTCACGCGTCAAAGCGGGCGCGCCGTGGCGTTGCGCCTGCTGGCACATGCGCTGCTCCATGGAGAGCTGGCCGAGCGTTGCGTACCGGGTGACGCCGGGCCGGGTGTAGACGCTGCGCCCGTCCAGGCCGCGGATCAGCGACCGCGGGACGGGCGGCCATTCGGGGGCTTCCAGGCAGACGACGCCGAAGTCCACGCCCAGGGCCTGCTCGGTCATCTGCACGAGCAGGTTCTGCCGGGCGTCGGGGGTCATGCCGCAGAACTCCTGGCCCATCGACCAGGCGATCGACCGCATCAGATCGGAGCGGGTCCAGGTGCTGCGGCTGGCCTGCACCTGAGCCAGGGCCTCCTCGATGACCCGGGCCTGCACCTCACGTGAAGGGGCCGCCCCATCTGGGGTGGCGCCGAAGTCGCAGACGGTTTCGGCGATGGCAGCGAGCTGGCCGCCGATAGTGGCGTCCCACTTGGCGGTTAATGCGTCCCAGTCGATCGGCTCATCGTCTTTGCCCTGGCGGCTGGCCAGGTTCGCCTCATCGGTGATGAACAGCATCTCCCGCGCGTTCGGCGCGCGCCCGTACTTGCGCTCCCACTGGCGCGCCAGCGCCGCGGCTTTGCGCGTCACCGCGCGCGCCCGCGTCGAATACGCATCCAGCGTCTGTTGCGTAATGCCGTCGATCTCGTGCCCGCGCCCGTCCTCGCGCTTGCGCAACCTGACGCCGAACTCACGCGCCAGCGCCGAGTAGACGCGCGACTCCACGATGGCCGCCATGGCGCCAAGCTGGGCGCGCAGCGCCATGGTGTCCACCGCGCGCCAGACGCCATCGGCTTCGGTCGCGATCACGTTGTGGGAGTGGTCGTGCGGCTCGCCGTCGCGGTTGGTGCCTTGCAGCCAGGTCGTCACCACCGGCAGGGCCCGCGCCCACCGGCCCGGCTCCACCCCGTCGACCCGGGTGCCGTGGTAGCCGGTGCGGGTGAACCCGGCGTGCTCTTGCATCCACTCCAGCGCGGCGTGGTTGGCCTCCTGCAAGATCTCCTGGACGCGTTCCTCCCGGGCCCGCCACAGCGCCTCCGCGCCGGCGTCGCCGGCCAGCCGGGCCCGCCGCGCCTGCTCCCGGAACGAGGCGTGCAGCACCGACACGCTCTTGTTATGCGCGATCGTGATGTCGGTGTAGACCGGTGACCTGCGGGTTTCCTGCGCCGCCTCCCGCTCCAGCTCCAGGTACCGCTCCCGGGTCGCGTGCGGCTCAGCCTCCAGCTTCCGCCGCAGAATGTCAGCGAACTTGGCATACCCGCCCGGTGCCCGGCCCGGCAACCGCTCCCCCGACCGCGGGTCGGTCATCGTGTAGACGGCCAGGTACGGCTCTTTGCGCACCACCTGCCCATCCCACAACCCGAGCGCCTCGGCACCCTTGCCGAACCAGCGGCCGTCCGGCTCCCCCTGCTGGGCGGCGTTCAGGTAGTACCCGCCGGCGGTCTTCTCCCCCGCGGTCCGGTTCAGGTAGTACTCCAGGTCGAACCCCGACCGCGGTGTGGCGACCGTCATCCGGGCCTCCCTTCCACGGCGAGTGGGCGGATCAAGATCACAGAGTGGAGTCGCGGTAGGGACCGCCCTTGCGGGCGGCCCCCCGCACAGATCCCAGCGTGCGGGATTACCGCACTGGGCTCTTACCTTGGGTGCGTGGCGGCGAAGCGCGCCTCCGGGAATGGGTGCACGATGCGGGTTGGGG
>WNGL01005853.1_pt1 | contig 24067 bp, 18 predicted proteins | sample 5400591 | NCBI WGS metagenome assembly WNGL01 (sample SAMN13153377, study PRJNA577476) | soil metagenome | isolation source: 80 cm soil or saprolite under Garry oak tree replicate 1 | place: USA:California | collected 2016-06-15 | reverse complement strand
AGGCCGACCTGCCGCCCCACCTCGATGAGCTGCACGCCCATCATGAGGTTGTCGTAGAAGAACTTGCCCGGGTTGTCGCGGTTCGCGCCGATGCCGCCCACCCGCGCCGCCATGTGGATGACGAGCGTGGGCTTCGCGTCGGCGTAGAGCCGCCGCACCGCCGCCATGTCCACCAGGTCGTACTCGCGCGAGCGCGGGACGAAGACGTCGCGCGCGCCGCGCCGGCGCAGCTCTTCCTGGACGAAGCTCCCCAGGAAGCCGGCGCCGCCGGTTACGACGATCCGCTCATGAGACCAGTCAAGAGACACGCAGCCTCCGTAGGCTTGAAAGTGGGAGCGTGATCCGGAGCCCCACCTTGGGGGCTTATCGCAGACGACTCGGGGTGGGTCAACGACCGGCCCGATAGATGGGTCACATACGCCCCAGGGTCAGCACGGCCGGGTCTAGCTAAACCCCCGACCGGTAGCCGTAAACGGAAAATTCACCTGTCCTGTTGAGCAGGTGACGATGCCGCGTCCTCGACTCTTCATTTCGTACGCTGTACAAGGCCATGCTCCTGCTACCCCTTGGAGACTCGGGTTGCCGGAACCCACGGATGTCTTCCAAGCGCGCAAGAATCCTGGTCGAGACAGGAGCCATCACGATCCTGCCCCTCGCGCGCTCCGTCGCACCGGGTGAATTCGGCCCCGCCCTTGCACCGAACCCGGCATCCGGTACGCGTCAGGATTCCGTCGCTCGCACCGCGAGGATGACTCCTCCCTGATCCCGTCCAGAGAAACCCAGAATGAAAAGCACTCCCTTCCGCCGAGGCCTGGCCATCCTGCTGTGCGTCCAGCCCTTCCTCTGGATGAGCAACGTCGCCTACGCGCAGTCGCTGCAGGCGCAGGGCGCGTTCGGCGCTGGCGCTGGCGCTGGCGGCGGGGCGACCACCCCCGGCCCGATCGCCCCTAGCGACACCGAAGTCATGCGCGGCGAGCGCGGCCTCCTCAGCGTCGGCGCCCCCGCCGCTCCGGTCATCGACGAGACCGTCGATCCCGACAAGTACGTCTGCGGCCCCGGCGACGTCCTCGAGCTCAACTTCTGGGGCGTCCAGAACTTCAAGCTGCGCGGATCGATCGACGTGGAGGGCCGCGCCTTCGTGGCGAGGGTCGGTTATTTCCGCCTGCAGGGAAAGACGCTCACCGAGGCGCGCCGGATCATGCGCGACTCGGTGGCGCGCTTCTACCCGCGCCTCAGCTTCGACGTGACGCTGGCCGAGCCGCGCACGTTCCTGGTGCAGGTTGTGGACGACGCGGCGCGTCCCGGCTCATTCCCGGCGCGCGCCATCGATCGGGTGGCGGCGGTCATCGCCAGGGCCGGCGGCTTCGGGCCGAACGCCTCGAAGCGCCGGGTCGAGATCCGCCGCCGCGACGGCAGGGTCCTCACCGCCGACCTCTTGCTCTACACGCTCACCGGGGACCTCAAGTTCAACCCCTACCTCCTCGACGGCGACGTGGTCCGGGTGCCGTTCGAGGAGCTCGCCGCGAGCATCGGCGGCGCCGTGAACCGCCCCGGTCGCTACGAGCTCGTGAAGACCCGCGACCTCGCGGAGCTGATGGACCTTGCTGGCGGGCTGGCGCCCGGCGCCACGCAGCTCCTCCCGGTGACGGTGGTCCGCCGCGGCCCGAACGACCGCGAGGACCTCAAGACCTTCGAGTTCGGCGCGGGCGGAAAGTTCCCCGAGCTCGCCCTCCAGAAGGAGGACGCGGTGCGCATTCCCGCTGCGGGTGAGCTGCAGCAGTCGGTGGTGGTCATCGGAGCGATCGCCGGCGCAGTCGTCGAGGCGGCGGTTGCGCGCGGTCCTGACATCGGCGCAGCTGCGACGCGCACCACCGCTCCCGAGGAGGCGAGCGCCACGCGCCGCCTGCCGTTCGTCAAGGGGGATACCGTCCGCACGCTACTCGAGCGCGTCGGCGGTGTCGGCCCGCTCGCCGACCTGACCGGCTCTTACATTCTGCGCAACGGTCAGTCGATCGCTGTCGACCTCTACGCACTGGTGATGTTGCGCGACTTCAAGGCCGATCGCGCTATCGAGCTGGGCGACACGCTCGTCGTTCCCTTCAAGCGCCGCAACGTCCTCGTCGAGGGCGCCGTCTTCGCGCCCGGATCGTACCCTTACAACCCCACCTTCGGCGTCGAGCAGTACCTCTCGCTCGCAGGCGGACGCGGCCGCAACGCGCAATCGCTCGACAGCGTGAAGCTCGTCATGCCCAACGGCGAGATGAAAGAATACCGGCCCGATCTGAAGATCGACCCAGGTTCCTCGCTGGTGGTGCCGGAGCGGAACTTTTCCCGCACCGAATTGGTTACCATGTCCTCGACCCTCGACCTCTCATTTCTTCGCAAACCCGCGGCGCTAAAGCGGGTTGGCGCGGTCACGTGCGTCTTCGCGGCCCTGGGCGGCCTCTATCTCCTGCTCGCCCCCAGCTGGTACAGCTCGACCCTCACCGTCGTCCCGGCCATGCAGCAGAAGGGTGGGAGCCTCTCCAGCATGCTCGGCGCCGTGAGCGGCGGCGGCCTGGCCGCAGGACTCGAGTCCTCCCTTGGCGGCTCGGCGGAGAACGCGCGCATCGCCGCGGTGCTCCAGAGCGTCTCAGTCACCGATGCCGTGATCGAGAAGCTCGACCTGCGCACCCGCTACCATGAGAAGTACCAGGAGCTCGCGCGCGAGGCGTTGTGGAAGCACTGCGAAGTGAAGCCCGTGCCCAAGCCAAACCTCGTTCACCTCACCTGTGAGGACAAGGATCCGCGCTTCGTCCAGGAGATGCTCACCTACTTCGCCGAATACGGGAACCAAGTGTTCCGGCGGGTGGGCGTGAGCTCGGCGTCGGAAGAAGTCAGGTTTCTCGAGAAGCGGCTGATAGAGATGAGGCAGCAGGCGGACAACGCCGCCACCCGCATGCGCGAGTTTCAGGAGAAGTACCAGATCGTCGACCTCGACACCCAGGCCAAGGCGGTGGTTTCGGCCCTTGCGGCGCTCAATAGCCAGCGCATCAGCAAGCAGCTCGAGCTCGACTACGCGCGCACCTTCTCCTCGCGCGACGAGTCCACCTTGCAGCAGCTCCAGTCGCAGCTCTCGGTGATGGACGACAAGGTCCGCGAGCTGGAGGATCCGGTGGCGGTGCCGCCCGAACCGGCAGGAAAGCGGAGCCGGCGAGCAAAGGGGACGAGCGACGGGATGTTCCCTGCGGTGCTGGCCGTCCCCAGGCTGCGGGCCGACTTCGAGCAGCTCTATCGCGACCGCAAGGTGACCGAGACGATGCTCGTGTTCGGGTTGGAGCGACTCGAGGGCGCGAAGGCGACCGAGGCGCGCAACGTTTCGACGCTCGTGATCCTCGATCCTCCAGCGCTTCCGACGCGCCGCTCCCGGCCGAAGCGGTTGATAGTGGTTGTCGTAGCTCTCTTGCTGGGGGTCATGGCCGGCGTCGCGGTCGAGTGGTGGAGGAGCGGTGGCCTGGCCGTGCTCAAGAGCGCAGGTCCGGCGAGCGTCGATCGGGCAGCCTGAGCCGCGCGACACCACATCGATACGAACACGAAGGTCGACCAGGGACAACGTCATGAAAGCCGTCATTCTTTGCGGTGGGCAGGGCACTCGAATCCGCGAGGCCAGCGAGCTCCTCCCGAAGCCGATGCTGCCGATCGGTGGGAAGCCGATCGTCTGGCACATCATGAAGAGTTACGCAGCCCACGGTGTGAAGGAGTTCGTGCTCTGCCTGGGGTACAGGGGCTGGGTCATCAAGGAGTTCTTTCTCAATTACCGGGCGATGACGACCGACTTGATGGTCACGCTCGGCCGTCACGACAGCATCGAGTTCCTGGGGCGCCACGACGAGGAAGACTGGAGGGTCACGCTCGCGGAGACCGGCGAGGAGACGATGACGGGCGGGCGGGTCGCCGCGATCCGTCGCCATGTCGAACAGAGTGACATCTTCTGCCTCACCTATGGAGACGGTGTTTCAGACGTGGACATCGAGAGGACCATTGCGTTCCATCGCGACCATGGAAAGGTGGCGACGGTCACGGCAGTCCGCCCCCCCGGCCGCTTCGGTGAGATGCGATTGGATGGCGGCAGAGTCGCGGAGTTCAACGAGAAGCCCCAAGCGACCGAGGGCTTCATCAATGGTGGCTTCTTCGTGCTCGATGCGAAACGCGTCTGGGACTATCTCGGCACCGACCCGCGAACCATCCTCGAGCGCGAGCCGCTCCGGAAGCTGGCACGCGATGGCGAACTCGTCGCCTATCCGCATACCGGCTTCTGGCAGCCCATGGACACCGCACGCGAGTACGCGATGCTGAATGAGCTGTGGGCGGCGGGGAAGGCGCCCTGGAGGACCTCGCGGTGATCCACCACCCGACCCACTCCGAACTAGCAGAGGCTTACCGCGCGAAGAAGGTCTTCGTGACGGGTCACACCGGCTTCAAGGGCAGCTGGCTCGCCCTCTGGTTGGCTGAGCTGGGGGCCGAGGTCCACGGCTACGCACTTGCGCCTATCACGCAACCGGCCCTCTTCGACGCGGCCGACGTGGAAAAGGTCTGTCGGCACCGAGTCTCCGACATTCGCGATCTCTCGGCTCTTCGCGCGTCGCTGCGCACGGTGAGACCGGACTACGTCTTCCACCTGGCAGCTCAGCCGCTGGTCCGGCTTTCCTATTCCGAGCCCCTGGACACGTTGGCCGTGAACGTCACTGGTACGGCACAGCTTCTGGAAGCCATTCGGCTGGAGGGATTGCGCTGTGCAGTGGTCGTCGTCACGAGCGACAAGTGTTACGAGAACCAGGAGTCGCTCTACGGATATCGCGAAGACGAGGCGATGGGGGGACACGATGTCTATTCCATGAGCAAGGGGGCGGCCGAGCTCGTGGTGGCGAGTTGGCGGCGTAGCTTCTTCGCCCCCGGCGAGCTCCTGCAGCATGGCGTCGCGCTCGCCACCGCGCGGGCGGGCAACGTGGTGGGCGGCGGCGATTGGGCGCGCGACCGGATCGTTCCTGACGCCATCATGGCCCTCGTCGAGAAGCGGCCGGTCCCCGTGCGGAATCCGCACGCCGTCCGCCCCTGGCAGCACGTGCTGGAGCCACTCGGCGGATACCTTCTCCTGGGTGCACGCCTCGCTGGTCTGGGCACCGACACTCCTTCGGCGTACTGCCAGCCCTGGAACTTCGGGCCGCGCTTCGAGGATGCACGCCCAGTGCGACAGGTGGTCGAGGCGCTCATCCGTGCCTGGGGTAGTGGTGCATGGGACGACCGGAGCGACCCTGGGGCGCCCCATGAGGCCGGCCTCCTGCGGCTGAGCATCGACAAGGCGCAGGCGCGCCTCGGCTGGAAGCCGCGCTGGCACTTCGACGAGACGTTCCGGCGGACAGTGGAGTGGTATCGGGCTTTCCATGAAGGTGCGCGTGGCGAGGCGCTTCGCGCACTCTGCCGAGCGCAGATCCAGAATTACGTGCAGGGGGTGGAAGCGTGAGTGACCCGAAGGAGATGGAGCAGCAGCTGACGGCGGAGATTGTGGAGCGAGTGCGGAAGATCGCGCGCCTGCGCCAGGATCACAGAGCGCCTTTCGTCCCTGGAAAGACGACCGTCGGTTACGCCGGTCGCGTGTACGGCGAGGAAGAGATGGCCAACCTCGCCGAGAGCGCCGTCGAGTTCTGGCTCACCGCCGGGCGCTGGCACCGGCGGCTCGAGCAGGAAATGGCCGAGTGGTACGGCGTTGCCCACGCACGGCTAGTGAATTCAGGGTCCTCCGCTAACCTGCTGGCGGTCGCGACCCTGACCTCGCACCTCCTGGGCGATCGAGCGCTCAAGCGCGGTGACGAGGTCATCACGGTCGCCGCCGGTTTCCCCACCACCGTGGCCCCGGTCATCCAGCTCGGCCTCGTGCCCGTGTTCGTCGACGTGACCCTGCCCACGTACAACATCGACGTGGCCCAGCTCGAGGCGGCGCTGAGCCCCCGCACCCGCGCCGTGATGGTGGCCCACACTCTCGGGAATCCCTTCGATCTGCGGACAGTGAGCGCATTCTGCAAGCAGCACGACTTGTGGCTGGTGGAGGACAACTGCGACGCAGCCGGCTCTCTCTTCGAGGGTCGCAAGACAGGAACCTTTGGCGACCTCGCGACGCTCAGCTTCTACCCGCCGCACCACATGACCATGGGCGAGGGGGGCGCGGTTCTGGCGAGCGACGACACCCTGCAGCGGGCCATGGAGAGCCTGCGCGACTGGGGCCGTGACTGCTGGTGCAACCCAGGGGTGGACAACACCTGCAAGCGCCGGTTCGAGTGGCAGCTCGGGGACCTGCCGAAAGGATATGACCACAAGTACGTGTATAGCCACTTGGGTTACAACCTGAAGATCACGGACATGCAGGCCGCGGTGGGGGTTGCGCAGCTCGCGCGGCTCGACGGGTTCGTACTGGCCCGCCGGAAGAACTGGGCGTTCCTGCGAGAGGCGCTGGCCGACCTCGCGGACGTGCTGGTACTCCCCGAGCCCACCCCCGGGTCGGAGCCCTCGTGGTTCGGCTTCATGGTGACGGTGCGCGAACACGGCAAGTTCACACGCGACGGCCTCGTCCGGCACCTGGAGTCCCGAAAGATCCAGACGCGGATGCTCTTCGCCGGGAACCTGGTCCGGCAGCCGGCGATGACCGAGCTCGTCCGGGCCGCGAATGCGGAGGGGCGAGAGAAGCCCTTCCGCGTGATCGGTGCGCTTCCGAACACGGACGCCGTCATGAGCCGTTCGATGTGGGTGGGCGTCTATCCCGGCCTCACCGAGGCGATGCGGTCGTACGTGGCGGAAGAGATCCGGAGGTACTTCAGGTCATGATCGATGGCGTCTTCGTCAAGCCGCTCCGGCAGATGCTGGATGAACGCGGCAAGGTGATGCACATGCTGCGCGCCGACGACCCGCAGTTCGAGAAGTTCGGCGAGATCTACTTCTCGGTCGTGAATCCCGGTGCGATCAAGGCCTGGCATCTTCACAGGGAGATGGCCCTCAACTACGCCGTGCCCGCTGGCAACATCAAGATGGTGCTCTTCGACGACCGGGAGGGCTCGAGAACTCGCGGCGAGGTCCAGGAGATCTTCCTCGGGCCGGACCAGTACCAGCTCGTCCACGTGCCGCCGCTGGTGTGGAACGGGTTCAAGGGCACGGGCACCGTGCCCGCGCTCGTCGCGAACTGCGCGAGCATCCCGCATCGGCAGGACGAGATCGTGCGCATGGATCCCTTCTCGAAGACGGTCCCGTATGATTGGGCGCTGAAGCACGGGTGAAGACCATGCGCGCGAAGAAGGTGCTCGTGGTCGGTGCCTCCGGGCAGGTGGGCCGCTCCTGCATGGCCGCCTTCGGGAAGGCAGGGTGGGAGACCGTCGGAACCTTCCACGCGAACCCCGGGCCCGGGCTCATCCCCCTCGACCTGTGGGAGCCCGACGCCCTGCGCACGGCTGTGCGGGAGATCAAGCCCTCGGTCTGCATCATCTCTTCCGCCTTCACCAACGTGGACGGGTGCGAAGAGGCGCCGGAACGCGCGCGGGCGATGAACACCGTCGCGCCGGGCATCCTGGCCGAGGCCTGCCGTGAGGTTGGCGCCCGACCGGTGCACCTCTCTACCGAATATGTCTTCGACGGCACGCAGGGTCCTTACGCAGAGACCGACCCCGTCTGCCCGATCAGCGTCTACGGCCAGACGAAGCTCGAGGGCGAGCGCGCGGTGGTGGCGGCCGCCCCTGATGTCATCGTGGCGCGAACGACCGTGGTCTACAGCCACGATCCTCAGGGCAAGAACTTCGTGATGCAGCTCATCTCGCGGCTCGGGCGCGGTGAATCGATGCGCGTGCCACGGGATCAGGTCTCGAGCCCGACCTACGCGCCCGGCCTGGGGGAGGCATTGCGCTGCCTGGTGGAGCGAGGGTACACCGGCATCGTCAATGTGGTGGGACCCGAGGTGATGGACCGCTTCGCGTTCGCAACGCTTGCCGCCCGCATCCTAGGCCTCCGCGAGGACCTGCTGGAGCCCGTCAGCACCGCCAGCCTTTCGCAGAAGGCAGCACGGCCGCTGCAGGCGGGGCTCAAAGCCGAGCGTCTGAGGCATGCCATCGGCTCCATCCTCGAGTTGCCCGCCGATGGGCTGGGCGACGTAGCTCGGCGTGCCGGGCGGCCGCTCACCCGCGACGCCACCACGACGACGTACCGAACCTGACCCGACTCCATCGAAGACCCCCCTCCACTGAACCAAGCCGGCCCCCTCCGCCAACCAAGGTAGCTCGATGTTCTACAAAACCCGTCATGCTCGAATCGCCGGAACCGGTTCCTACTACCCGGAACGAGTGGTCTCGAACGCAGAGTTGTCGAAGCGCGTCGTCACCACTCCTGCCTGGATCGAGGAGAACCTTGGGATCCTCGAGCGCCGGATCGCCGGAGACGACGAATTCACGTCTGACCTCGCAGCGAAAGCGGGGTTGAACGCGATCGCAAAGGCAGGGATCGACAAGGCAGAGGTTGACCTGGTCATCCTAGCGACCGCAACCGCCGATCGGAAAGCGCCATCGGCAGCCTGTCTCACCCAGATGAAGATGGGGATCACGAACAGCTGCCCGGCGTTCGACGTGTCGGCCGTGTGCTCGGGGTTTCTGTACGCGATGACAGTAGGATGCCAGTTCATCCAGACGGGCATGTACCGCAACGTCCTCGTCATTGGCGCTGATACCTTTTCCAAGATCACCGATTGGTCGCGCCGGGATTGTGTCTTCTTCGGCGATGGCGCCGGGGCGGTCGTGCTCCAGGCCTCCCCGCACGACGAGGGCCTGTTCTCCAGCGTTCTATACGCTGACGGTCGCGGTCACGATGGGTTCACCGTCCACCCCGGCGACAAGCATTTCACCATGAACGCAAAGGCGGTGTACGAGACGGGAACCACTGTCCTGACCGCGGCCATCAAGGAGGTCGTCTCGAAGAACGGGTTCCACATGCGAGACGTCTCCGCAGTCGTTCCCCACCAACCGTCGATCCGGCTCCTGCGCAAGACGGCAGAGCTGCTCGAGGTTCCGTTCGAACGGTTCCACACGAATATGGAGCGGTTCGCCAACACTTCGGGCGGGACCATTCCCCTCCTCCTCGACGAGGTGAACCGGGCGGGGCGCCTGAAGAAGGACGACCTCGTTGTGTTTGCCGCGGTCGGCTCTGGCTGGACGTGGGGCGCGTCGATCTACCGATGGTGACCGACGCACTGTTGCAGTCACCTCAAGCGCAATGCCCCGTCCGATTCTTTCCAGGTGGCACGTGAACACAACAAGGGGGGCGCCAGCCGCCGCAGTCATCGATCCCGTCGGCGGTCACGGAGGAATGGAGCACTATGACTCAGGCCTATGCCGTGGCCTTGTCTCTGCCGGAGTGGACGTCGCGCTCTACACGTCCGACACCACACTGCCACCGCGAACTGCCGGCTTCGCGTTCCATCCCTCGTACCGCAATATCTTCGGGCGGTCTCCTGCCTGGAAGCGCGCCATCCGCTTTCTGTGCGGGACCATATCGGCGTTGACTGGATGCGTTAGAGAAGGCCGGACGATCTGTCATTTCCACTTCTTCGGTGTGGGACCACTTGAACTTCTGAACGTCGTTCTGGCCCGATTGCTAGCGCGGAAAGTTGTGATCACTGCTCATGATGTCGAAGCATTCGTGTCCTCCCAAGATGTGCGTGGAATGCCACGACTCGTATACCGCATGGCCCACGGTGTCATCGCGCACAACAAGGTCAGTCAACAAGAAGTCATCGAGCGGATGGGAGTCCCGGAGCGCCGGACCGCCATCATCCCGCACGGCAATTATCAAGACGCTATCCCATCACGACCTACCCAGGAGGAATCGAGGAGAGCGCTCGGTCTTCCACTGTACGGCCGAGCTCTCCTCTTCTTCGGCCAGATTAAGGAGGTCAAAGGTCTTGACGTTCTGCTCACGGCGATGCCCGCGATCTTGGCAGCGCATCCTGATACCTATCTTGTCATTGCGGGAAGGCCCTGGAAAACCGACTTCCGAAGATACCAGAACCTGATTGATGGTTTGGGCTTCGGCGCACGTTGTCACCCGCGTATTCGATATATTCGCGACGATGAAGTGCCGCTCTATTACCAAGCTTGCGATTTGGTCGTGCTTCCCTATCGGCGGATCTATCAGAGCGGTGTTGTGCTGTTGGCTATGAGCCTTGGTAAGGCCGTCCTTACCTCCGACATTCCGGGAATGACCGACATGATCGTCGATGGTGAAACCGGATTTCTGTTTAGATCAGGGGAGTCAGAGGATCTGGCCACGTCAGTTAACCGTGCATTGGGATCCCCCGATCTCATGGGGGCAGTGGCGCGACGCGGATTGGACCTCGCGCTCCGCAAGCACAACTGGGATGATATCGGGCGCTTGACCGCGGCGTTCTATCGAGGCATCTGAGAGGAGAAGTCGGTGAGAGCTGACGTTATCTTCTTTGAGAATGCGCGGTTGGCGGAGTGACGAACGGCCCTGACACCGCCGCCGGAGCAGTAGATCCGGCAGCAGCAATTACCGGAGTTCCCTGCCCGGCAGTAGCGAAGCCCGGGCGATGGGGATGGCTTGCCGCCTTCTTGCTCCTTGTTTCACGGAGTCTTCAGTTTGTCCCGGGGTTGGGGCCACTTCATGAGGCTTGGTTTCTGCTTGGGCTCGCGTTTCTGGTTCTGTTCTATCTTCCACGCTGCGTCAAAGGCCGAGTCTCGCGCTCGGCGCTCGCGGAGTACCTGCTCGTCCTCTTAGCAGCGGTGCCCTTGCTGTCAGCCGTTATGGCCAGGTCGTCATCAGGGCAACCGCTCGTTGTTGGCCTTCTTGCGCACCGCGGGCTAGCGGGTGCTGTCGCGGCGCCGCTTGCTATCTGCATAGCAGTCGACCGAAAGACCATCCGTTTGGGCGACATCGAAAGAGCCCTCTTGCTGTTGGCCTGGGCTACTGGCCTGGTCTACGTGCTGGCCAATCATCTCCTCGACCCTCAGCACTTCGCGAGCGCTGGGCTCGCATTCGTGAGCGAAGAAGGTATATTCAAGTTCGACACTTCTTTCATCGCGTTTGGATTCTTCTACTATGCTTTCATCGGTGTGCGGAAGGGTTCGCCGCAAGGTTACATCCTGAGCTTGCCGTTTCTCGGCTATCTGGTGTTCGAGTTTCAGGGCAGGTCGCTTCTCCTGGCGCTGCTCGTGTCCTTCGTGGTGCTCTCGTATGCCTGGAAGCTGCGCACCAACCCATTCCGTTACCCGTTGTGGCTCGCGTGTGGTGCGCTATTGGCGTGGGCCGCGGTCTCGCAGTTGACTCCACGATTCTACGCAGACCTTGTTGAGCGTTTTGGGGCTGCGTTTACCGTTGTGGTCGACAGTGAGATGACGGGTGATCCTTCAGCAAATGCCCGCATGATCGAAGCCGCCCTCGTCCTGCCGAGCGTGGATGAGTGGTGGCTCGCGGGGACCGGCGTGGTCAGCAACCAGTGGGACGGCAGCCACGAAGCGGTGGCGGGCTCCTACTTCTACGCAGCGGACATCGGCGTGTTGGGCGTTGTCTACCTGTACGGCGTCCTCGGCCTGGTTGCATTTGGGGTGCAGTTTGTTCTTGCCGCCGGGTGGTCGCGGTCGCGGAGGGGTAGGGGACTGCCCGGCACGGCCCTCATAGATGCCTGCAACGGGTTTCTCCTCTTTTCAGCCATACGGTCACTTGCGACGGGCCAATTCGCGTTCAATCCAGAGGTAGGTTTCATGCTGCTGGCAGTCTTGTGGTGTGCGCAGAGAGAAGGTGGGGTATGTCCAGTGAGTCAGGGGCTTGCGACGGCTCAGGGTCTGTCGCGGCAAGCCGGTGAACATGGATAGTCCCGACAGGTGGGTCGGGCTCCAGGACGGTAGTCTTGCGCCCTCTTGGTTGAGGGGAAATATGCTGAGTCGTTCCGCAGTTTCGCGGAAGACGCTCGAACTGTAACAGGGAAGCCTACGATGATGCGGGTGTCGGCACTCCTGAGCAGGCTGCGGTCCTCCGCAGTCGCATGGTCATTCGCATGGACGGCGCTCCGCACCAGCGCCGCGCTTGTCCTGCTTCCCTTGTTGGTGCGTGTCCTCTCTCCGGCAGAGTTGGGGATCTGGTATGCGCTGCAGTCCATTGCCGCAGCGTCTTACCTGGTCGACTTCGGGTTCACGACGACGTTCTCTCGGTTCGCCTCCTACCTCAGCGAGGGAGCGGAGACACTTCGGCCTGAGGGACTGGCAGGGGCCGGGTTGCGAGGGACTCCGAACTGGGCGGGGCTCGCCACGCTCCGCGCGACGGCTGCGCGACTCTACGTGGGGATCGTTGCGGGCGCGGTCTTGCTGTTCCTGGCGATCGCGTTCGTCGTCGTCGTGCCTGAGGCCGCGAAGCTCGAGAGGCCTTTACCGGCATACTGTGCGACGGGAATCCTCATCGCCGCTTCGGCCATGACGATCGTCGCGTCTCGGTACACGGCGCTCTTGTCGGGCATCGGAGGGCTCGTCCAGGCGATGCGCATCGGCTCACTCTCGCAGGTTGTTCAAATCGTCGTGTCGGTCGTGGTCCTCGCGGCCGGGTGGGGGCTCCCCGGCGTATCGTGTGCGCTCCTCCTCTCGGCCGCGCTGACCGCGCTCTGGACGCGAACGGAACTGAGCCGGCGCGTGCCTCGGGGTTGCCGCGGGCGCTACTCGTCCACGTATCTCCGGGCCATGCTCCCGAACACGGCCCGGCTCGGCGGCGTATTTGTCGGCTCGTACCTTATCACCCAGGCCAACACCCTCGTCACGCTTCGATCGTTCGGGGGGGCCGCGACCGGCTCCTACGGACTCTCGCTGCAAGCAGTCAACTTTGCCGCTGCGATCTGCTTCATCTTCGTCAACACCAAGACACCGCTTTTCGCACAGCTCCACCAGCGTGGAGCTCTACCCCTGCTGCGGTCAACGTTCATAACGGGTGTGCGCCGCTCGTTGGTGGCCTATGCGCTTGTCGCCGTGATGGCCATCGTGCTCGGTCCCTGGGTCCTTCGCCGTATCGGTGCCCGCACGGGGTTGCTTCCGGTCGCTCAGTTGTCGGTGCTGTTCCTCGTCCGTTTCCTCGAGGCGCATCACACATCCCATGGCACGTTGGTCGTCACGGGCAATCGGGTTCCATTCGTGGTCCCAGCGCTCCTCTCCGGGGGTGCCATCCTGATCCTGAGCGCTATCACCGCGCCGCGCTACGGGATGTGGGCGGTCGTGCTAGTTCCTGGCCTCGTCCAGGCAGCCTGGAACAACTGGTGGACTGTCCTTCTCGGCCTCCGCGGGCTCTCCATGTCACTCGGTGGTTATCTTCGGGCACTCCTGGAGGGGGACATCGCGGCAGAGGGCGGGAATGCGGGAACGGCCCAGAACGGGACAACTGGTTGAGAAGAGCGTTCGTGTGGTCTGACCGGTGACGGGCAATCATCTGCAGACGAGTGAGCGCCGTGAAGGAAAGGTGTCTGGGTAGCCCGGACTCCATTGACTGCTTTGCTGTGAACCCTCACTAGTCGGAGGAGATGGGAATGACGCTTCATCTGCCCGGAGCCCTGCTGATCACTGGAGCGAACGGAGGACTTGGACTGCAGGTCGTGTCCGACTGCCTGGACGCCGGTGTACGCAACATCGCTTGCCACTTCCGTTCCTCGTGCGACGCTGTGTCGCCGGTCCTCGCGGCTCGAGGGCTCGACCCCGCCAAGCACCTCTTTCAGGCGGAATTGACGGACGAGGCTGCGGTCCGGTCGATGGGGGCTGCCATCCAGGAGCGGCTCGGTGCGGTCTACGGCGTCATCAACATGGCAGGCGTGGCCGTGAACGGTCTCACCTGGAAGATCTCGCTCGCCGACTTTCGCAAGAACATCGATTCGAGCCTGGTCGCGACGTTCCTCGTCACGCGGGAGTTCCTCCCCGGCATGCGCGAGGCCGGCAGAGGGCGAATCGTGAACGTGTCGAGCATCCTGGCGCACACCGGTGTGCCGGGTGCTGCCCCGTACTGCGCAGCCAAGGCTGGCATCGAGGCGTTCACGCGGGCGGTCGCGCAGGAAGTGGCATCCAAGGGGATCACCGCCAACTGCCTCGCATTGGGCTACTTCGACAAGGGGATCATCGCGAAGGTCCCGCCCGACCTCCTCGAGACGATCAAGAACCGGATTCCTCTCAAGCGCCTCGGCTCGGCGAAGGAGATCTTCCCGCTCATGGCCTACCTACTCTCCCCCGAGGCCGGTTTCATGACTGGCCAGGTGTTGCACCTCAATGGAGGGCAGTATCCGTGACGGCGCTCAGTTTCACCCACTTTCGCAGGGAGGCGGACTTCGGCGACCAGCGCTTGCTCTTCTCGGAGTGCTTCCCGGAGAACCACGGCCTCCCTCCCGAGACCGAGCCCTTCTATCGCCGGAAATTCACCGCCTTCCCGGAAGATCCCCCTTCCTATGAGTACGTCGCCCGGGACGAGACAGGGCTCGCAGGCTACTACGCCGCGCTCCCGTTCACCTACCTCGTCGACGGAGAGCCGCTCCGGTGCGGGATGGTCTGTGACGTGATGACCGCGCCGCGGCTCCGAGGGAAAGGGGTATTCACAAAGCTCGGCGCCTACTCCCTGGGGGAGCTGCAGAAGGCGGGCGTCGACTTCGTCTCGGGCTACCCGCGACGGCCGGAGGTCATCCCAGGCCACCTCAAGGTCGGCTGGAAGATCGCATTCAAACTCCCGCTGTTTGTGCTGCCGCTCCGCGCCGACCACCTGCTCCGCACGCGGCGGGTGGGCTTCCTCGCGCCGCTCGCTAATCCTGCGCTGGCCCTTGCCCATGGCGCGCTCTCGCTGGCGCTGCCTCGCGCCGCCGACGTCGAGACCCACACCTGGCCGTGGCGTACCTTCCTGGACAAGTTCGACGTGGACGCGTTCTCCGAGCGCTGGCAAAAGGGCGTGACGAACGCTCTATTGAAGAGCCGACGGTACCTCGAGTGGCGCCTTTCGATCCAGGAAACGGAGTACCACGTCGTCACGGCGCAGGTCCGCGGCGAGCTGGTGGGGCTCTCCATCCTGCGCCCGTGCCAGCCAGAGGGCGTTCCCTCCCTCGCCCTGATGGACTTCATGGCCCTGGAACGGGAGCCCCAGGTCCTCGCCGCCATGCTCGGGCCGTGGCGCGAGCTCGCCGCCCGGACCGGGGCCGAGACCGTCCTCACCATGCTGAGCGAGCACCGCGCGGCGCAGCTCAAGCTCTGGCGCTTCGGGTTCTTGAGGACGCCGGTCGACTTCTCGCTCATCCTGAAGTGCCTGAGCGATAAGGCGCAGGCGCGGATTTCCCACGATCCTGCTCACTGGAGCCTGATGTGGATCGACTCAGACGACCTTTGAGAGCCCCGCGCCGACCCGGACGACTGGCGACCGCTCCCAATCGAAGGTCCGGTCGGCCGCGCCCACCGACTGCCCGCCCAGCTCTGTGAGCAGCCGGTCCAGCTTTCGCAGGGCGCCTTCGATCCCGACGTAGGCCCGGAAAGCGCGACGCCGGCTGAGCCCCGAGATCCTCGGCTGTCCAGCATCGAAGTCGCGCGGGTGAAAGTAGGTCATGGTGTACGGCGATCGCGCTGCGAGGCGGCTAATGACGCCGATCGGGAGCAAACGGAAGTAGCCCCCTCCAGCGAAGGCCAGATGCAGGGGCCCGACCCGGACCAGCGAGGCCGGGAACTCGTGCAGAATGCGGCCCGAGGCCTCGATCCGAAACGGCGCGCCTGGGAATGCGCCGGCCGAGCCGCCGTGAGCGTGGGTGCCTGGGAACACGGAACAGTCGATCTCGAAGCCTAGCTCGGCAAGGACCTCGAAGGCCCACGCGCAGTCGCGGGTGAGGCTGAAGCCAGGCGCGCGATAAAGCCGCACCGGCGCGGACACGGCGACGGAGATGGCTTCGAGCGCATGCCGGGTTTCTTCGCGGAACTCGTCCGGCGTCTGCCGGTGCACGAGCGAGTGAACGTGGGAGTGGCAGCCAATCTCGTGCCCGAACTGGGCGATCCTGCGCAGCAGCGCCGGGTAGCGCTCTGCTACCCATCCAAGCACGAAGAACGTGGCGGTGAGCTGATGACGCGCAAGCAGCTCGAGCAGGCAGTCGGTGGACTGCTCCACCCTCGATTCGAGCTTACCCCAGCCTTCGACGCCCGGCACGGAGGGGCACTCGAGCAGGTGGAACCACTCCTCGATGTCGAAAGTGAGTATGGGTGCGATACGGGTCATGAAATCCGTTCCCCGCTATGCTGCGGAGCGCGGCGCTTCCTGGCGGAGGAGCGCCGCGTAGTCCCTGGCGACCGACTCCCATGAGTACCGCTCCTGAAGCCAGCGCTCCGCGGCTGGGAGCTGATCGAGATCGCTGCTCGAGGCTCGCTGCTCAAGGGCCCGCAGGACGGGTGGGATGTCGCGCGGCGACTTGAAGAACTGCAGGAGCGGCCCGCCGACCTCGCGGTTGAAGGGATTGTCGTGGGCGATGATGGGCCTTCCCGCCGCGAGCGCCTCGAGCAGCGACGGGTTCGTCCCGCCGACCGAGTGGCCGTGGAAGGTGGCAAACGCGTAGCGCCGGAGCGCCGCGAGCCGAGGCTTGTCGTAGACGCCACCCACGAAGACCACCCGCCGATCAGCAGTCTTGCGCAGCAACTGCACATACGGCCTCTCGTCGAGGTTGCCCACCACCACCAGGGGCATCGAGGTGGGGTGCATGTTGTAGCCCTGGATGATCTCGAGCACGTTGTTCTCCGGCTCGAGCCGCGAGACGAGAACGAGGTACTCGAGCGGCTCGACGCCGGCAGCCCGTGACCGGTAGGCCTTCTGGAAGTAGTCAAGGATGGCCTGCGCGTCACAGATCACGTGCGTCGCGCATTGCCCGCAGAACCACTCGCAGATCTTCACGTAGCGGCGGATGAGCGGGTGCCACTTGCTCCGCTTCCATTCCAGGCCGCCAATGTTAATCCAGACCTTGGCGCCGAAGATCCTGGGCAGCCACGCGAGGTAGCTCGCCCCATACCCGCACAGGTAGACCACGTCGTGGCGCCCGAGGCAGGCGAACAGACACCAGACATCGAAGAGGATGTTGGCGAGGCCACCCCTGCCCGGCGACTTCACGTACCGGAGAGCGACGCCCTTGTAGGAGGAGGGCGGATTCTCGCCGCCGCTGTTCCACGGGCAGTAGACGGTGACCTCGAAGTCGCCCATCGACACGAGGCGGGTGGAGAGCTCCTCGGCGAAGGTCTCGTAGCCGCCGTACTTGGCGGGAATGCCCTGCGTGCCGAGGATGGCGAGTCGGATAGGTTTCATGTCATCCCTTTCAAACGGTCCAAGGATCTCTGTGGTTCGCAAGTTGCGGCTGCTTATGCAGCGGCCCCGGAGCGCCGGAGGGACTTCCACGCCAAATAAGCCCACTTCGAGACCTTCAACCGACTCGCGAGGAGCAATCCTTGAGCCCAGAGCATGCCAGCATATCCACCGCCCAGCTCATGAAGTGCTCTTGAAGCCGCGCGGTTCCCGCCGATGTCCCGCGCGAGGCCACCCAGAATTCCAATTCGTATGCTTTCCTGCCACACGTGAGCCTTGAGCAACTCCTGGTAGGGCGCCAGACATGGTTCTTGCTGCGCCCATTTCAAGAGATCGAGATGGGAGGCGATGACTTGCCCCAGCTTGCTCGACAGACTCGAAGAGTGTCTTCGGTAGAGCAGCAGGTGCTCGCGGCAGCAGGCGACCGGGCCGCGAGTGGCGAGGGCTAGCCGTACTGCAAAGTCGGTGGAAGTGCCGATGTTCGGGAACCCGCCCAGCGCGCGCAGGCTGGAAGTACGAAACAGGAGGCCGGATGGCATGACCATCCTCGCGTTTCGCAAGTGGCCACGGATGAACTGCTCACCGGGCTCCAGGGATGGACCAGGGGTGCTCCTCCCGGTGACTAAGCCGTTCTCGTCGATCACCGTGAAGGGGGAATATGTGAACTCGCTACGGCCCTCGAAGATCGGCCTTGCCATCTCCTCCAACGCGGTGGACTCCAGCACGTCGTCATCCGAAAGGAGGATACAGAACTCTCCGGAGGCCTTCTCGAGGCAGGCATTCCAGTGGGCGGTCATCCCCAGGTGAACGGGCTGCCGGATGAATGTAGTCCGCTGGCCCTGGAACGAGGCCGCGACCACGGGCGTGTCGTCGCTCGACGCATTGTCTGAGAGGATGATCTCGAGACAGGGGTAGGTCTGTGAGAGGGCCGACCTGACCGTCTGCTCCAGGTACTGGGGACGGTTGTAGGTCGGGATGAGGATGCTGATTAGCGGGTGAGCTGAACCGACGAGTGCTTTCATGCCCGCGAACCTCGAGTGCGCATCTGCGTGGCCAATGTGGCTCCCGCCTTCTCGCCTCACCGTCGACATCCCACTTCAAGCGACCACGCAGAAGGCCGGAAACATCCTGTGGGCAGGGGATGGGCCTTGGAGCCGACGGATAGTGCAACAATGGGGCCGACGGCACCCATCCGCCGGGGGTGCTGAACGTCTTACGCGGGAACTCAGAGTAGATCGTCAGGATGTCGCTGCTGTCTAGCTCAGTTCTATGAGATCGTCTATAGTCGACGGATACTTACGTACGACGCCTCTCAGTCTTGCGATGCCCGCGACTGGGTTTCTGCCGCTTGGCTCCTTTGATTGGGGAGGCCTAGTTGACCCAGCCGAACAGACCCGGAGTACGTAACGACCCAGTCGCCTTCGGCTTCGCGGCGCGAATACGTTCTGGTCAGGATCTTGCTCGTCGATTTCTGGTGTTTCTTCAGGAAGCCAGCCCCGGTCCGACTCCGCGGAGGATGATCTGGTGGAAGACTTTGGGCGCTCGCTCCGGAATCTTCCTGGCGTTCTTTTCGCTGCTCCCGCTCTTGGCTACACGTGCTGTTGCTGGACCTGGAGCTCGCGTGGCCCTCGTAGCATCGGTCCTCCCCGTTGCGCCCTGGCTGTCATTCCAGGTCATCGCGGGTGCAGTGCTGGCCTCGGCGACGGTGGCGCTCGCGCTGGCAGCGATCTCGCTTTGGGCCTGGCCACGACACGCCAGCATGCCCTGGTTCCGCGCTGCGCGGACCGTCGCCTTCCTCTGGGCCTGTGCATTCCTGTTCTATCCAGGACTCATGAGCCCGGTGCCGGTGCTGCAGGCGGTCCCGTACTGGATGGGAGCGAGTGGGGTTTCGGCGGTCGTTCTAGCGACGTTCGCCCTGCCCGGCCTTCGACCAACGCTCAAGGAGATGCTCCTTCTCACCGCGACTGCCTGCGCGTTGTTCGCGAGTCCCGGGCCCGGCGCCGTCGATGTGGCAGCAACGGCCGGTCGCCCCATCGATGAGCGGGACGTCCTCCTCCTCGGCTTCGACTCTGTTTCACAGCAGGACAGCGCCGCTGTCCTCGACGTCTTCAGCCCGACCCACGGCCGAAAGACTCTCTATACGAACGCCTGGACTCCCATCAGCACGACGAGCACAGCGTGGCGCACTGTGTTCTCCAACAGGTACCCGGGGGCGGAGGATCTCTGGCCGGGAGCAAAATGGCCGGCTGACCACAGGTCCTGGCTCCCCCGCGAGCTAGCCCTTCACGGTTACACGTCGGTGATGATGCAGGACGAGCCAGCCACCAATGTGTACGGGGCCAATGAGTGGGTCCACATCCCCGGGCAACAAGGTTGGCAGTCCGTAATGAAGGACTTCGTGTGGCGCGCGGTGTTCCCCCTGTCGATCGTGGGCGGGCACTGGTGGGTAGCGGCGCTCGGAGGACCCGCCAATTCGGTCACGCGATTTGCATATAGCCCAGACTGGTTTCGCCATGACGTGCTGCGCGAGCTGGCCCTGGCGGCCCGCTCCGGCCCGGTGCTCTGGGCGTCTCACAGTTGCTATGTCCACGCACCTCTTCACCTCTCTCTGAGAGAGGCGATGCGGCTCGATCGGTGGTGGAGTCGTTCGCCCCGAGCGCTCGAGGGTACCGGGAACCCCTTCACGGACGCCGACGCCGGGGGAAAGTCCGATGTGCTCGAGGCCCGCATGGAGAGCATCCGTCACGAAATCGGCGTCTGGCTCAACGAGCTCGACCGCCAACGCATCCTCGGACGGGCCCTGGTCGTCTTCCTGTCCGATCATGGACCTCGAGGTCCATGGGTGCCTCGGGAAGTTACCGAGCACATCCAGCTGGCCGTCTTCGCTCCCGGCCCGCGGATCGATTCTGTCGTCCGGCAACCCGTCTCGCTCGTCGATGTTGCGCCGACGGTCCGAGCTCACCTGGGCATCTCAGGCGCCTCGGGGCCAGGGCTGCCCCTGCCCTCTTCGGAGCCGATCCGTGCTGGGCGTCGACTTCTCGGCCGGGTTGATGCAGTGACGCTGGACTCTGCCGGAATCAAGCTCGAGACGATCACAGCTGCGGCGGTGAGGGCCAGCCTCACATTTGAAGGAGACGGAAGCTACGTCTTCTCCCCTCCTGTCCGCCCGGCCGGGACGAGTGGGCTCGGCGGAGCGGGGGGTATCGACGTGATCCAGTTCGTGGATCACGGAGGCTAGATCGTGGGGCGAGGGACCACAGGACCCAGGGCCCCAATCGTCGAGCTGATCCGCCACACGAGAACGGCCCACATTATCCCGGCGATGAGATCCACGCCGTAGTGGAAGCGCAGGGCTACCGTCGACAGCGTGACTGCGAGGCTCGCCAGCACGGCCAGAGCTCGGGCCCATGTGCGGAGCCTTGGCCACGCGACGAGCGTGAGAAACCAGGGGACGGCCGTGTGGAGGCTCGGAAAACAGTCCCAGTTGTACCGGAGGGTCGAGAAGGTGAGCCGCTGAAGTTCAGGTTGGGTGCGGATTGGCACGCGGAACTGCTCGCCGACGAGAAAGAGTGGACCCGCGACCGGCACGAGGAGGTAGCAGACATAGCCACCGAGAAGTCCGATCACGAGCGCTCGCCTCAGCCGGACGAAGAGAGCTCGTTCATGCGCATAGGCCCAGGCGAGCATGACGACCGGCGCGAGGTAGTAGACCCACGCATAGGCGAACCACATGACGTTCGTGAACCAGGGTACAGCCATCCACTGTAGGTGGAGGGGAAGCGCGCGGCCGAAGAGGAGCTCGTCCAGCCTTAGCATCAAGGCATCCTTGGGCGCGATGCCGAGCCAGACGGTGATCCGGTTCGCGTGCATGTGCTTCAGGCTCTCATAGACGGCCAGGAGCCCTACGATGGGGGTCCAATCGAGACCGAAGCGGAAGGCGCGTGCACCGGGCACCTTCACGAGCGCGTAGCCGAGAGCGAGCGGAACGGCGGCCAGAGTGAGGAATGTCAGCCGGCTCGACCGGAGCCGCTCGAAGAGCGGCGTTCCCGTCGCGATGCCGAGGGCCACGAGCAATACGAGCGCAAGGACAACGAGGGCAGCGTCAAGATGCCGGCGGAACAACCTCAGCCCCCGTCCGTGAGGGTCAAGTCGATGCCGGCGCGTGCTGTTGCCGGCCGGTATGAAGCGGGACGAGCGAGGAAGCCCGCCCACTCGAGAGCCATTTGGAATGACCATGCGACGACTATGGCGAGTCCGAGCACTCCGGCCACGGCACTCAGCTTGAGCATGGTGCCCTCCATCGTGGCGTCAGGGGTCGCGAACGCTCCCCTCAGGAAACGTCCGGCGTGGAGAATGATGGGCCGATGCGTCAGGTAGAGCGCGTAGCTGATGACGCCCACCCACGCCGTACACCGTACGAGAGGCGCGGAGACGCGGGAAGCGACGCGATAGCAGAGCAGTGTCATTGCGCTGCCCAGTGCTGCGAACGAGAGATCGAGTATCGGGTAGGCCGGGCGCCAGGTGTGTGCGGCAGTGGCGCCCGCCAGCGCGGAGAGCCCAATGATGAGCGCGGAGCGGCTCGAAACGCCGAGCGTCCCCTGCGTCCGCGTGCGCATTCCCAGCAGGACGCCCAGGTAGAATTCGGGTACGCGGCAGATGAAGAAGGCGTGTGCGAACTCGATGTGCCGTACCTTGATGGACGGGATCTCGAGGCAGGCGCGTACCCCGATCCCGAGCGCCGCGAGCGCTGCGAGCCATACCCAGGCGCGCCGACTGAGCGCGAGTCGGTAGAGAAGTGGGAACACGACGTATAGCGGGATGATGAGCCCCATGAACCACAGGGGCGAATTCAACTCGAAGAACGAATGGGAGGACAGTGACGACAGCAGGGTCACTCGGGAGATGATCGTGCCGAACGACGTCCTCCACTCGCCGTGGAAAGCCGCGTTCAATAACGCATGGCCCGCGACCACTATCCAGAAGGCGGGCAGGAGCTTGCGCAGGCGCCGCACGAGGAATGCCCCCCATCGGAGCTCGGCCGAGCGCGCCCCGTACGCGAGGCCGAAGCCGCTCGCGACCACGAAGATGTGGACCCCGAGGTAGCCGAACGAGGCGAGTGCGAGCTCGAGCGCGCGTAGGGGACGAATAGCCTCGATCGCCGAATGGAGATCCGGATACGCGCCCCCCGGCGGCGTGAAGGACCATTGGAGCAACGTGGGGTAGGGCTGACCCCTCACCTTTGCGATGGTGCGCGCCAGGTGGTGCCCGAACACCAGCAGAATGGCGATACCCTTCGCGAATTCCAGCAGTGCAAGGCGCTGTGAAATCGGGCCGTTGCACGGCGCAGGAAGCGGATCTTGAGCGCTGGAGGTGGCGCGCGGTCGAGGTTCAATCACCATCACTGCTTACGCTGGACGCTGGGGCGACTGCAACCCGGCCGGGTGCGCCTATGTGTGTGTCTCGGCGCACGGCCTATGAAACACGCATCCCCCTTCATTTGACGCCCGCCGCGTCACATCTGTTGCGCTCTCGTGTCATAACCTACACCCGCCCGGGGTCCGCCTCTTGCTAAGGCGGAGGGGTGAGCAGCACGGGGTCGGCAGTATTCGCGGGGTGTCCGGTCGGGCTGCGTGCATGTTGGCTACAAGTGCGCGCTTGCAGCGGAAGTCCGACGGATTCTCTCAATTCAACGCTGACTCCTACGGACGAATTACTTGCTGGAACCTGGGTCGGCACGGATGACCCAGGTCAAGAAAGACTCAGACATGCTGACGGTCGCCATCGCCTTCTTGCTCTCGCTCGTGTGCAGCGCGGTGTTCACGCCGCTCGTCATCAAGCTCGCGCACCGGCTCAACGCCATCGATCACGGGCTCTCTTCCCGCAAGATCCACAAGACGCCCATTCCGCGGCTGGGCGGCATCGCCATCGCGGCGGCCTTCTTCGTGCCGATTACCGGGCTCTTGCTCGTGAACACCGGGGTGGGACACCTCTTCTACAGCGATGGGCTCCGGCCGCTCGGCCTGTATGTCGGCGGCGCGCTCATCGCGCTGCTCGGCATCTACGACGACCTCAAGGGCGCAGGCGCGAAGCTCAAGTTCCTGGTGCAGTTCGCGGTGGCGGCGCTGGTCTACTTCCTCGGCTACCGCATCGACGCGCTGTCCAAGCTCGGCTGGCTGGGGCTGCCGTTCACGATGATCTGGATCGCCGGCGTCATCAACGCCATCAACCTCATCGACGGCCTCGACGGACTGGCGGGTGGGGTGTCGCTGGTGGCGGTCGTGATGACCTTCATCTTCGCCATGCTGCGCGCCGAGCCGCTCATGATGCTCTTCTCCGCCGCGCTGGCGGGCGGTCTCATCGGGTTTCTCCGGTATAATTTCAATCCCGCCAAGATTTTCATGGGGGACACCGGCAGTATGTTTCTCGGGTTCGTTCTTGCGGTGGGCGCGATCGAGACGAGTAACAAGTCCTCCACCACCGTCGCCATCCTCATCCCGATCGTCGTGCTGGGGCTCCCCATCACCGACACACTGCTCGCCATGTGGCGCCGGGGCGTGCGCGGCGCGCCGCTGTTCCAGGCCGACCGCGGGCACATCCACCACCGGCTGCTCGACGCCGGCCTGTCGCAGCGCGCCGCCTGCCTCGCCCTGTGGGGCGTGTCGATGGGGCTCGGCCTCGTCGCGCTCGTGCTGGCCTTCGCCTCCAGCCGCGACGCGGCGCT
>WNGL01002150.1_pt1 | contig 24092 bp, 26 predicted proteins | sample 5400591 | NCBI WGS metagenome assembly WNGL01 (sample SAMN13153377, study PRJNA577476) | soil metagenome | isolation source: 80 cm soil or saprolite under Garry oak tree replicate 1 | place: USA:California | collected 2016-06-15 | reverse complement strand
CCAGTAACCAAGCGCGGCTAGCCGATCTCGGCGGCCAGGGCGGCCAGCTTGGCCTGCGGGACGTCGTCGGTGGTGAAGTAGACCAGCGTCTGCTCCGGGTGGTCGGCGACCTGCAGCACGGTGTGCTGGAAGGCCACGTCGCCCAGCGCCGGGTGATGCAGGTGCTTGGTGCCGCCGCCGACCGGGGCCACGTCATGGCGTGGCCACCAGCTGCGTACCTCCGGGCTGGCCTGGTGCAGCTGCTCGATCAGGTCGGTGAAGTCCGGGTCGTCCGGCCTGCGGCCGGCCGCCGCGCGGAACCGGCCGAGCATGTCGGGCGCTTCCTTCTCCCAGTGCACGTAGACCTTGCGCGCCTCGGGGGCGGTGAACATCCACCAGAGCAGGTTGCGGTCGCCGGGATCGCGGGCGGACCAGTCGGTGAACAGCGCCCGGGCGGTCCGGTTCGCCGCTAGCACGTCCCACCGCCTGCCCTTCAGGAACGCCGGGAAGGGGTCGAGCCGGCCGACCAGCGTGCTGACCACGGGGGCCACCGTCTCGGCCCGCGCCTGGTCCTCGGCCGCCACGCTGATCCCGGCCAGCTGGAACAGGTGCGTGCGCTCGGCCGAGCTCAGCCGCAGTGCGCTGGCCAGGGCGGTCACCACCTGCCGGGAGGGCCGGACGTCGCGGCCCTGCTCCAGGAACGTGTAGTAGGTGGTCGACACGCCGGCCAGCTGGGCCACCTCCTCGCGGCGCAGCCCGGCGGTCCGGCGGCGGGTGCCCGCGGGCAGGCCCACGTCGGCAGGAGTCAGCCGGTCGCGGCGGGATCTGAGCAGGTCGGCGAGCTCACCGCGTGAGCCTGAATGCGTGCCCGGGCGGGCGGCGTCCGAGACCATAGTACTGACATTACTAGTAAAAACGTGATCAGAATACTAGTTCCCGAGCGTGGCATGATGGCCGGGGTGACGACAGCGGACGATTTCTCCAGCGAGCTGACGCTCGTGGTCAACGGGACCGCGCACCGGCTCCGCCTGGACCACAGGACCACCCTGCTCGATGCGCTGCGCGAGCACCTCGGGCTCACCGGGACCAAGAAGGGCTGCGACCATGGCCAGTGCGGGGCCTGCACCGTGCTGATAGCCGGGCCGGCCGATAGGGCGGCCGGCCGGCGGCGGGTGAACAGCTGCCTGGTGCTGGCCGTGATGGCGCGGGAAGCCGAGATCACCACCATCGAGGGCCTGGCCGCCGCGGACGGCGAGCTCCACCCGCTGCAGGCCGCGTTCGTCGAGCACGACGCGCTGCAGTGCGGATACTGCACGCCCGGGCAGATCTGCTCGGCGACGGCCATGCTCGGCGAGGCCGCGGCGGGCTGGCCGAGCGCGGCCAGCGCCAGCCTGATCCCGCAGACCCCGAAGACCGGCCCGGTCACGCTGGACGCGGCCGAGATCCGGGAGCGGATGAGCGGAAACCTGTGCCGGTGCGGCGCCTACGTCAACATCCTCGCCGCGATCACGGACGTGACCCGGGCGGCCCCATGAGGCCGTTCGGCTACCTGACGCCGCCCGACCCGGCCGCGGCGATCGCCGCCGTGACCGGCCGGGCCGGTGCCACCTTCCTGGCCGGCGGGACCAACCTCGTCGACCTGATGAAGCTCGGCGTCGCAGCTCCGGACCTGCTCGTCGACGTGACCGGGCTGCTGCCGGACCAGATCGAGCCGACGGCCGCGGGGGGACTGCTGATCGGCGCCGGGGTCCGCAACAGCGACCTGGCCGCCGACCCGCGGGTGCGCGCCGGGTACCCGGTGCTGGCCCGGGCGGTGCTGGCCGGGGCGTCCGGCCAGCTGCGGAACATGGCCACGGTCGGCGGCAACCTGCTGCAGCGCACCCGCTGCCTGTACTTCCAGGACGTGACCAAGCCGTGCAACAAGCGGAACCCCGGCGCGGGCTGCCCGGCGCGGGTCGGCGACCACCGCAACCTGGCCATCCTGGGCGGGTCCCCGCACTGCGTGGCCACCCATCCCTCGGACATGGCGGTAGCGCTGACGGCGCTGGACGCGGTGGTGCACGTCGAGGGGCCCGGCGGGCCGCGGCTGATCCCGCTCGGCGCCCTGTACCGGCTGCCCGGTGACGAGCCGGACCGGGAGACCACGCTGGAGCGCGGCGACCTGATCACCGCCGTGGAGATCCCGCCGCTGGAATACGCGGGGAACTCGGCGTACCGGAAGGTGCGGGACCGGGCCTCGTACGCGTTCGCCGTGGTGTCGGTCGCGGCCGCGCTCGACGTGGCCGGCGATAGGGTCAGGGACGCGCGGCTCGCTATCGGCGCGGTGGCGCCGGTGCCGTGGCGCGCCCGGACCGCCGAGCGGGTGCTCGCCGGGCGGCCGGCCACCGCGGAGTGGTTCGGCCGCGCCGCGGATGCCGAACTGGCCGCGGCGGCGCCGCTGCCGGACAACGCGTTCAAGGTCACCCTGGCCCGCAACGTCATCGTCCGGATGCTCTGTGAGCTGGCCGGGACGGCGCTAGCCGGGGCTGGCTCGTGACGGGGCGGGTGGACGGGCCGGACAAGGTCACGGGCCGGGCCAGATACGCCTTCGAGCACCAGGTGGAGGGGGCCGCCTACGCGTGGGCGGTGCCCTCGGTCATCGCCCGCGGGACGATCCGCTCGGTCGACGCCGCCCGGGCCCTGGCCTGGCCGGGTGTGCTCGCCGTCATCACGCCGGACAACGCGCCGCGGCTGCCCGGCACAGATGACCCTGAGCTGGCCCTGTTCCAGAGCCGGGCGGTCGCCTACCGCGGGCAGTTCGTGGCCGCGGTAGTGGCCGGGACCCTGGAGGTGGCGCGCGAGGCGGCCGGGCGGGTGGTGATCGAGTACGACCAGGCGCCGCACGATGTCACCCTGACCGCGGATCACCCCGGCCTGTACAAGCCGGACTTCGTCAACCCCCGCTACGAGACCGACACCGCGGCCGGGGACTTCGACGGCGCGTTCGCCGCCGCCCCGGTCCGCGTCGACGCCACCTACCGGACCCCGGCCGAGCACAACCACCCGATGGAGCCGCACGCCACCGTGGCCAGCTGGCACGGCGACATGCTGACGGTGTACGACGCCACCCAGGGCCCGTCCCGTACGGCCGGGCAGGTCGCCGCGGTGTTCGGGCTCGAACCCGGGCAGGTCCGGGTGATCGCCGAGCACGTGGGCGGCGGCTTCGGCGCTAAGGGGATGCCGCGGGCCAACGTGATCCTCGCGGCCATGGCCGCCCGGGTGACCGGGCGCCCGGTCAAGTGCGCGGTGACCCGGCCGCAGATGTTCGCGGTGACCGGCCACCGGGCCCCGTCGATCCAGCGGGTGCGGCTCGGCGCCGGCCCGGACGGCAGGCTCACCGCGCTGGGCCACGACGTCATCGGCCAGACCTCCACGCTGAAGGAGTTCACCGAGCAGTCGGCGGTGGCCACCCGGCACATGTACGCCGCACCGCACCGCCGGACCACCCACCGCGTGGTCCGGCTGGACGTGCCCACGCCGTCCTGGATGCGGGCGCCGGGGGAGTGCCCGGGCATGTTCGCGCTGGAATCGGCCATGGACGAGCTGGCCGCGGCGTGCGGTATCGACCCGGTGGAGCTGCGGCTGCGGAACGAGCCCGCCGTGCATCCGGAGACCGGCCAGCCGTTTTCCAGCCGCCACCTGACGGCCTGCCTGCTCCAGGGCGCCGCGCGGTTCGGCTGGGCCGGCCGCGACCCGGCCCCCGGCACGCGGCGCGAGGGCCGCTGGCTGACCGGGACCGGCGTCGCCGCCTCGACCTACCCGGCCCGGGCGATGCCCTCGCAGGCGCGGGTGACCGTGTCGCCGTCCGGGCGCTACCAGGTGCTGATCGCCGCGGCCGACATCGGGACCGGCGCGCGCACCGCGCTGCTCGTCGTGGCGGCCGAGGCGCTCGGTGTGCCCGCGGCAGCCATCGACCTGCGCATCGGCGACAGCGCCTTGCCGCCCGCGATGATCGCCGGCGGCTCGATGGGCACCGCGTCCTGGACCTGGGCGGTGATCAAGGCCTGCCGCGCGCTGCGCGGCCAGGTCCGGGCCAGGGACGGGGCCGTGCCGCCGGGCGGCCTCAGCGCGCACGCCGACACCACGGCGGACATCGCCGCGCTAGCATCCCAGCCGCTGGCCGGCCGGGCCAGGTACGCCTTCGGCGCCCAGTTCGCCGAGGTACAGGTGGACGCCGACACCGGGGAGGTGCGGGTACCGCGGCTGCTCGGCGTGTTCGCGGCCGGCCGCATCGTCAGCCCCGCGCAGGCCAGATCGCAGCTGATCGGCGGGATGACCATGGGGCTGTCCATGGCGCTGCACGAGGAGAGCGCGATGGACCCGCAGTTCGGCGACTACCCCAACCACGACCTGGCCGGGTACCACATCGCGGCGCACGCCGACGTGCAGGAGATCGACGCGGTCTGGATCGACGAGGAGGAGCCGGACCTCGGGCCCGCCGGGGCCAAGGGGATCGGCGAGGTGGGCATCGTGGGCACGGCCGCCGCCATCGCCAGCGCGGCGTACCACGCCACCGGGATCCGGGTCCGCGATCTGCCGATCCGGCTCGACAAGCTGCTGAGAGGAGATCCATGATCCAGACGATCCTGCTGTTCACCCTGCGGCCGGGCGTCACCGACGAGCAGATCGAGGCGCTGCGCGCCGCGCTCGCGGCGATCCCGTCCGAGGGCCGCTACAACATGCGCCTGGGCCGTGACATCGGCCTGGTCGGCGGCGCCCCGCCGCCCCTCCCATACTGCGTGGATGCCGCGTTCACGCTGTTAGAGCGCACCGCGGCTTGGCATGGGTTGGATCGCCACCGAGCGCGGGGTGGCGGCCCTGGACTGGCTGGTGGCCCACGCCTGAGGGCCGCCCACCGCTGTCGTCGGCGGAGCTGGTCAGCTCGCCGCGCTGCGCTGCTGGGGTGGCCGGCTGATCCTGGCGGAGAACAGGTCGCGGAGGCTGACCACGCCGTGAATCCGCCGTCCTTCCACGATCGGCAAGTGCCGGAAGCCGTTCAGGAGCATGATCTGGGCCGCCTCTTCCACCGGCGTGTCCGGGCCCGCGGCCTGGGGGTCCTTGGTCATCCAGGCGGACACGGGCACCGTGGTGAGGTCCGAGCCCGATGCCGCGGCCTTGAGCACGTCGCGTTCGGTGAGGATGCCGGCCAGGAAGGTGCCCTGCATGACGAGGGCCGAGCCTACTTTCTCGCGCACCATCGCGGCGGCGGCCTCGGCCACCGGGCTGTCCGAGCTGGTGGACACCACGCGCGAGTGCACTAGGTCGCCGACCGTGAGCAGCCGGCGGGCTGCGTCAGCCACTTTCGCCGATTTCGAACAGTTCGGACTCGTCGTGCGGGGCCGACGGCCCGGCGAGCTCTTCGGACAGTAGCCGCCACAGCGAGCCCGCCCACTCGGACAACTGCGGCCACCGCATCCAGAACAGCTGGAGGGTCGTCTCGTCAAACTGGGTGTGCGCCTGGTCAGGAGATACCGAGTGGGTAAAATCCTCGAGCTGGTGCATCAGTTCGAGGAACCGGTCAGCGCTGCCATCCATTCAATCACCTCCAGGGGGAGCCGAGGGCCGGCCACTACGGGGGGTGGCCGGGCGGACGTCGGGAGACGTTAAGTGGGGTGATCCATACCCCGAAAGCATCACGCGCAAGAGGGCAGACGCTGCTTATTTTTCCTCGCCTCGCGCGAAAGGTCTAGACCCCTGAGGCAACTAGAATCAACTAAGGGCCGACCGTGACCAGCGAGCCGTAGGTGAGGCAGGGCCACGCCTGAGCCGCCCGCCGCTCCGCGCCCCCGGGCCTGAACAGGCCGGCACTAGCCGCAAGCGTGATAAATTGTAGTCAAAGACTGTCGCTCGGTAGTCAAACGGTGGGGTTGACGATTGACATTACCGGGATCAGGGGTAAGTTCCTGATCAGTCCAGCACCGGGCTCGCCAGCCGGACCGGCAGGATGATCAGGTCCGGGCTATGCCATGGCGGGGCGCCCGCAGCCAGCCGTCCCCGGGCCAGGCGTGGCACCACAAAACGGGCAGGAAGGGCTTGCCGCGCGCATCCGGCTGGACGGGGGGTTGGGCCTGGGAAGGGCCCGGGCACCCAGTAGACAACGGGGACCAGGCCCGTGGCCCACGGGACAGGACTCCGGTCCGAAGGCGCTGCCCGGATCCTTTTCTTTCCGCGCTCGCGGCGAATGAGGCACGAATCTGAGGGCAGTTTCGTTGTCTTTGCGGGGGGCCGCGCTCTGCGGGAGGCGGGATCGGCGGTACGAAGCCGGAGCGGGGATATCATGGCCTGCACCGTCTGTGACTAGACTCCGGGCCGTGCCTAACCTCCGGGCCAGCCGGAGAGCACTGAGCACCGCCTGTTAACTAACGCAGCGATAGGCAGGGGTCGTGACTGAGCCAAACCCGTCCGCCGGGCCGCCGGCGAACCGGATCGTCATCGTGATGCCGACATACAACGAGCGGCAGAACCTGGAGTCCATCGCGGGCCGGGTACGAGTGGCGCTGCCGGCGGCGGACCTGCTGGTCGTGGACGACAACAGCCCGGACGGGACCGGGGACCTGGCCGACAAGCTGGCCGAGGCCGACCCGCACGTGCAGGTGATGCACCGGACCGACAAGGCGGGCCTGGGCAAGGCCTACATCGCGGGGTTCGGCTGGGCGCTCGAGCGCGGTTACGACGTGATCGTCGAGATGGACGCGGACGGCTCGCATCAGCCCGAGCACCTGCCCGGCCTGGTCGCCGCGCTGAACGGAGCGGACCTATCCATCGGATCCCGGTGGGTGCCCGGCGGCAAGGTAGTCAACTGGCCGAAGACCCGCGAGGCGCTGTCCCGCGCGGCCAACATCTACACCCGGCTGATGCTCGGCCTCAGCGTCCGCGACGCGACCGCGGGATTCCGCGCCTACCGTGCCGCCACGCTGCGGACGATCAGCCTGGACCAGGTGGAATCGACCGGGTACTGCTTCCAGATCGACCTCACGCTGCGCGTCGCCGACGCGGGCCTGCGGATCGTCGAGGTGCCGATCACGTTCGTGGAACGGGAACACGGCGCGTCGAAGATGAGCAACAGGATCATCATGGAGGCGTTCTGGCGAGTCGCGCAGTGGGGCGTGAAGCGCCGCCTGGGACGGCGCACGACGAGGTAACCCGCAGGCGACTAGCTAACCCGCGGGTTAGGCGCTCCGGCGGTGCGGGCGACTGGTGTCCCGTTCGGTGCTGCGGCGCTCCCTGATCACCTCGAGGCGCTCGGCCAGTACGGCTTCGAGATCCTCGACCGTGCGGCGCTCCATCAGCATGTCCCAGTGGCTGCGCGGCGGCTTCACCTTTTTGGGCGACGGAGATTCCCCGGTCGCCGCGACCGCGATCGCACCGCAGATACGGCACTCCCAGGTCGGGGGAAGTTCCGCCTCGGCGGCAAAAGGCACGCTAAAATGGTGCCCGTTCGGGCAGTCAAAGGCAACGTCCTGACGGGGTGCCAGGTCGGTGTTCCTGTCGTTTTCGTAGCTCGTCGCACCGAGCCGGGTCCCGCGAAGTGCGCGTTCGGCCATGCTTGCTGCCTCCCAGGCGGTCTGCGGTCTTCTCAGGCAACGCTGAATACCCGGACAAGATTCCCCAGGACGACGTTACCCAACCGTATTTCGGCCGAAAGATCGTGGTTACCGGTCCCGGCATCCGCCGCCGGCCGAGGTCAGGCGCCCGTCCTGGGGTACCACTGGCCGCGCTCGATCAGGACCTCGCGCAGCGTCTCGATCTCGTCGGTCATGATCCCGTCCGCCCCCAGGTCCAGGAAGCGGATCATCCTGGCGCGGTCGTTGATGGTCCACACGTGCACGTCAAGGCCGAGGGCATGGGCGCGGCGGACAAGCGACCGAGTGGCCACCCGGCCCGGCACCTGGGCGCAGCAGGCCCCGGCCTGAGAGAGCCGCCGGGCCAGCAGCCGGGTCGGCGGCTCCTGGGACCGGCCCGGTGCCGCAGAGCCCGCAGGCCCCGCAGACCCCGCAGAGCCGGGCGAGCCCACGCCGATCGAGTACCGGACGGCGGCGATCGCGGACGGCGAGGTCGTCATGCAGACCGGGTGGTCGAGCAGCCTGCGGGCGGCCCGCAGCCGCGCGCCGGAGAACGAGGTCACGCACACCCGGTCCCACGCGCTGGTACGGCGCAGCACGCCAGGCAGCAGCGGTATCCCCGCCTCGTCTTTGAGGTCGATGTTGAACCGCACATCAGGCCACGCCCCGAGCAGGTCCTCGATCAGCGGGATCGGTTCCGAGCCGGCCACCCGCAAGGCGGCGACCTCGCGGTAGGACTTCATGTTGATCGGGCCTACCGCGTCGGTCACCCGCTCGAGGTTGCGGTCGTGGAACGCCATCAGCTTCCCGTCGGACGTCGCCCGCGCGTCCGTCTCCAGGTACGCGTACCCCAGCTTGACCGCGTGCTCGAACGCGGGCCAGGAGTTTTCCGGCGCGTGCGCCGCACCGCCACGGTGCGCGAACGCGATGGGACGGGGATGATCGAGGAACGGTACGTACACGAACGTATTATGCCCGCACACCAGGCTGAGCTGGTGAACTGCGGATGTCCACCGGGTGCCGCCTAGGCAGCCGGCTAGGAGGCCGTCCAGTCCCGGCGCCGCGCCTCGGCCATCGCGATCGCCGCGGCCACCGCGACGTTCAGCGACCCGACCCGGCCCGGCTGGGGGATATAGGCGACCGCGTCGGCCACCGCGAGCAGCGCCGCCGTGCAGCCGTGATCCTCGTTGCCGACGGCCAGGCACACGTCGCCGTCCAGCGGCGCCTCGTGCAGCGGGACGGCGCCATCGGCCAGCTCGACCACGACCACCCGCAGGCCGGCGCTCGCCGCGGCCTTGGCCGCGGCGACCGGGTTCGGTTCCATCGCGGCCTCGACGAGCCGCTGGGTGCCGAGCGCGGTCTTGGCCACGCCCGGGTGGCCGAGCGGGGCCGTGTTGCCGCACAGCCACAGGTGGTCCGCTCCGAACGCAGCGGCCGAGCGGACGATCGAGCCCACGTTGAAGGGCTGCGCCACCGAGTCGAGCAGCACGGCCAGGCGCGTGTCGCTGGCCCGGCGCCACTCCCGGTTGAGCCGTTTGACTTCGGTGGGACGCAGCTGCCGGGGCGCGCCCGCCCCGGTGGGCCCCGGATGGTTCACGAGCTGCTCACCCCGGCCCGTTCGGCCTGATAGTCCACCTGAAGCAGGCGGTAGCCGCTCCGTGCGGCCAGCCGGGTCACCGGCCAGCCCTGCCCGGCCAGCCAGCGGTGCAGCGAGTCGGCGCCCAGGTTGCGCCCGACCACCAGGTAGGCGTGGCCGGCCGGCTCCAGCCGGCCTAGCCAGCCGGACAGCAGCGCGTGCAGCGCCTCCTTGCCGATGCGGACCGGCGGGTTGGACCAGATCGCGGCGAACCTGGCCGGCAGCGCGGCATCGCCGGGGGGCAGGCAGCGCACGTTGGCCAGGCCGGCCGTCCGGGCGTTCCGCTCGCACAGCTCGAGGGCGCGCTCGTTGACGTCGATCGCCCACACCGCGGCGCCCGGCGACCTGGCGGCCAGCACGCAGGCGACCGGGCCGTAGCCGCAGCCCAGGTCCAGCACGTCACCGCGGGCCGGCGGCGCGGGGGCCTCCTCGAGCAGCAGGCGGGTGCCCGGGTCGAGCCGGCCGGGGGAGAACACCCCGGCGTCGGTGGCCAGCTCCAGGTACACGTCGGGCAGGATGACCCGGACCTGGCCGGGCCGGTGCGGGGCGCCGGGCCGGGCGGAAAAGTAGTGGTCCGTCACCGGCCTTACCGGGTGCCCCGGGTGGCCGGCACGGTCGGCTGGGACTGGCCGGACCCTTCGCCCAGGGCCGGGTTGATGAAGCGGCGGGTGACCCAGCGCTCGACGATGAACGTCATGATGGGGACGGTGCCCGCCAGCAGCATGATCAGGGTCGGCTTGGCCGCCAGCCGCAGGCCGCGGGCCAGCAGCCAGGCGCAGGCCAGGTAGATGATGTACAAGATGCCGTGCACCACGCCGACGTCGTTGGCCACGGCCGGGTGCCCCGCCACCTGAAGCGGGATGCCGACGAAGCACAAGACCACCAGCACCACGCCGGTCACGTAGGCCATTACCCGGTACCGCAGCACCGCTGCTCTCACTGGTTTACGTCTCCTATCGAAGTCCGTGCCGTCGGCCGTGGTCCTTGACCTCGGCGTTCAGCCGCGCCAGGTAGGCGTTGTACGCGCTGAGCTCCTCGTCCTCGCCTTCGTCGGGCGATCCGGCACCGGCCTGCACGGAACTGACCTGCATGGACCCGGTCACGCCGGCCGGCAGGCGCTCCGCCTCGGCGGCGACCTCCCGGGGGTCGGGCATCTGGCCTCGCCGGATCCGGAACTCATCCCGGATCGTCTTGGCCCAGAAGACCACGGCGAATCCCGAGAACAGCGGCCACTCGAAGGTGTACGCCCAGCTCAGGGCGTTGCCAGCCAGCGCGCGGTGGAACTGCCAGTCGCCCAGCCAGAGCATCCCCCAGAACGAGACCACCATGAGCAGATGCCAGCCCAGCCAGCGGGGCTGGATCAGGAACCGCCACACGGGACCATCCGGCGCCGGCGCCTCGGTGGCGGCGGCGTGGGCGGGACCCGCGTTTTCCATGCCGCCAGGGTAGCGCTGACCGTGGATAATTCCCGCATGGGTCTGCGTACCGGTTTGTCCGCCCCGGCCAGGCGGCTGCCTGACCGCCTCGACGACCTGCACGGGCCGCGGCAGGGCACCGTCGTGCTGCCGGTGCACCTGAGCTGGCACCAGTTCCGCGAGTTCGACGTGGCCAGGCACAAGCCCAGGCTGCTGCTGTACAGCATCGTGATCAGCCAGGGCCGCCGCAACGACGTGGCCCGGTTCCTCAACGCCGAACGGCTGCGCGAGGACTGGCCGGAGCTCCGGCTGCTGGTCAGCAGCCGGATGCGGCGGGCCTGCGAGCGCAAGTTCGGCTTGTCCCCCGCGGGCAGCGACGCCACGTTCGGTATGCCAGGCTGATGACATGCGCAAATACGTGATCATGGGTGTGCAGGGCAGCGGCAAGGGCACACAGAGCCAGATGCTGACCGCGGACCTGGACCTCGTCCACATCGGCGTGGGGGATATCTTGCGCTGGAACGTGCAGAACCACACCAAGCTGGGCGCCCAGGTCCGGCGCACCATGGCGGCCGGAGAGCTGGTCGGGGACGACCTGGTGGAGTCGGTGGTCAGGGACCGGCTCACCGAGCACGACTGGAACTTCGGCTTCATCATCGACGGGTTCCCGCGCAACCGGCGGCAGTCCGAGTTCTTCCTGGAGAGCTACGACATCGACGGTGTCATCGTGCTGGACCTGCCGGACTCCGAGGTCCGCCGCCGGGTGCTCAACCGCAGGCTCTGCGCTGACTGCGGTATGGACTACCACCTCATCGACAACAGCCCGAAGGTGGCAGGCCGGTGCGATTCGTGCGGCGGGGACCTGGTCACCAGGGAAGACGACACCGAGGAGGCGCTGGCGGTGAGGCTGCGGGACTATCACGAGAAGACGAACCCGGTGATCGAGCTGTTCCGCCGCAAGGAATACGTGTTCACCGTGGACGCGCGGTCAGCCCCCGAGGTGGTCCAGGAGCAGATCAGGAAGTGCTTCGGCCTGCCCCCTTACAAACCCGAGAGCAAGCCAGCGAGCCGCGGAGCCGCCGGTGCGTGAGATCGCGGTATTCGGCGGCAGCTCGCACCCGGCGCTGACCGCCGAGATCTGCGCGCACCTCGCCGTGCCGCAGCGCCCGGTGCTGCTCAAGCGGTTCGCGAACGACTGCCTCGAGGTGCAGTTGCAGTCCAACTGCCGGGAACGGGACGTGTTCATCATCCAGTCCCTGGTCCGGCCGGTGCAGGAGCATCTGATCGAGCTGCTGCTGATGGCGGACGCGGCCCGGGGCGCGTCGGCGGCGCGGGTCAACGCGGTGATCCCGCACTACGCCTACGCCCGTTCCGACAAGAAGGACGCGCCGCGGATCTCCATCGGCGGCCGCCTGGTGGCCGACCTGCTGGTCACCGCCGGGGTCGACCGCGTGCTCACGCTGAACCTGCACTCGCCGCAGGTGCACGGCTTCTTCTCGGTGCCGGTGGATCACCTGCACGCGCTGCGCGAGCTGGCCGGGCACTTCCGCCAGCGGGATCTGTCCAACACCGTGGTGGTCTCACCCGACCTGGGCTACGCCAAGAGTGCGGCGGCGTTCGCCCGCAGGCTCGGCCTTCCGGTCGCGGCGGGCGCCAAGGAGCGGATCAGCGACTCGGAGGTGCGCATCACCGCCATCATCGGCGATGTCGGCGGCCGGGACGTGATCATCCTGGACGACGAGATCTCCCGCGGCACCACCGTGTTCGAGCTGCTGGACCGGCTCCGCGAGCAGGGCGCGCGCTCGGTCGCGGTGGCCTGCACGCACGGCCTGTTCGCCGACAACGCGCTGGACAAGCTGGCCGCGGCCGACGTGACCGAGATCGTCTGCACCAACACGGCGCCGCTGGAGGCCGAACACCCCAAGCTGACCGTCCTGTCGGTGGCCCCGGCGCTGGCCGAGGCCATCGGCAGGATCCACATCGGCGAGTCGGTCAGCGCCCTATTCGACTAGCAGGGTTCGGCTTGCGGTCTCCACCACCCAGGCCAGTACCAGGGCCTCCTCCATCCACGCGTCGTAGCGGCCGCTGCGCCCGCCGTGCCCCGCCTCCATCTCGGTCTTGAGCAGGAACGGGCCGCCATGGGCGGTCGCCCGCAGCCGGGCCATCCACTTGGCCGGCTCGTGGTAGGTCACCCGGGTGTCGTTCAGCCCGGTCAGCGCGAAGACCGGCGGGTAGGCCTGCCCGGTGACGTTCTCGTACGGGGTGTACGACTTCATGTACGCGTACACCTCCGGGTCGTGCAGCGGGTCGCCCCACTCCTCCCACTCGGTCACGGTCAGCGGCAGCGACGGGTCCAGGATCGTGGTCAGCGCGTCCACGAACGGCACGTGCGCCACGATCCCGGCGAACGCGTCCGGCGCCATGTTGGCCACCGCGCCCATCAGCAGCCCGCCCGCCGAACCGCCCCGCGCCACCAGCCGGCCCGGCGACGTCCAGCCCGCCTCGGCCAGGTGCCGGGCGCACGCGATGAAGTCGGTGAACGTGTTCTTCTTGCGCAGCAGCTTGCCGTCGGTGTACCAGGACCGGCCCATCTCGCCGCCCCCCCTGATGTGCGCGATCGCGTAAACGAAACCGCGGTCAAGCAGGGACAGCACCGGGATGGAGAAGGCCGGGTCGCGGGAGAGCTCGTAGCTGCCGTAGCCGTACAGCAGGCACGGCGCGCTGCCGTCGCGCGGCGTGCCCGTGCGGCAGACCAGCGAGATCGGCACCCGGGTGCCGTCGCCGGCCACCGCCCACTCCCGGTACTGCTCGTAGTCACCGGACCGGTATTCGACCCCGGCCGGGGAGGGGAGGACCGGCTGCCGCTTGAGCAAGGTGAGCTCGCCGGTGGCCATGTCGCAGTCGTAGACCGACCCCGGGGTGACCAGCGAGGTGAAGGACAGCCGGTACCGGCTGGCCTGGAACTCCGGATTCGCGCCCGGCCCGACCCGGTAGACCGGCTCGCCGAAGGCGACCTCGTGCTCGCCGTCCTTTCCGGCACCGTCCTTGCGCAGGATCCGCAGCCCGGTCAGGCCGTCGCGGCGGAAGTACACCACGGTGTAGCCGGCGAACGCGTCCACCCCGAGCAGCCGGGTGTCGGTGCGGTGCGGCACCAGCGGAGTCCACGTGCCCGGATCGGCCAGCGCCGCGGTGGCGATCTCGAAGTTCTCCGCGCCACCGTCGTTGTGCAGGATCAGCAGATGGTCGCCGGCGTGCTCCACGTCGTAGTCCACGCCCTGGCGGCGCGGCGCCACCACGGTGAACCCAGCCGAGGGATCGGCGGCGTCGAGCAGCCAGACCTCGCTGGTCAGCACGCTCGAGCTCCGGATCATGACGTAGCTCTCGCTGCGGGTCAGGCTCACCCAGACGTGGAAACGCTCGTCCGGCTCCTCGAAGACCATGGTGTCCTCGGCGGCTTGCGTGCCGATCTGGTGCCGCCAGACCCGGTACGGCCGCCAGGCCTCGTCCACGGTCGTGTAGAACACGGTGGAGCCGTCCAGGGACCACGCGCAGCCGGCGTAGGTGTCCGGGATCTCGTCCGGCAGCGTGGCCCCGGTGGCCAGGTCCTTGATCCGCAGCGTGAACCGCTCGTTGCCGGCGAAGTCGGTGGAGTAGGCCAGCCAGCGCTGGTCCGGGCTGGTGCGGAACGCGCCGAGGCTGAAGAACTCGTGGCCGACAGCCAGCTCGTTGCCGTCGAGCAGTTCCTCCTCCCCGTCCAGCGGCTTGCCGTCCGCGGGGACCGGCGGGATCACCTCGCCGGGCCGCACCGCGCGGCGGCAGTGCACCGCGTACTGCTTGCCCTCGACCGTCCGCGAGTAGTGCCACCAGCCGCCCTTGCGCACCGGGACGGACAGGTCGCTCTCCTGGGTGCGCGCCTTGATCTCCTCGAAGATCTGATCGCGCAGCGGGGCCAGGTGGGCAGTGAGCGCGTCGGTGTACTGGTTCTCGGCCCTCAGGTAGTCGATGGTGTCCGCGTCGTCCTTGTCGGCGAGCCAGGCGTACTCGTCCACCACGGTGTCGCCGTGGAAGGTGCGCGGGCTGGGGATCTTCTTGGCCTCGGGCGGCTCGATCGTCATGAGAGCCCAGTCTAATGACGGGCCTTTGCCCGCCCCCGCCCCCGGCAAGGCCCGGGAGAAGGCACCGGGCTAACCTTGCCACTGGGAAGCTTGGTGTCAGCGGGAAGGGGCGTTCAGTGACGGAGTGGTCACATGTTCCCGCGGTCGCCCGTCCGCTGCCTGAGCCAGAGCCGCAGCCGGTGCTCGCTCCGCTCACGACCGCCGCGATCTTTATGGTGCTGACCATCGACCCAGGCGGGGAGGAGATCGTCAGGGACCTGCTCGCCGACTGGGCCGGCTTGCAGCGGTCGGTCGGGTTCCGCGTCCCTGAGGCGCCGCTGGCCTGCGTGGCCGGGATCGGTTCGGGCGCGTGGGACCGGCTGTTCTCCGGACCGCGCCCGGCCGAGCTGCATCCGTTCCGCGAGCTCGCCGGGACCGTGCACCGGGCCCCCGCCACACAGGGCGACCTGCTCTTCCACCTCCGGCACGAGCGGATGGACGTGTGCTTCGAGTTCGCCAGCCAGGTCATGACCCGGCTGGCCCGCGCCGCCACGGTGGTCGACGAGGTGCACGGGTTCCGCTACTTCGACGAGCGCGACCTGCTCGGCTTCGTCGACGGCACCGAGAACCCGGTCGGCCGCGCCGCCGGGGTAGCCGCCCTGGCCGGCGACGCCGATCCCGGCTTCGCCGGCGGCAGCTACGTCGTCGTGCAGAAGTACGTGCACGACATGGAGGCGTGGAACGCGCTGCCCGTCGAGGAGCAGGAGAAGGTGATCGGGCGCACCAAGCTGTCCGACATAGAGATGCCGGACGACGTCAAGCCGGCCAACTCGCACGTCGCGCTGAACACCATCGAGGATCCCGACGGCACCGAGCGGCAGATCCTGCGGGCCAACATGCCGTTCGGCGAGGTGGGCCGGGGGGAGTTCGGCACCTACTACATCGCCTACGCGGCCACCCCGAGCGTGACCGAGCAGATGCTGGTCAACATGTTTATCGGTAACCCGCCTGGTAACACCGATCGCATTCTCGATTTCTCCACGGCGGTCACCGGCAGCCTGTTCTTCGCGCCGTCGGCTGACTTCCTCGACGACCTCCCGGATCCGCCCGGCGCGCTTGCGGACCCGCCCGGCGCGGCAGCGCCGGAAGAGCCCGGTTCCCTGGGCATCGGCAGCCTGAAGAGGAGCGTTTAGCAATGAACAACCTGTATCGCGAGCTCGCTCCGATCTCGGACGCCGCCTGGGCGGATATCGAGCAGGAGGCGCGCCGGACGTTCGAGCAGCACGTGGCGGCCCGCCGGGTGGTTGACCTGGCCGGTCCCGACGGCCCGACGCTAGCCGGCGTGAACACCGGTCACCTGACCGAGGTGGACGCTCCGGCGGACGGCGTGATCGCCCACCTGCGGGCGGCCCAGCCGCTGGTCCGGCTGCGCGTCCCGTTCACGGTCAGCCGGGACGACGTGGACGCCGTCGAGCGCGGCGCGCAGGACGCCGACTGGCAGCCGGTCAAGGACGCGGCCAAGAAGATGGCCTTCGCCGAGGACCTGGCCGTGTTCGAGGGCTACCCGGCGGCGGGTATCACCGGGATCAGGCAGAGCACCTCCAACCCGGCCCTGTCCCTGCCCGGCGAGGTCCGGGACTACCCGAACGTAGTCAGCCAGGCGGTGAGCTCGCTGCGGCTGGCCGGGGTGGGCGGCCCGTTCTCGCTCCTGCTGTCGGCCGACGCCTACACGATGGTGAGCGAGACCTCCGATCACGGCTACCCGATCCGCGAGCACGTGGCCCGCGTCATCGACGGGGAGATCATCTGGGCACCCGCCATCGACGGCGCGTTCCTGCTCTCCGCCCGCGGCGGCGACTTCGAGCTGCGGCTCGGCCAGGACCTGTCGATCGGCTACCTCACCCACGACGTCGGCACCGTGCAGCTGTACTTCCAGGAAGCGCTGACGTTCCTGGTCTACACCGCCGAGGCCAGCGTGCCGCTGACGGCGGCCAGCGCCGCCTGACGACCGGTCACTCGTACCGGGTGGGCGGGAACGGGTGGTGCTCGTTGATGTGCCCCAGCTCGCCCTGGTCCTCCTCGCGGCGGAACTCGGCCCGCTCTTCCTGCCAGTCCTCGTTCTGCGTGATGTCCTCGGGCTGCGGCGGCGTGTCGGTGGCCGGCGGCACCTCGTCCGGGTCGTAGGCGTCGAGTCCGGCGGCGACCCGCTCTTCCTCGGTGAGCCGGGCGAGCTGCTCGTCCTGGTCGTTGTCGAGGTACTGCGACGCGCCCCCGTGCTCACGGCGGTCCCGGTGGAATCGCTCGGGGAAATCGTCCTGCTCTGACATCGCGCCTCCTGGAGTATCGGCGGTCGGGTCCTAAGTTACCCGCCCGGGGTGCATCGACTCGATGTGGCTGCGCAGTCCGCGGTTCATCTCCGCTTGGTAGCGTGGCTGCCGACCGCAGGACCAGCCGAAACGAGCTAGGAGGGGCCATGACGTACTGCACCGTGGTGGAGTTCGAGTGGGATGGGGACTTCGATCACGAGGGCTTCAGGCGCACGCTCGGCCGGCTGAGCGAGGAGTCCCCGTCACCGGAAGGCCTGCTGAGCCGGATCACCGGCATCGACTCCTCCGGCGCCCGGGTAATCGAGGTCTGGCGGTCCGGCGACGACGCGCAGGCGTTCGCCAAGCAGAGCGCCCCGCTGCTGGCGACGGTCCCGATGCCGCCTCCTTCGCGGGTGACGGGCTTCGAGGTCACCTCGTACGAGGTTGCCTGACATCCGGCGTGGCGGTGCTGGCGGCCGGGACGACGGCAGGGGACGATGGGCACCGCGGCCCCCCGGCGGGGCCCGCGACGTGCCTCCGGCCGCGCGTGTGCCGGCAACGACGGTCGCGCGCAGTCGACCGGGAATGACCGTCGGCGCGTGGATATCGGCTCATGGCATTGTTTCACCGAAACATCAATTGGTTTACCGGAAGTTGCTGCGAAAGACCGCCCGATTACATTTAGCGACCGCTATATTAGTGTTCGGTGAATTTCATTGGGTAGCCTGTGGATGAGCTGTGGATGAGCCGGTGGATAACCGTCGTAACGTGCGGATAACCGCCGATGTTCTGTGGATATCATGTGGATGCCGAAAAACTTAGAATGAATTCCCGCGGACTCTTGCGCGACGGCGGGGAAAGCAGTAGAAATACTTTCACCGTTGGAAACGGGAACCGTCTGGGGGCGACTCCGGGACGCGGGAAGTACCGGGAAACCGGCACGTCACGCGGGTTTCCGGTACCGGCGGGCGGCGCGTAACGCCGGGTGAGCCGGGCGACTGGCGAGCCGGGTGCGACGCAGCCAGGCAAGGCCCCCTCCATCTCATACATGGAGGGGGCCTTGTCGTGTTCTGCCCGATAAAGACATTCTCCCCGTCCGCGGCCCGCGCGCAAACATGGCGCCATTAACTAAAGCGCCGGTATCCCACCGCACCCGCAGGGCGGGCGGCTTGCGGAAGACCAGGCCGCGCGGTGCGTTCGGGTAGCCGGGATCCAGCCGCAGCCGGGGGAGCCTGGCCAGCAGGGTCCCGACGGCGACCTGCGCCTCCAGCCGGGCCAGATGCGCGCCCAGGCAGAAATGCGGGCCGTGCGCGAAGGCCAGGTGGCGCCCGGCGTTGGCGCGGCGTACGTCGAACACGTCCGGGTCGGCGAAGACCGCCGGATCCCGGTTCGCCCCGGTGATGGACACGGTCACCTGGTCACCAGCCTGGATGGCGGCGCCGCCGAGCCGAGCGCCGACGGTCGCGTACCGGTCGACGACTGCGGCGGCCGGCTCGAGCCGAAGCGACTCCTCGACTGCGGCGGGCACCAGCCCGGGGTCGGCGAGCACCAGGGCGAGCTGGGCGGGGGAGGAGAGCAGGTGCAGCAGGGCGTTGGCGATCATGCCCTCGGTGGTCTCGATGCCGCCGAACATCAGCACCGCCGCGTTCGAGATGGCCTCCTCCTCGGCCAGCGGCCCGGTGACCTCCGCGAGCAGGGAGCCGCCCCGGGCGATTACCTCGCGCAGGCTCGCGGCCAGCTCGCCGAACGCCGCCGTCCCGCCCGCCGCCACGCTGGTCGCCCCGTCGGCCCCAGTGCCGCGTCCCGCGGCGGCGCCCGCGGCCTGGACCGCGGCCACGATCCCGTCGTACCAGGTCAGGATCGTCGCCGGGTCGGCCTGGCCGAGGCCGAGGACCTCGGCCATGACCGCCGCCGCGAGCGGGCCGGCCACGGCCCGGCGCAGTTCGGCCGCGCCGAGCGGCTCGATCGCCGACACCAGGCGGCCGGTCTCGGCCCGCGTGAACCCGGCGAGGCGCGCATATACCTCGTCGTGCCGGAAGGGGCGGTTGAACGGGCCCCGGTGGCGCGCGTGCGGCGCGCCGTCCAGCGAGAGCATGCTCGGCCCGACCACCTGGGCGGTGGAGAAGCGAGGATCGTCGACGGTGAACGTGCGCGCATCGCGCAGGACCGCCACGGCCAGGTCGTAGCCGGTGACCAGCCAGGTGCCCAGGACCGGGACCCAGGCGACGGGCGCCGCGGCACGCAGCCGCGCCAGCACCCGATGCGGATCGCCCTCCAGGTCGGCCAGCGTGACGCGGCCGGTCGGCGTACTCGAATCTGACACGGTAACCCTCAGGATAGGTTGAGCGGATGGCAGACGTGCGGATCCTGCTCATTTCCGGCAGCACCAGGCGCGGGTCGGGCAACACGGCGGCGTTGCGGACCGTCCAGGCGCTGGCGCCGGACGGGATCACGGCGGAGCTGTACGACGGGCTCGCGGCGCTGCCCGCGTTCAGCCCCGACGAGGACGAGCGGCCGCCGGGCCCGGCGGCGGACCTGAGAGCGCGGATCGCGGCGGCCGATGCGCTGCTGTTCTGCACCCCCGAATACGCCGGTACGCTGCCCGGCAGCCTGAAGAACCTGCTGGACTGGACGGTCGGCGGCGGCGAGATCTACGGCAAGCCGGCCGGCTGGGTCAACGTGGCGGTGGGCGGCCGCGGCAGGGGCGCCGAGGAGCACCTCGCCATGGTGCTTAGGTACGTCGGCGCGGTCGCCGTCGACGGGGCGTGCGTCCGCGTGCCCATCCCGCGCGGGGCGGCCGGACCGGACGGGATCATCACGGACCCGGCCATCCGGACCGCCCTCGGGGCCGCCCTCAGCGCCCTCGCCGGGGCAGCCACCCCGTCCGTTCGGTAGACCTGGACGCGGTCGCCCGGTTCGACTACGACGGGCACACGGGCTGCGGCCTGTACGAGTACTGGGCGCTCGGCGACCACCCGTCATTCCGTTAACGGAACGTTCAATATCCGTCAGCTGACCGATGTATTGCGCTGCAAATTGCAGCAGCATTTTCGACGCAAGAGGCATCGAGCAGGTCGCTGAGAAACCGGATAGACGCGATGATGACACAGACCCGCCCCACTGAGCTACACCAACGTCGCATCTTGATGACCAGGAAACCGGCCGCGGCGGCTGAATCCCGCGGCCAGGTCCGCGCGGTCATCCGCGCCTGGGAAATCCCGGTCGATCCCGACATCGCGGTCCTGCTCACCAGCGACCTGGTGACCCATGCCGTCATCCACTGGGACAGCGCGACCATCACGCTTGCCGTCAGGTGCTCCCACGATCAGCTCCGCGTCGACGTCTACGACACGTCGCTTCCGCTGCCGATGGCGGTAGACGAGCAGGCCATCAACGAGACCAGGCCCGGGCTGGCGCTCGTCGCCACCCTGGCGACCGAGTGGGGTTCCTTCCTGACCTTCACCGGTAAGGCCATGTATTTCGCGCTCGCGTTCCAGGCTGACTGGTTACGCATCGAGGACTAGAAACCGTCAAACGAAGGGGAAACGTGAGAAGCACTACGCTCAGCAGCCGACGCGATCGGCCTGGTTCAGGCTCGTACTGGATCAAGAGCTCATTGAGCTACGCCAACGGTAACTGCGTCGAGGTAGCGAGCCTGCCGGGCGGCGAGATCGGCGTTCGCAACAGCAGAAACTCCGCGGGGCCCGTCCTGAGGTTCACGTCGGATGAGTGGCACGCCTTTCTCGGCGGCGTCAGAAACGGAGAGTTCGACAGCTTCGGCAGGTAGCGACCTGACTATGCCGACCTACTCACCGCGCCGATCGTGCTGGCCCGGTGTGCCGTATCCGCGGCCAGGCTCGCCCGGCGAGGTGACGGTGCGCGCGCGGGCTCCGGCACGCTTCGCATGAGACCGCTCGAGCTCCCCGCGCCGCGCCCCGCCGAGGAACGCAGCCCATTCGGCCCGGGTGAACCTCAGCACAGGCCCGCCCGGATCCCGGCTGTCGCGGATGCCGACGGAGCCGCCGGGTAGTTCGGCCACCTCGACGCATTTGCCGTTGGCGAAGCTGAAGGAACTCTTGACCCAGGACGCGTTCATCTGCTCACTCCTCATCGCCGGATGCTGCCTGGCCGGTCGCGGCGCCGGTACTCGAACAGCGATGCCGTCCAGGATTCATTTATCGTAAATGAATTCGATTATCTATGTGGGTACTATAACGAATCGAAAACTAGAGAGTAAAGCGCTCTGGCCGACCGGGTGCCGGTTTCCGGCCGTGGCGGAGCCCGGATCGGTCTCCGCCGACGTTCGCCGTCTCCGCCGACGTTCGCCGTCTCCGCCGACGTTCGCCGTCGCGGTCGCCGTCGCGGTCGCGGCCCGGCCGGGCCCGGCCGTCGGCATGAGGCCTGCGGGCGCTGTCTCTTTTAGGCCCCGCAATTTCACGAAACGCGAGATTTGCCGACTAGTCCGCAAATAACGTGGGAGTAACGGCGCGCTTCATGACTACCCCGAACTAACGGATGATACCGATGTGACTCGACGGGTGCTCGTTCCTCGAGTTGCAGAATTTGATGCTCCCTTATCGCTACGGCCTGTTCGTTATAGCAAGTGTTCTAGTTCCGGGAAGAGCAAGAAGATGGCACGACGTCGGGCAGGTGAGCTCCGGCTTACCGGCGAACTGGTGTGTGGCGTACAGCCGTGGTGTCCATGAGCGCGGGGTGTCTCGAGGCATCTCGGCCGGGTCGGCGGCGACCAAAGGATGAGCAGCCAGGGCAGCGCGTGTAATAACAATGGCGCCGGCATGTATAAAACACACTGAGCACCACGACAACAATAACCACAAGGTAAACGTGCCGTCACTGCGGCGTGCGCTGGTTAACCGGAATTACGCAAAGCTGTGGTACGGCCAGGCCGTGTCCGCGGTCGGGGACACGGTCTTCGGCACGACGCTCGTGCTGTGGGTGTCGCAGGTTCTCGTGCGCGGATCGGCCTGGGCTCCCGCCGCGGTCAGCGGGATCCTGGTCGCCGCGGGCGCCGCGGTTGGCCTGGTCGGGCCGGTCGCCGGGGTGTTCGTGGACCGGTGGAACCGGAAGCTGACGATGATGCGGACCGAGGCGATCCGCGCGGCGATGGTCACGGGCCTGACGGGGCTGTCGTTCGTCCCGGTCCGCGACCTCCCCACCGGGCTCTGGCTCGTCGCCGTCTACCTTGTCGTCTTCGTGCTGAACAGCGTCGGCCAGTTCTTCAACCCCGCCAGGTTCGCCACGACCGGGGATGTCGTGCACGGCGAAGAGGACCGGATACGAGCGGCCGGACTCGCCGAGGCCACCGTGTCGGCGGCCGGGATCGTCGGGCCGCCAATCGCGGCGCTCTTGCTGTTCACCGTCGGCATCCAGTGGGCGCTGGCCGTCAACGCCGCCTCCTATGTCGTGTCCTATCTGGCCATCCGGTTGCTGCGGCTGGCGCCAGGACCTCGCTCGCCGGCCCCGGCTGAAGCGGGGAGTACCGGCTTGTACGCGGAGTTCTCGGCGGGCTTGCGGCTCTTCGCGCGTAACCGGTTCCTGGTGACGCTGCTGACGGTCACGGTGATCTGCCAGTGCGGCACCGGTGCGATCAGCGCGCTGAACGTATTCTTCGTGACCCGCGACCTGCACGCCTCATCCGGGCTGTTCGGCATCGCAGAGACCGCGATGGGGGTCGGTTTCATCATCGGTGCCCTGGCCGCCGGCCGCATGGTGCGGTGGATCGGTGCCCGCGCGCTCACATGGTCGGGCCTGCTGGCAACCGGCGTCCTGGCGGCTGGCTACGCGTTGCAGCGAAGCTTCCCCGCAGGCCTGGTCATGCTGGCGATCTACGCCATTCCGATCGCCATGCTGAACACCGCCGTGGCGCCACTGCTCCTGGATGCTGCGCCACGTGAATACATGGGCCGGGTGATGGCGGTGTTCATGCCGGTCAACCAGCTCGCGTCCATGCTCTCGGTGGTCATCTCCGGCTGGCTGACGAGTACCGTCCTGCGCAGCTTCCGCGCCTCCTTCGCTGGCATCACGCTCAACTCGGTCAGCCTGATATTCGTCGTCGCCGGCGGCCTGATCTTCGCATCCGGCATCCGCGCGTTCGCGGCCCTGCCCGGAACCAATATCCCCTGAACCGCGTCACGTCGATCCGGAGCCCGGGCACAGGGTCGGTGCGCACATCGTCAAGCCCTTTACGCGCGGTGCTAACGAAACCGTGCCTGTCCTTGGCGAGACTGGGCAGCGCCGACCGATCCCAGGCAGACCTGTGCCACGTTCGTGCCGCCTTGCGAAGCGAACAGAACTGGAGGCAGCATGCGCGACTGCGCCCACGTCCCCGTTTACGACTACGTGATTGTCGGCGCTGGCAGCGCGGGCTGCATGCTGGCCGGCCGGCTGAGCGAAGACCCGGACAGCAACGTCCTGCTGCTGGAGGCCGGCCCGGCCGATGCGGCGGCCGAGATCAACGTTCCCGCTGCCGCCCCGAGCCTGTGGCAGGGACGGTTTGCCTGGGACGACGCGACCGTCCCGCAGCCGCGCGCCGCGGACCGTACCGTCGCCTGGCCGCACGGCCGCACCCTGGGCGGCAGCTCGGCCATCAACGGCATGGTCTATATACGCGGCAACCGGGCAGACTATGACACCTGGGCCGACAGCTATGGCTGCAGCGGGTGGGGCTACGCCGGGCTGCTGCCGTACTTCCGCCGGGCCGAGGACCAGCAGCGTGGTTCCTCAGCCTTCCACGGAGCCGGCGGCCCGCTCCGGGTCGAGGATCCGCGGTTCATCCATCCGCTGAGCCGGGCTTGGATCGCGTCGGCGACGAGCGCCGGGCTGGGTGCGAACGAGGATTTCAACGCCGTAGTATCGGCCGAAATCGGGCGGATATGGCGTAACCGCTGGTCAGGGCAGTGTTTCGGTGGTACGTGGCATGACTCGAAGGCGGTCTACTGTGCACTCGGGAGGGATTGCGGCAGGCCGAATATGGGGAGGACAGTGTTTTCGAAGCGGGTCATGGCGCCGATTCGGTCGCCGGCGAGGGTGAGGACGAAGAG
>WNGL01002149.1_pt1 | contig 24114 bp, 21 predicted proteins | sample 5400591 | NCBI WGS metagenome assembly WNGL01 (sample SAMN13153377, study PRJNA577476) | soil metagenome | isolation source: 80 cm soil or saprolite under Garry oak tree replicate 1 | place: USA:California | collected 2016-06-15 | reverse complement strand
CGTGAATGACCCACCGCAGAAAAGAGTTGGCCCCCGCGACAGCCGCCATCTCGCCAGAACCGGAATGGTGCGAAAACCAGCAGCCCAGCCAATCGGAATAACTGCGGGCGGACGTCAAGGCTTCGGTGTCCACTTCCCCGTTGGGCTTCCAGAGCTTGTCGAATTTTGTCTTTGACACCCTGCCGCTCAGAACCAGCGTGTCGCGCGCGCGGGTCATGGCCACGTAGAGCAGGCGCAATTCTTCCCCCAACAGTTCACGCTGCTGCCGCTGGCGAGCCAGCCAGTAAGGCAGGCTGGGATAACTTCGGCCCGTGTGCGGCGGTTTAATCTGGGGACAGAGCCCGTACTGTTCATCGAAGATCAATTCCGCGCGCAGGTCGGACACGTTGAACGACTTGCCTAAATCCGCGACCACCACCACCGGAAATTCCAGCCCTTTGCTTCGATGAATGCTCATCAGGCCGACAGCATCTTCTTCGCCCACGGCTGCCACTTCCGGTTCGGCATCCGCCCGCTGCTGGGCCTCGATGAAACGCAGGAAGCGAAACAAACTTTGGCGCTGAAATTGATCGAACTGCTGGGCCAAGCCGAGCAGGCGTTGGATATTGGCGTGACGTTGTTCACCGCTCGGCTGCGTCAGCAGCCAGGCATCATAATGGGTTTCTGAAAGCACCGCCTCCAGACAACGCGAGAGTGATATCTGGCGCGCCAATCGGCGCCAATGCGCGAACCGCTGCAGGAACGTCGTGACTTTGCGAAAGGTTTCGGGTCCAGTGACCGGCGGCTGGCCGTGCTGCGCGCCTGGCGCGGCGGGGTGGAGCTTGGTGAGTGGATCTCCCGGTTGCAGGTTGCGTGCTCCAGGGCGTGGGAGCGTCGGAGCGTCGGAGCGTTGCAGCGTTGGCCCCGACGCTCGCACGCTGCTACGCTTCCACGCTGCTACGCTTGCACTTGGACTTTGGCTTTCGTGCCACCGCACCAGCGCGGTCCAGAACCGGCCTTTGACCGTCAGCCGAATGCTGGACAGCTCATCGAGCGTCAACCCAACCAGCGGCGAGTGGAGCACAGCCAGCGCCGGCAAATCCTGCAACGGGTTGTCGAGCAACTGCAGCACACTCAACAGGTCGGAAATCTCTGTGCTCTGGTAAAAGCCACCGCGCGCGACCCGCAGCGGCACGTTGAGCCGGGAAAATTCTTTGGCGTAACTCTCCGCTTTGTTTGCCGGCGAGCGTAGCAGCACAACCATGTCGCTCCACTGAACCGGTCGAAAGGTTTTCGCCTTTTCATCCCAGATCGGATGCTGACTGGCCTTGAGTTCCGCCAGCCGCAGTCCCACCAGGCGCGCCTCTTTCTCCGCATCCTTCAAGTCACTCACCTCCGCCAGCGCCTCGGCTGTCTCGTCATCGCCTTCCTGCTGGCTGGCGCCGTTTATCTGCAAATGAAGCTCAACGCACGGCGCACTGCTGGCCGCCAGGCTCAGCTCGCGCCGCTGCTCGGCCGCGCCAAAACGCAACTGCGCTTGTTGATCGTAACTAATGCCGGCCACTTTATCCTGCATGACCAAGCCGAAGAGCGAATTGATGAAGGCCAAAAGGCCTTCGCGGCTGCGGAAGTTTTCCACCAGAGGAACCACGCAGCCGTCGCCGTTTCGCCAGCTTTGCTCATAGCTTTTGAATATGTAAGGGTCAGCCAAACGAAACCGGTAAATGCTTTGCTTGACATCGCCCACCAGGAAACGGTTGGCCTGCGCTCCGTCGCGGCTCAGGGCTTGGATGATTTTGTCCTGCGCCGTGTTGATGTCCTGGTATTCGTCCACGAAGATGAACCGGAGTTTCTTCCGCCAGGCCAGGGCGATGCGCGTGGGCTGGCTGGCCGGGGTGTCCCACAACAGTCGCAGCGCGTATTGTTCGAGGTCGTGAAAATCCACCACTCCCAATTCGCGTTTGGCTTGGGTGAACGCGGCTTCGAATTCCCGGGCCAATTCCAACAGCGTCATCATCTGCGGCCGGACCCAATCCCAATCTTCGGCCAACGGATCGACGTTGCCGGTCATGGCCGCCAGTGACAAAAGGAAGTCCGTTTCCTCCAGGAAACTCTCCAACGGCTTGCGCCAATCGTTTTTTTTTCCCAAGGGACAAGCCTGGCCAGCGGCGGACACCGTTGCCAAAGCGGCCGCGGCCTCCACCCGAGACGGCTGGGCGCTGAGGCTCCGGAGCGCCGCGGAGCACGCTTGAGCAAGTTCGTTTTCGGTCGTCTGGCGCTCCAGAAGTGGCAGCCAGCGCTTGCGCCAATCCGCCAGGCCGGCCAATAGCCATCGTTGCCAATCATCCGGTTGGCCTCCGGCAAACCGACCGAGCTGCTCCTCAAACCAGCGCGCGGGGTCTGGCCGGGTTTGGGTGTAATGATGCAACCGCAGCACTAGGGCGCGGATAGGTTTGTCCCAACCTCGGCCCTGGTTCTGGATAAGCTGCTGGACCGCTTGGGCGGCGCTGGCGTTTCCGCCGTAATGCCCTTGCAGCATCAACTCCAGCGTTTCGTCGGCTAGCAAGCTGGCTTCTTCTTGCGCCAGCACCGACAGTTGCGGGTCCAGATCGAACTGGTAAAAATGCTGGCGAACCAATTGCAGGCAAAAGCTGTGGAGCGTGCCGAGGTGCGCCGTGTCGAACAACGCCAGTTGTTCGTGCAAATCAGGTTTTTGGCGGCGCTCGGGCGGCGCCGCCAGGTTTGGGGCGGACTCCTTCCTTAACTCCTGTTCGAGCCGGTCGCGGATGCGTTGGCGCATCTCGGCGGCGGCGGCCTCGGTGAACGTCACCATCAGGATTTCGTCCAGCGACGCCGGCGCCTCTTTGTCCAGCAGGCAACTCAGGCACCGTTCAACCAGGGTGTGGGTCTTGCCGGTGCCCGCGCCCGCCACGACCAGAACATTGCCGCGCGCCGTGATGGCGGTCTGTTGGCCGGCGGTCAAGTTCATAGTGCCTGGTTCGAAGGCAGTCCAGCCAGGATAAAGGCCTCCTGCGATTGATGGCCGCGCATGTCCGAGCCCGGTTGCGTGAAGGAACAGCTTGGGTCGCTGAATTTAATTTACAAGAGTCCACACGTCGTTCAAGAGCAAACTTGCCGCCGATCTCAACTTGGACTCACCAGCGACATAAAATCCTATGGAAAAGCAGTTTGGCAAGGATTATTGTCACTCCGTGACGCCTTATAACACGTCCAATATGAAGCCCATTACTTGTTCGCCTGAATAGCGATGCGATCGTCGGTCACAGATGTCGTTGAGGATTGGTTGCGACAGTCTCAGCGCACTGACGGAGATTCGACAATGTATGACGTGGTGCGTGACAAGCCGGAGATTGCCTGGCCTGCCATGTTGCGGATTCTGGAGCATGAGTTGACCGAAGACCAGACGGCGGTTTTGGCGGCGGGTCCGCTTGAGGATTTGCTCGCAGTACACGGATCACAGTTCATTGAACGCGTCGAGCACGAGGCGCAGCGGAATCCGCGTTTCAATCACTTGCTCGGTGGAGTATGGCAGAATGAGATGGCCCGGGAGATCTGGGAGCGGGTTCAGAAAGCACGGAGCGAGGTGTGGTGAGATTGAATAAGGCGAACAAATCGCCGCACGCAACAGCCGCCAGCCTTCTGGTTTTGAGGTCGTCGTTGATCAGTTGTTTGTCGCTGTTCCATTCCGGCGCTCAGCCCAGGGCGGCTGTGCGTGAACTCGGTCGTTAGCCTACATCGCACAATGAAGCTCACTCGATTCATATTCTGCATTTTGTTGGCAGGATCTGCCCTCGCTGCTTTTGTGCCCGACGCATCTAAAACCGAGTCCGTGATTACGGACACGGAGCGAAGAATCGGTCGCAGTCGGTGGTATCCAGTCGAGGGCGGCAACCGCGTTCTGATACCCTACGAGCGTGGCGAGTATGATTCCGCCCGTTTTAGCATTGAGCCTCGCGCTTGGGATCACGAACACCGCGACGCTTGCGGGGAGCATATACCGGCCATGACTTTCTGCTACGCTACCGAGCCAGAGCAGTCATACATTTTGCTTTGTGCCGGTTGCTTTGAGCGGCATGTTGCACCGAAACAGCAGAAATGAGAACGACGTGGCCTAACATCACGGCTGGTGCAGGCAACGGCGCGATGACGCTTCTGTTCCATGTTGGACGCCCTTGGCGCGCCGTGCCTGACCAGCAACGTGAGGTGTCAACTTGCGCATGAATCCAGAAGCACCACCGACTTTGCCAGGACCTCAACGCACATCGCTCAGCCGACTCCATAAACTTATGCTTGGACTGGCGTTCATTCCTGCGTTTGTTTATGGCGCTTTAATTCTGCTTCGCATCTTTGGCCTCATTCGTCCGTTTTCTATGCCGGCCGGAGGGATGGCACCGGCTGTCTCCGTAGGAGACCATGCCATGATGGAAGATATGACGTTCCACGTCCGCAATCCGCGTCATGGGGATATTGTCGTCTTCAAGACGGACGGAATTTCATCGTTGCCTCCTGCGCAGTTTTATGTGAAAAGGGTCGCCGGAGAGCCTGGCGACCATCTACGGATATCGCAGGGGATGCTATTTATCAACGACAAGCATGTTGGGCTCAGTAATGCGGTAGGAGAGATTGTTTACGATTTGCCGCCAGTCGACGTAGCGTTCCCACCGAAGACGGAGGTAATAGTTCCGGATGACTGTTATTTTGTCCTTGGTGATAATTCCACCAACAGTTTTGATAGTCGCTTTTGGGGGAGCGTTCCGCGTCAGAACATCATCGGCCGTCTTGCGTTCTGCTACTGGCCGCCAAAAAGAGTTGGAGGAGTGAGATGACACCTAACGAATGCGCTTCAGTCAACCGCCGCTACGCAGTGCAGTTCCGCAGCTTTGGATTTTACCACGTGGCCCGCGCTGGCGGACGATTTCCCTCAGCGGCGCTCGCTGAGCTTGGTCGTTGGTGATCGACAAAATGAACGACAACGAAGCAATACTTGCCGAATTGCAGAAAATTTCCGCCTGCACCGACTTGCAGCGCAAGATGACCAAGTGGTCACTCATTTTTATCGCCGTTTTCATTCCGGCCCTGATTGTTCTTGGTGTCATTATGGAACACCACGTAAAGACAACCCTTGACGACGTCAAACCTGGACAGAAACACGACTGGTACGATGTGGATCAGAATGTACGAGTGGGCAATTTCGACAAGGCGATACGGATTGGTGAGGAACTCATATTGAAAACTCCGCAGTATCCCGAAGCCCATCGCCGGTTGGCCGGGGCGTACTTGGCCGCAGGCAAAGTCGAGAACGCGAGTGAGCACTACGCGGAAGCGTTCCGTCTCTTTCCTTCTGAAGAGAACGAAAAACTGCTGATGGCGATAGAGAGGAGAAGCAAGGCAGAGCAACCAAACGGTGCAGCGGGCGGGAGCCAGCCGATTCGCGCAGAGACAAATCGAACGTCATCGGCAGCCGGCTCCCGTCGCTGACTTTTGCGTTGGCCCGAATCGCTCATCTCAATCGTTACGCAAAGAAAAAACTGTCGGTTCACCCCAATAGCATATGCCAAAATACATCATCGAGCGCGAACTCGCAGGAGCCGGAATACTTACTCCTGACCAGTTGCGGAGTATCTCACAGAAATCGTGCGGCGTCTTAAAGAAGCTCGGGCCTCAAATTCAGTGGGTCGAGAGCTACGTCACCGACGACAAGATCTACTGTGTTTACATCGCGCCAAGTGAAGACCTGGTGCGTGAGCATGCGAAGCAAGGCGGCTTTCCGGCCAATCGCGTGACCGAAGTGAGAGGAATCATTGATCCTACTACAGCAGAGGCCTAGCCAACCGGCCGCAGCGAACCCCGCGGTGGCATCTCCGTTGGATGTCGGGTACTTACAATCAACTGCACGTTGGGCAGAAGCTAAAAGCCTGGGTCCTCGGAACCAATGCGGCACTGGATGTTGGCCCGAAAAACGCCGCATCCGTCGCTGGGACTATGCTCGTGGCTTGCACGGAATTTGCAGCGCTTGTGATCACTCGCTTAACGCTAAAGGTGCTTTGCCAAACCCGGCATTCCACCGAACCGTCGCCGCCATCGAGCTTATGAGCGCTTCGGGCATTCCATCCTGGTTGGCTTCGGCGGGCGTCGCTGCCGACAGGGTCGCTGAGCCGGCAAATTCGGCTTCATCGTACACATGAAACCATCCACCCGAGTCGCCCACGTGGGGTTGGCCGATGCCCTTTTCAAGGGTCCGCCACCAGCCGGCAATCTCGCCGTTCCAATTTTTCGCACGGTTCGCTTGCGGTTGAGCTATACACGCCCGTTGGCCGCGATCCGCAGAGGCCTCAGATGAAGGAGGCATAAGAGACGTATCCACGGGCGACGCATTTCTTTTTGGTCCGGGTGAAGCCCACCAAACCAGCAATCACGGCGCAACAGACCTCATCTACTATGTGGTCGCCGACAATCCGTATGGCACGTCATGTTTATACTACCCCGACAGCAAGAAATGGATGGTCGGTCAGCCCTCCGAGCGGCTCATCCTCAGGGCCGAGGAGGTCGGATACTATGAGGGCGAAGAGTAGGACGTCCAACCCGGCTGCTTCAGGCAACGGCGCGATCACAGCTCCGTTCCATGTGGTAAGCTCTCAGCGCGCCGTCTCTGAGGACGATCGTTAGGCGGCATTGGCTATGAGACGATTTATCATCACGGTCTTGGTCGCAACGATGCTTCATGCTATCGGCTGCGTTCTCGCGCCGCCCTTTGAGTTTGCCGGCACCAGACCGGCGTGTTTCTTTTACGCCTTTATTTCTGGCATTATCGGTTTCCCTATACTGTTCGCTTTAGTGCTGTTGCCGTTGCGTGCGGGCTTGCACCGATTGATGCCATATCGCACGCAGCGCATTCACGCCATTGTAGCCGGGATGGTGCGCACGTCGCGTGCCCGGCACCACTGAGCAGAATAGTTAGGCGGCATGTTCGAGGGTCGTGGAGGCACAACGTGAGACTCAACTGGCTGGGCCGGGCAACGATGAACAATGCGGCCCGTTGCTTGGGCCAACACTATGCTGCCTCCTGGCTGGAACGCCTGGGCGGTCGGGTCGAGGGCGGGCGCGCGCTCGAAGTGGGCTGCGGACGCGGGGTCGGTGTGAGGATTATCCTCGAACGCTTCGGCGCTGCCGCGGTCGAGGCGTTGGACCTCGACCCGAAGATGATTGAGTGTGCGCACCGTCGCCTCGCGGCTTACGGGTTGGCCCGCGTACAATTGAGCGTTGGGGATGTCACTTCCATCAAGGCCGGGGACGCGACGTTCGATGCAGTTTTCGACTTTGGGGCCATTCACCTGGAGCCCAACTGGCGGAAAGCCGTCGCGGAAGTGCGTCGGGTTTTGAAGCCGGGCGGGAAGTTCTATTTCGAGTGGGTCACGAGCAGTCTGCTCCGAGTGCCGTATCCGCTGGTAACTGAGGCCTTTGGCCGGATGGAACCGCCCAGTCCGGGCCTGTTGATGCAGGAATTCGAACGTGAAGGAATCATGGTTGGACAAAGATTTGTTTGCCCAAGGCTGGCAGCGCTCACCGGATTTGTGGGCGACCTGGTGGGCGTGGGTCGGATAGCAGAGGCAACGTAAGGACCACTTTGAACAAACGCCCCACGTAACGCGGGCCATGCCTCGCGTTTCAGGCCGCACCCTCCCCTTGCCAGCCCCCGCGTCATTGCCCATGCTGCGACTGTGACGGCGGCACACCGACGCTTCGACTACGACCTGGCCATCATCGGCGGCGGCAGCGCCGGTTACGCTGCGGCGCGCACCGCCGCTGGGGACGGCCTGAAAACCGTCCTCATTGAAGGCGGCGAAGAAGTCGGCGGCTTGTGCATCCTGCGCGGTTGCATGCCCACCAAAGCACTTCTGTACGCCGCCGAAGTCATGCACCTGGCCAGCCATCCCGGACCTTGGGGGATCGTGGCCAAACAGGTTAGCTTCGATTTTGCCCAGGTAATGGCCCGCAAAGATAGGCTGGTTAAAGAGTTCGCGGATGACCGTCGGCAGCAATTGCTTGGCGGAAAATTCGAGTTCCGGCGCGCCACGGCGCGTTTCGCAGACCCGCACACCCTGAAACTGAGCACCGGAGAAAAACTCACCGCCGCAAACTTCATCATCGCCACGGGCTCGGCCATTGCCCCCTCTCCACTGCCGCAACTGGATAGTGTGGGGTGCCTGAACAGCGACACCGCCCTCAAATTGAGCCGGCTTCCGAAATCCCTCATCGTCCTGGGCGGCGGCCCCGTGGCAATCGAGTTTGCGCAATTCTTCGCCCGGTTCGGCGTCCGAGTCACTTTGATCCAGCGCAGCGCGCACGTGTTGCACGAGCTCGACGAGGACGCAACCAGCGAACTGGAGAAAGTTTTCCGCCGTGAAGGCATCGCAGTTTACACCGGCACCAAACTGATCGACGCCCGGCGCCTTGGCGCCGGCAAGGAAGTCATGTTCGAGCACACAGGGAAGGCTGTTCGTGTCCATGCCGAGGAACTCTTTTTTGCCCTGGGCCGGATTCCAAATATCGCTTCGCTTGGCCTGGAGCAAATCGGCGTGCAAGTCGAATATACCCGCATCGCCACAGACACGCGAATGCGGACAAACGTGCCGCACATTTATGCCGCGGGCGATTGCACTGGGCTGCATGAAATCGTCCACATCGCGGTGCAACAAGGCGAAATTGCCGCCCACAACATCGCCCATCCTGACCAGATGAAGAATATGGATTACCGCTTGTTGACCGAGGTGATATTCACTGACCCGCAAATCGCCACCGTCGGTCTGACCGAGAACAAAGCGCACGTGCGGAACATCCCCTATGTTGCGGCCAGCTACCCGTTCAGCGACCACGGCAAGTCGCTGATCATGGAAGCCAAAGACGGTTTCGTGAAACTGTTGGCTGACCCGATGACGGGCGAAATCATCGGTGGCGGCTGCGTCGGACCAGTCGGCGGCGAACTCATCCATGAGATCATCGCGGCCATGAGCAAGCATACGACCGTCCATGAACTCGCAGCCATGCCGCACTATCATCCGACGCTGGCCGAAATCTGGACGTACCCGGGGGAGGAGTTGGCGCAGCGAATCAGGCTTTGAAGGAGATCCACAGGAGGAAACGAAGGGATCAGACCTTTTCCGGCACGACAAAGGGCTGCCGATACTCGCGCGTCAACATTTGATTGGCCTCAGGATTGTCAATGAAGCGCTCGCTCTTGGGGTCCATCTTCAAAACCGCGCCGAGTGTCGCGTACGAGTCGTGCAGATCAACGTCATTGGTCCCCAGGTGGTCTTCCATCCGGCCAAACGCCTCGGCCAGGTCTTTGTTTCCTTTGATTGCGTCGTGAATCTCTTCCGGCGAATGGTCTTTGCCAAGCCGATAGGAAACGTTGCCAGTGTGACAAAGGGCGCTGGAGATGTGGCCCTCCAAAATATCGGCGTTCAAATCGGTGTACTTGCGGCTGCGCACGGCTTTAATGAAGTTTTCATAATGACTGGCGCTGCCTTTGAATCGTTTGCTCTCGTTGCCGTCCTTGTCAAAGGCCAGCGCCTCCTGGTAACTGGAAATTACCATCGAACCGCCTTCGCAATCAACAACCACGCCGATGCTGGCGCCTCGGTAAGTGTCCATCTCGTTCACACCCACGGCCGAAGGCAATCCGCGCACTTCGAAAATGAGCGGGGCGGCCATGTAGTCGTGAAAAACAATCAGTGTGTTGGGGGTCTGGCCATCGTCGTCGTAACCGAGTCTGCCGCCGACGCTCCAAACGCGGGGCGAAAGCCCGGTTTCACCCAAGACCCAGCGGGCGATGTCCATTTGGTGGATGCCCTGGTTGCCCAAGTCCCCATTGCCGGTTGGCCACACCCAGTGCCAATCGTAGTGGAGGTGTTTGCGCATCAGCGATTGCTTGGGCGCCGGGCCGCACCACAGGTCGTAATCAATAGAGGGCGGAATGGGCTGCGGGCCGTCCACTTTACCGATGCTGGGCCGCCGCTTGTAGCACAGGCCACGCGCGCGGATGATTTTGCCCAAATGCCCTTCACGCAACCAAGCGATGGCTTCCTGCAAACCAGGGTTGGTGCGACATTGAGTGCCGGCTTCGACGATGCGGTTGTATTTTCGCGCCGCTTCGACGACGCGGCGTCCCTCGGAAACGTTATGTGAGACCGGCTTCTCCACGTAAACGTCCTTGCCGGCCTGGACCGCCCAAATGGCGCCCAGCGAATGCCAATGGTTGGGCGTGGCAATCGTGACGACGTCGATCGCTTTGTTCTCAAGCAGCTTGCGGATATCGGTATAGCCTTCGACGTGCTCCCCGCCGTTCTGACACTTAGTCAGCTCACGTTCCAAAACTTTGCTGTCCACGTCGCATAAGGCGACGAGCCGAGTGCCTTTGACTTTGCGCATGCCGTCGAGGTGGTCCGCGCCCCGGCCGTTGAACCCAACCACGCCAAAACGGATGTCGTCGTTGGCGCCGATGATGCGCGCCACGGCGGACGCTTGAGCTGTGACCTGGCCACCCTTTTCAGCGCCGAAAGCGGGCAGCAGGCTGATTGAGGTTGTGCTGAGCAGAGAGCTTTTGAGGAAACTACGGCGATTGAGTTTTTTCATAGTCGAGTGGTATCAGTTGACACGGCGGGGGAGAGGATTGGTTACAATTCTCCGAGAGTTGATTTCACGTATTGCTCGTACTTTTGCGCGACTTTGGCCTGCTGGTCGTCGCCTCCGTGCAACAAAAAGCGGTACCGGAACGTCACGCTCTGGCCGGCGGCAATGGTCATATTTCCGGCCGATTTGTCACTCAATTTTTCGAAATCATGCCGGCCAAAGGGATTGGCGGCGAACAGCCCGTAATCGCGCACGTGCCACCAGGTCGGGTGCCGCGGGTTGCGGGGATGATCGAAAATGGCGATGCCTACGGTTTTTCCGTCCACGGGACCGAAGTAATCGCACCAGTCAGCGCGTTTGCCCCAGGTTTCGTCGTCGCGAACCCCGGTGCTGTTGACGATATGGCCATGACCGACTTTACCCTTGAGGCGCATAGTTTCAGCTAAACGCACCGCCAAGGTGCCTTCCTTTGTGTCGCCAAAGGTCACGTCACCGTTGGTTGCGCGGAGGGTTATCTCGAAGTCAAAGACGCGCTCGTCCTCATGGCCGGGGTTGTAGAATCGCATCGTGCGCAGGTCCGTGCACACGACAGTTTGATCGGGGGCAATCCATTTGTTTTGGGACTTGATCACGCCCGATTCTCTGTCTGATTTGATTTCCAAAAAGCCATCATGCTCAATTCTGCCGTAGTCCTTTTGCTCCGACCAAAAGTCGTGTCCATTGACGGCGCCATGAGCAAACCACAGGGAACGGTGGTGCGGATGGTCGTGTTCCTCGTTTGGCGTGGTTTTCATCGGCCAGTTGCGGGTCAGCGCCGCTCCGCCCGGGCCGATGAGCGGATAGCAGTAGGGCCTCGGCACGTCCTTGAAGAAATACTCCGTCAAGAGTTGCCCGTCAATTTCGACGCGGAGCCGATTGCTCAGTTGCGTGATTTGGATTCCGGCGGAATGCGTTACGGCTGGAGTTTGGTCGGCTGAGAAACCGGACGGAGCCTCCGCCAAAAGGAGCCAAGGAACTCCAAATTTCAACATGCGAAGCATGGCTTCGATAACTCTGCGAAGGTCAGGCACGCTGGTCAATCCAAAAGCAAGCCGTCTGGTGAATTGGTGAATTGCTTCAAGGGTCCGGAGATTGCTTATTCCGGCCGAGCGCAATCAGGAGCTAGATGCCCGGCGCCAGGACCACCTGCTCGCGGCGCAGCCAGCCGATGTGGCGCGGGTCAGTGGTCACCTGCAGCCAATCGTCCTTTTCATCCAGCACCCGTAGTTCGCCGCCGTCGTGGGCGGTAAACGCCGTTTGAGATTCCTCCAGCGGACCATGCCGGGCAATAGCGTTGCGCGTGATTACAATGGCTAAAGGCGCAAAGCGGGACTCATAAATAGCTTCGCCCAGACAAGCGCAAGCCAGCCCTGCCGTGATGGCAACAGCCACCGTGTAATTCCGCAGAAGCGGCTTCAGCACGGGGCGGCATTGACCCGCAGCCAGCAGGAACAGCAGAAGCCATACTCCGCCCGCTGCCAGCAGTGTCCATTCGTTTACACTCAGCCTGCCCAGCCAGCGCTGCCACCGGCTGGGGGAAAGCGTTGGGCCTTGCGCCTGGTTCCGCGCAAACTGCAGGTTGGCGCGCACGTCCGGATCGCGCGGCGCTAGTTGTTCGGCCTGGTGATAGGCCGCGATCGCGCGGCCGATTTGTCCGGACTTGAAAAGTGCATTGCCGAGATTGAAATAAAGAGCAGCCGAGACCTGCCCGGCTAGAATCAATCTCTCGTAGTTGGCTGCGGCTTCCGCATGCTTACCTTGTTCATAGAGTTTGTTGGCGGCTTCGAACCCGCTGGTCGGACTCTCGGCGCGTGCCCAGCCGGAGGAGAGCAGCAACATTAGCGCGAGAGTTGGGGCGTGCTTCCAGATCGACGAAAGCGAACAGCAGAGCCGCGACTGCCTCAGAGAAGGCAAGGCATCATGGTCTCTTTGAGTTGCCACAGTCCAATTTGCGCGCAGGGAATGAACGCTCATTTGGTTGTAACGATGTAAAATTGTAACACTGTAACGATGCAACAGTTTTGACGTTTCAGCGCTTTTGGCTGCTGGAGCGTGCGCGTGGTCCTACGCCGTCAAATCCTGGAGCGAGCCAACGACCGCCTCAACCTTCGGAATAATTGCTGCCAGCTCCTGGCTGGTCTTAATCGGCGCATATCGGGCGAAATTGCAGGTCTGAAAGAGTTCGTGCAATGGGCCCAGGATGGTCTCCGGCACTGCACGCGGACGGAGCCGCTCTTCGATGATCGCCTCGGTAATGGCGGAGGCGGGCAGATCCAGTCGCTCGCCCAGTTGCTCCTGCAGCAGACGGAACAAAGTGGCGAAGAATTCATCCGATTTGTTTTCTTGCGCAAGTTGCCGCAATTCGTCGAGGCCCTCGTGAACGAGGTGCGCCACGTAACGTTGGCGGCGCAGGCGAGGGTTGTTGGCAAGCTTGTCGGCGCGCTTGCGCCACACCAACGCGGATATCCAGGCCAAGACTGGAAGGCCTTGCAGCGCCAAAAACCACCGCTGTTGCACCAGCGGCGGGGTGATTTGCGCGATTGTCCCCAGCCGCTGTTTGATATCAACGATGTCTTGTTCCGGCGGGGCATTTTCCTGTCCGCCGCGGCCAGGCGCCGCTATCGCCGGCGCCGACACCGAGCCACTGGGACGCACCACCAGCGGCACGGCGGGCTGGGTGAGCACGCGATAACTTTTCCGGTCGGGATCAAAAAAGCTGAATGAGACGGGAGGCAAAGCTTTGATCTCGTCCTTCTGCGGCACGACGACTTGCTCGAAAGTCTTTGTGCCTTGCAGTCCGAGCGCGTCGGTGGTCTCCACTTTGGCGGTGGGCGGGTAAGTTTTGAAATCGCGCCATGCGTTCTGTTCAGGCAATGATAGCGAGTCCAAAGCGCCTCGCCCGGAGATTTGGATTCTTACCGTGACCGGATCGCCCATGGCGATGTTGGTGGGCCCGGCGCTGAGCGACAGCGAAAAGTTTCCGACGGCGCCGTTGAAGTTGGTCGGGACATTTTCCTTCGGCAGAGCCAGGGCGGTAAGCGTTTCAGTTTCTGCCGTCAGCGGCACGCGCCTTTCTTCCACTTGCGGGAACATTCCGAACGGATCGAAGAAAGGATCGCGGCGCCGCTGATTGGGCTGAGGAATTTGCAGAGGCAGAGTGATGTCGATCGAACTAATGGTCAGCGGTCCCGTCTTGACCGGCATTAGAGCAGTCACCAAGGTGGCGACGCTGTAAGTGGCATTGCCGGCGCGAGCCCGTCGGCGCTGCGCGTGGGCGGTTTTCAACACGCTGAAACCCTCAGCCTTCAAGGGCGAGCCGCCGAACTCATCCAGGTTCTGCAGGAGCCGCTCCGCATTGGCTATACCGTCGCGGATATAGACTTGCAACTCAACCGACAGAACTTCGCCCACAAAGACCTCCTTTTTCGGAACGAACAGTTTGAGAAAGGCCAATGGTTCTCCTTCATTGCCGCGAACACTGGCTGCCGGTTTGACCGCGGTCAGTTTCAACGGCTGGCTGGTCAGAATCTGCCCATTGACCTCGGCCTTGAGGGCCGGAATGGTATAGTCGCCCGGCTGCGTGGGTGTGAGGGCGAAGCTTTGGGAGATGCTGGAGGTCATTTGGCCATTGACGATGCTGATATTCCTGGAGCTTCCCTGGTCGGTGATCTGCAGGTTGGGTATCGCCGGCGGAACGGGAATTGACTTCGGCTCCCTACCTTCGAAACTAAGCGATAAGGTGGCACTCTCCCCAACGACCACAGTTTCGCGATCCAGGGTAGCAGTGAAGCTGGCGGCCGAGAGCGGCAGCGACCCGAACCAGGGCAGGATTGCGAGCAGAGCAGACGGCAACCGCAGCAGTGCAGCGCCACGGTGGCTGGTCGGTGCCCTTCGCTCACGACGAAGCAATCCAAAGAGAGGCCGCGAGCACCGCCCATTAGTTAGTGTGGAACCCTCGTCCTTCATCCATTAGCATTTACTTTGATACGGACCCGTAACCGCTTCAGTCAGTTTTGCTCAGCGGCAACGTGCGGCGCAAGTTTCACTTCGCCCGCGCTTTTCACGGGCGGAGACGCGCGGGGCCGGCACGGCACCGGCGCGCCGAACTCCAGCTCAGCGCTCTGCGCCACCAACCACGCGAATGCGCCCTTTTTAGCGCTGCCAGGCCATGGCCTGGCGGACGCTATATGGACAATCGCCGCAGCAATTTGTTCGGCGGAAATCGGCTTGAGAAAAGCACCGCGATGCGCTAAAGGCTGGGCTATGTCTGCGCCGGGTAAATTCGAAAAACTACTGGCTACGCCTGAGCCGCCGGGACTGGCGCCGGGACCGCGCCCAGGCGTTGAGACGGAAGCGGCGCTGGATCGGACGTTAAACCAGGTTGTTCGACGGCGGGAAACTTCCCGGCCAAAAGGAGCCACTCATCCGCGCGCTGATTTTGCTCTGGCACGATCATCTGGAGGCGGCGCACGTTCTGGCGCAGAACGTTGAGAATGCCGATGGCGCCTTGGTTCACGGCATCATGCATCGCCGCGAACCGGATTATAGCAACGCCAAGTATTGGCTTCGGCGGGCAGGAAAACACCCTGCCTTTCCGGAAATCTTGCAACGGGCCACGACATTGCTCGCGGCAACGGCCGGGCGCGACCAGCTCCTGGAGTTGGTCCGAAAAGGGGAGTGGGATGCGTTTGCTTTTGTTGATTGGTGCGAGAAGGAGGCCCGGCACTCGACCTCTGACGAGCAGACGCGCCTTCTGCGGGAGCTCCAAGGAGTCGAGACCAGGGTGCTGTTGGATTGGTTCTGTACGTGAAATCGCTTCTTGGATTCTGATTTGAATTCCGACTTGATTCGGCCAATTCCAGAGGCAGAAGCGAGCAAAATCAAGGCGGGCGCAACCGATAGAATCTCTTCCCCGGGCCAGGCGTAATCGTCACGCTGGTTTGCTCTGGGTTGACGACATGCATCTCCGGCGCCGGGTTCCAGAGCGCCGGTGGAGAAAGGCTGTCGGCGAATTCCAGCACGTAGTTCACGGGCGAAGTCACCCAGGAGAGTACGATTTGATTTCCGGCGTGGGCAACGCGCAAGGCAGGGGCTATAACGTTGCCGAACACAGACAAGCGAGTTGATGTGCCGACATAGACTTTGCCGTTGGCGACCGTCGGCACCGTAAATTTGACGGCGCCGCCTGGATTGTCCCGTGAGCCGGCCTGGGAGCTGTTGTAAAGTTCTTCGGCCACATTGGTGGCGTTGTAGGCGTGAAGGATCGCCGGGCCGCCGCTGGCATAGGCATCGGTTTGCAAAGCCCAGACGATGGCGTTGTTGGTGGCATTGGCGGAGATGCTTGGTGTGGCTCCCCAAACACCGAAGGCAGTCCCGGCGCGAGAAATTGGATTGGGCAGGAGGAGTCCACCGGAGAAACGGAACGCTTTGAGCACGTCACCGGCGCCGATGTAGTAAAGCGTATTATTGAAATAAGCCGGAGTATCAAAACAATTGTAGATGGCTTGGGTCACCGTTTGGACGATCTGATCGTCATTTGTAGGATTGAAGTGACCCAGGTTGTCGCGATCCAGCAGATAGATTTTGCCCTCTTTGCCTGCGCCGACCAGCAGATGCGGGTGAGCCAGGCTGCCGACCGCATCGGGCAATACCACCACGCCGCCGGAGCCCAGGTCCTGGTCCCGATCCGAAAGGCTCTGTTGATTGAAGGGCGTGAAGTAATCCACCAGGGTCAGGTTGCTTCTGCTGAGGGTCAGCTTGAGGAAACTGTCGCCATAGCTGCCGTTAGTAGGGGTGAACGTGCCGTTGCCGGTCATGCAGTACATATTGCCGGCGAGATCAGCGGCCAGCCCACCGCCCCCCTGCCAGATGCCGCCCAGGCCGCCGTTAGGAGTCGTGTTGAAGACGGCCTGGCGTTGCAATGTCTGCGCAGCGTAGCCAAACACCCAGCCGTGAAAAGGGCTGGTGTCGCCGTGGGAAGCGTAGGCGATGTAAACGACACCGTTGAGCAGCAACAAGGCGGGACGGTTCACGTGGTGCAAGCCGTCGAATGGCACATGGCCGGCGCCATCGTTGCCGTCGCCGGTGCCGGGGACAGACGCCCCGATTACGACCGGCCCGCCAAATTTCTCAGCGCCGGAACCCAAATCCAGTGCGTGCAGCCGATGGATGTAACTGTTGATCTGGCCGACAACTTCCTTGGTTTTGGCTTCGACGTAAAGGGTCCGCGTGTTGGCGTCAATCACCGGCGTGCTGGAGATGCCGATCTCAGGACTGATGTCGGTGGAAGAGGTGTCGGAGTTGGGTACGGTGGTCACCCCGGAGGCCGGGTTGATGAAGCTGGTTTGCCAGAGCGGCGCGGCGTTGCTGCCGGCGTTGGTGTCGGCGTCGAAGGCATAGACGCTGTCATGTTCGGTGGCGACGAAGACCACGTTGTGCGTGCCTTTGTTCGTGATCCCGACGTTTGCCACGTAGAGCGGCTGGGCATAGACCTGTCCATCAACCGCGTAAGAGAACAGTCTGCCGAAGCTGTTGCTGTTGACGTTAGCGGGAGTGAGCGTGGTTTCATTCAAGTTTTGGCCGGTGCGCGCGTTGTCGTTGTGGTAAGTCAACACATTGACCCGAGCGGGAGCCCGCAACGGCGCTCCCCCTGGCCATCCCCCTGCCCATACCCAGGCAATAGGCACGCAACCAATCAATAGCCACGCCAAGAGCAAGCGCGGAAAATTTCTCGGGCCGAGGTGTTGCACAGGGCACCTTTTGAGCACCTTGGATTCTCTTACCGTTACAGCCCTCGCAGCAAGCCAAAAATGTGCTTGACTTTCGAGCAACCGCACCCACGGTTTCAACCTAAACCCGATGACCCAGATCCTCGCCTAGCCGATTTGAAACCACGAATGAACACCAATTAACATAGGGACCCGTCGCTGTTCTGAGGAGAACACCATTCTACAAGAACTCGGGGGGAGATGGCTGCCGTGCATCATCCGCCTCTGCATTGGTGTTTATTCGTGGTTGGATCTTCTTTGGCGAGCATTTCGGGATGAACTCGGGATTCCGTTCACTTCAACTGCCTCAGTTTGACAGCCGCAAGCAGCCCCTCGACCAGCCCATCAATTGTGTGTTGCTTGGCCTCGACCGCCGGCGCAAGACCCAATGCGTTGAGGGCCTTGGAAGTCTCGGGCCCGATAGAGGCCAGTTTCATCTGCGGAAATTTCTTGAGCAGCGAAGCCAAATCGAATCGCGCGTGGAAATGTTCCACCGTCGAGCTGCTGGTGAAGGTGAGCCAAGCCGCCCCGCTTTCGAGCAATTTGGCTGCCGCGCCGTTAAGGTCTTCAGTTTCAGCCACGGTTTTGTAGCAGGCGATGTCGTCCACGATAGCGCCCAAGGCTTCGAGCGTCTCGGGGAGTTCGCGATTCGAGACCTCGGCGCGCAGCAAACAAATTTTCAGGTTTTCGATGCTTTCAAATTCGGTGAAGGCCTCGGCGATATTTGAGGCGAGCGCTTCGTTGGGCATCAAGTCCACCTGGAGATGCAGTTCCTTAAGCTTGTTCGCCGTGGCCGGACCCACCGCGGCGATCCGCGCGCCGCCCAGATCGCGCATGTCATGGAATCGCCTGAAGAAGTATTCGAAAAACGTGGTGACCCCGTTTGGGCTGGTAAACACCAGCCAGTCATACGCATTCAACTCCAGCAACGCATCCACGAGGTCTTCGCGGCGGCTGGGCGCCTCGGTCTTGATGGTGGGGATTTCCAGCACTTCCGCGCCCAAGTCCCGCAATCGGCTCGAGAGCTGGACGGCTTGCTCGCGTCCGCGGGTGACGACGATTCGCTGGCCGAAAAGCTGACGTCGCTCAAACCAATTGAGCTTTTTGCGCAGCTTGACGACCTCGCCGATGACGGCGACGGTCGGCGGACCAATTTTTTCCTTTGCCGCAATCTCGCTGATGGTGGCAAGAGTGCCTTCGATCGAGTGTTGGTGGCCGGTTGTGCCCCAGCGGACCATGGCCACCGGCGTGGCCGCGTCCATGCCGTGGCTTGTCAGTATCTGTGCAATCTGACCGATGCGGTCGGTGCCCATCATGATAACTTTTGTGCCCGGTGTCCTGGCCACTTGTGGCCAGTCTATGCTGGAGGCTTCCTTGGCCGGGTCTTCATGGCCGGTGATGAGAGTAAGCTTCGAACAGAAGTCGCGATGCGTGAGCGGTACGCCCGCGTAGTTGGGCACGGCCACAAACGAGGATACTCCGGGCACCACCTCAAACGCAACGCCAGCGTCGGCAAGTTGCTCGGCTTCCTCCCCGCCTCGGCCGAAAACGTACGGGTCGCCACCCTTGAGCCGCACGACGGTCTTGCCAGCACGCGCCTTGGCGATCAGCAACTGGTTCAAATCGCTTTGGGGAATGGCATGCGCCTTGGCCCGCTTTCCTCCATAAATGATCTCGGCCGACTTCGGCGCCAAACCCAGCAACTCCGAATTGACCAGGGCATCATAGACGACCACGTCGGCGCGGCGCAGCAATTCCGCCCCACGCAGCGTGAGCAACCCCGCGTCCCCCGGCCCCGCGCCAACCAGATAGACCATGCCGTTTGGCTTCATCACGGGAAGTGTATTCCCGGACGGTCGTTTGAGCAATGGAGTCCGGTCGGGAAGGAGAGTCGGGCCGGCTAAACCCCGCCGAGCCGGGAGTTGCTAGTCCCGGATTGGCTTCAAATTGAGACGAGCGGCCATTCACCAGTCTTTTGCCGCGCCGTAGCCGCGGACAAATCCGATGCATTGGCTAACTTCCGCCAACGAATTTTCCCAGTTGCGTTCGTATTCGATGGAAAGGTTGCCGGTGAAGCCCTGGCTTCTTAGCTCGTCGAGAACGGCGGGAATATCTGAAACACCTTCGCCGAAGGGCACGTCATGGCCGCCGGGACCCATTTGGTTCAAATCTTTAAGATGGCTGCTGATGATGCGGCCTTTGAGGATGCGCAAGCACTCCAGGGGCTTGAGATCGGAACGGACCCAATGGCCGGTGTCGGCACAGGAGCCAATGCGCGGGTCCCGGTCCTTGACGACCGACAGGATGTAAGTCGGGTCCCACATGCGGTAGTTGGGATCGTTTGGCCGCTTGGGGTGATCGTGGAAGCCGACCATGATGTCGTATTCCTTGGCCATCTTGTCGATGATGTCAATGGCCTCGACAGATTCGGTGGTGATGGCGCGGAGGCCCATGGTCTTGGCGAATTCAAAGAGCTTGCGGGCCTGGGCCTCGTCTTTAGGAACAGGCACCACGCCATAATTGACGGCCTTGATTTTATGCTCGGCAAGTTTGTCTTTGACTTTTTGGATCGTTTCGGGCAATGCGTTGTGGTCCCATTTCATATTGGGTTCTTCTTTGCTGAGCTTCTGGCCGGGAAAGAATTCGATGACTTTGCCACCGGCCTGGGCGGTCTTTTCAATGGCTTCAATCACTGTAAAATGGTTGAAGGTATAGGCCTGGCAACCGATGAAAAATCCGCCGGTCTTGCAGTCGTCTGGGATTTTATTTTCGGCGAGAAGGTGGAGGCTCCCCGCCAGGGTGGCGCAGCACATAAGGAGAGAAGAGAGTTTATTCGAGGTCATACATTTAGTTGACTACTTGAGATTGATTCAACAACGGTCAGAAGCTGCCCCCCGAGAAACCTGGTTGGGGAAGCGTGTCGCACATCAGGGAGAGGGTCGCTATTTGCGAAGGTTTGTCAATGGCTGCCTCTTGGGGGGTGTTGGAGGCGTAAACCCGTAAGGAGGTGCATAAACGTGGGTTGTTTTTGAGTTCCAACCCGTAAGCTAACCCGTAAGGAGGCGTAAGGAAGCCGTAAGTCCCAAGACTGCCCGGGGCGGATCAAAGCGGCCATAATGAGAATTGCTGGCCGGGAAGTCCAAGGGCGCGCAAAGGTTAAGCCCACCCCGGCGGCGGCGCTGGAGTTATTTCTTCAGCAGTGCTGCCAGTTGCTGACCCAACTCGACGGCCTCATTGATGGGTCGTCTGGCTTCGGCCCGGCAAGGGGGCCCATTGGCGAACGTCAAGGCGCGTAGGTGCAGTTTGTCGCCCCCTGCCTCGGCGTAAGCCGCCACCGGGCTTTGGCAGCCGCCGCCCATCGCCGCCAGGAAAGCGCGTTCTGCGGTGACACATTGCTGGGTGTTGAAATGGTTGAGGCGCGCACAAATCGCGGCGCTGCGCTCGTCCTCCGCGCGGACTTCAATCCCGAGGGCGCCCTGGCCTGCGCAAGGCAGCATCAGGTCCGGTTCCAGAATCGTAGCCAGCAACCCGTCAGGCACCGCATCGCCCTCAAGGCGGCTTTCAGCGGTGATGCGGAAGTTGAGCCGCATCAGGCCGGCCAGTGCCAGCACCGTCGCGTCCAATTCAGGTTTTTGGGCCAACTTTTCCAGGCGCGTCACCACGTTGCCACGGATATCCGCCACGCGCAGAGCAGGATTGTGCGCCAGCAACTGCGCCTTGCGCCGCGTGCTGCTGGTGGCAACCATTGCGCCTTGAGGCAGGTCCTTGAGGGCGAGGTTCGACTTGAATCCGCGGCGAGCGGATTGGCCGGGCGACCACTCTGTGGGTTGTGCGTCTTGTGCGACGGCGCGAAGATATGCTTCGTCCCGGTAAATTAGCACGTCACGCACATCAGCGCGTTTGCCGACAGCCCCCAGTTTGAGGCCGGCCGGCAGTTCGGTTGGCAGATCTTTTAAGCTATGAACTGCGAGATCGGCCGTTTGTCGCAGCAGGGCGACTTCGAGTTCCTTAGTGAAAAGGCCCTTTGGCAGAGTCTTGCCTTCTTCCGCCAGGGATGCGGTCTGGAGTTTGTCCCCTGTGGTCTTGATGATTTTCAATTCAAACTTCAATTTCGGAAATGCCGCGCGGCACTGGGCGAGGACGAGGTTGGCTTGAGCCAGGGCCAGCGCGCTGCCGCGGGTGGCGATGAAGATGGGGAGCGAAGGCATGTTGCGCATCACGCCGTTCACTCATGCCCAAACGCCGGGCGCGGGCTTGACGCGGCGCCGGCTGTTGATCCCGCTCTGAGCAGCCCCTCGACCTTTTCGCGAATGACCTTCTCGCAACACGCGATCTCCTCTTGGCGCTGTTTGAGATAGTCGCCGGCGATGGCTTGCAGGTCGTCAATGTTATACAGGTAAACGTTCTCCATGAAGTTAACCTCCGGTTCGATGTCGCGCGGCACGGCGAGGTCGATGAGCAGTAACGGACGCCTCCGGCGCAGCCTCATGACCGGCTCGAGTTTGGCGCGGCCCAGAACGTAATGGGGCGCGGACGTGCTGCTGATAGCGATGTCAATGGTGGCCAACTCCTTCGTCCAATCTTCGAACGGCACAGCGCGCCCGCCCAACTCGTTTGCCAGGGCGAGGGCTTTGTCGTAAGACCGGTTGGACACGAGAACGCTGCGGGCCCCTCGGGAGAGCAGCGCGCGCGCTGTCTTCTCGCTGGTGTCGCCCGCGCCCATGATCATCACGTCCCGGTCCTTCAGAGTGCTGAAGATCTTCTCAGCCAATTCCACCGCCACCGAACCAACCGAAACGCTGCCCCGCTGGATGTTGGTGGTGGAGCGGATGTGTTTGGCCACGTTGAACGCCCGCTGAAAGGCCCTGTTCAAGCGGCCACGCGTGTGCCCGCCTTCCAGGGCAAGTTGGTAGGCTTTTTTGAGCTGGCCAAGAATCTCCGTCTCACCCAACACCATCGAGTCAAGGCCGCAGGCGACTTTGAAGAGATGCTGCAGGCTTTGCGGCTCGCTCAGCGCGTAAATCTCGTCCGTCAACGTGTCACGATAATCGTGCCAATTCACCAGGAATTCCTGGAGCGCCGCGGAGGCCTGGCGCGGTTCGACGGACGTCGCCGCATAAATCTCCACGCGGTTGCACGTGGACAGAATCACGGCTTCCTCGGCCGTCCCAGAATCGCGCAGCAACTGAAGTGCCGCAGGGACGCGCGCTTCGGCGAAGGCGAATCGCTCCCGCACCGCGACCGGCGAGGAGTGGTGGCTCAGCCCGATAACGACAATCGGCATATTGTCACTTTCATGGATGATGAATTGGCGACAGCAGGGTGCTTCCCCAGAAGGTCAGCAGCACAAAAACGAAGCTGCCGATTGCGCCCAAGGCAAAGCGGCGGCCTCCCTGCGGAAATTTCCAGCGCATGATTACCAAGCCCAGGTATAGCAACCAGACCACTGCCGACCAAATGATTTTCGGATCCACGTGGTGAGCAGTATGTGCGCTGATTTGACCGAGGTCGTAGGCCCCGATTCCCAGCCCGATCGTTAACAGAACAAATCCGCTCAAAAGCGAGCGGCCAGCGACCGCTTCGAGCCGTTGGATGGGCGGCAGCCGCGCCAAAATGGCGCGTAATTTGTTAAATTTGAGGTTGTGCTCCTGGGTCAAATACATCAGAGCCGCCACCGAACTGAGGCCGAACGCGCCATAGGCCAGAGCCATGAGGGCCGCGTGCAGGCTGGTCAATACTCCTTGCAGTTCCGGCCTGCTGCCATGGGGCGGGTCCAGGCCAGGCATCAAGGCGAACACGCCGATGCCAAACAACAACGGTGACGCAAACGCTCCGAGGAACCGCAGCCGCGACCAGAGACCCACCAACAGATACACTGTCACGATCGTCCAGGAAACGAAAACAGTGACTTCGTAAAGATTGGTCACCGGACAGCGGCCCAAAGAAAAGCCTCGCTGGATCATGGCTTTGGTGTGCAGACCGAACGCCAGCAACAGAAGAAAGTAATTCACGCGGTTGTCCTGCCGAAAGCCTTTGCGCCACAGGAAGACCGAGTAAATCATGCTCAACCCGTAAACGGCTGCGGCCAGCACAAAGAACTGTCGATCTGTCAACCAATCCACGGTAACACGTTAATGCGCCACGACGCGGGCGCAAGCTGCAACTAGGCCGGCGGGGGAGGTGGGGAGGTCGCACATCGGCCTGAAACTGGGAAGCAGATCAGGGACGCAGTGGAATGCGTCCCTACCGGAAGTCGCACATCGGCAGTCAATCCTGAAGGGATTGCGTCCTCCAGCCCAGGGTTGCGAGGAACGAGCTACCCTGGGAAATCGTGCAAACCGCGTCTCAACCCCAACGGGGTTGTGGTCGCGCTAGACACCCTCGGACACAATTCCGATGGGGTTGGCTCGCACTGGCGCATCGGCTAAGAATGGCCGGCGCTCTTTGGTTGAGAAGACAAGATGAATATTAACCGCAGAGAGAGATTGTGGTATGGCGTTATAGGTTTCAAGGGGCGGAACTCCTTCGGAGTTGAGGCCCCGCGCGCGAGGATACCCAGGGTAGCTCGTTCCTCGCAACCCTGGGCTTTGTTGCGGAATCCCTTTGGGATAAAACGCGATCGAAAAGCGCTCCGTCGGCTCAGAGACCAAAAACTAAGCCCAATCCCTGCTCGGACACC
>WNGL01002208.1_pt1 | contig 24121 bp, 23 predicted proteins | sample 5400591 | NCBI WGS metagenome assembly WNGL01 (sample SAMN13153377, study PRJNA577476) | soil metagenome | isolation source: 80 cm soil or saprolite under Garry oak tree replicate 1 | place: USA:California | collected 2016-06-15 | reverse complement strand
TAGCCTGTCGGCGATCTCGAATGCTTTAATAGGCCTCCGGCGGGGAGTAACTCCTTTCGCAGCGCCGCCGCTACCAGCTTTTCCAGGTCAGCCGATCAAAAGCAGTGCCTTAACGCTTTCAGCAGGTCGTTCCAAAAAACCGCTTGAAGGAGACTACTCAAGATGTCCGACCCCAATGAAACAATAACTCCGGTAGTAACTGATGCGACGAACAGCCAAACCAACAAAAAGCCAGAATGGACGCTGATGTTTTATTTCGCCAGTGACAATCCCCTCGCTCCCAGCATTGTGTCGCAATTGAAAGCACTCAAAAACGCCGGATACCACCATCAGGCCAACGTCCTCGCGTACTTTGATCCAGAAACGGTAGAAACTCCAACGCATATCTTTGACGTCAATTTCATCGACAAACTGACCACGTCTGAAGACGAGAACCGCGTCGGGTTTGATCCAAATGACCCCTTCGTTAGAAATCTAATGCTGGACAAACTGTGGGCGGACGAGAAAGACCGGGATGGCAGGCCCATCAGAGACCGAATAGAGAGCCTATTTCTTCGTCATCGAGGCGCCATGCTCGATCGTCCCAAAGCTCCTCTCCTGGAAGACGGCGATGTCCCTCAAGCCGAGCAAGCCACGACAAAGCAGAGAGGGGAGAACGCCGACCGCCGTCTTCAACCAACCGGGCCAGAGCAGTCGCTCGAGACGTTCCTGAACTTTTGTGCCGATAACTATCCAGCAAAGCACTATATGCTTTTTGTTCTCGGACACGGTCAGGTAGTTGGCGATGATGTATTTCTGTTTGATGAACACGCCGCTCGACACTCTTTGACGTTGAAGGGCCTGGGCGATCTGCTCAAACGGTTCAAGAAAAGAAAGAATGTTCGCAATGCCAAATTTGAACTCGTGAGTTTTCATAGTTGTTCGATGAGCAGCCTGGAAATAGCGTCAGAACTCGAAGGTACCGCAAACTTCATGCTAGCTTCACAAGGCACTGCCTACGTCGGTAGCTGGCCATACCTGTCGATACTGATCAAGATATTCAACAATCTCCAGCGAAAGACCAAACCGAGTGTTAAGGAAATGATCGAAAAGATCTTCTTCTTCGTTCGGCACAACAGCACAGATTTCATATTAGCAGGCCTCTCTTTTGACCTGTGCCTGTGCGAATTGAGTGCGGAAAGGATCAGGCCTGTTCAGAAGGCGATCAAAGCCCTGGCAACAGAGATGAAGAATGGTCTGGCTGACATGAATCATCCGCTGGTCAAAAACTGCATTCTCTTGGCGCATTGGAAGTCACAAAGCTTCTGGCAAGAGAACTACACGGACATGTACGACTTCTGTTTCTGTCTGGATCAGTATTGCACCGAGTTTGGTATTGAGAGGGGAAATCTGAAGGCTATTCAAAAGGCTGCAGGCACAGTAATGGACACGTTGATTCCGGAAGACCGGAAGCATCCTAAACAACTGGTGGTAATAGCGCAATTTGTGGGTCCGGCCGACCAATACTCGCATGGATTGTCTGTTTTCTTTCCCTGGGCCGAACCCTCGCAGGATAGGACGATAATGCAGGAATATGAAAACTACATCTTCCAAGAGAAAAGCGGCTGGCTTGATTTTCTTGGGGCGTACTTTTCAAAAACTATGCGCGAGACCCGCAGGGCCGAGGCAGATCCGAGGATACCCATGCCTCCTCAACGCGATAAGGATAAATTGTTTGAGGATATGGCTGCGTTTATGTTCGGCGTAGGAGGCGGAATTGGGCATGGCGCCCTTGCCATTGGAGACAAGACCGGTCCCCGTGATCCTCTAGGTGAAACTGGTCCGCGTGATCCTCTCGGTGAATTTGGTCCGCGCGATCCAATGGGTGGGAGTTGCGGTTGCGGCTCAATCAAGAATTTTCCGCATGATATTCGTCCACGCAATCAGAGATTGAAAGGTAGTCCCAAGGAGGACAAGGGGCCAACCCTCTTGAATTTTTCAATTCGGAAATAGTGTGGTGTCTTTGAAATTCTGACAATAATTTACCGGCATCGGAGCTCGATGTTCATTGATTGGATATCGGCTGATTAGGTCAACAAACTTCAAAGACACCACACTAGCAGACGAGTAACCGGCCTTGCCAAGAGCGAGTTTTGCAACATCGGCCAGCCAGTGTCTGAGGATGAAATCCAACGCTTTGATTTTCTTGGTTCTCGTTCTGTGCCTTACACCGAGAATACTGGCCCAGGATCAGACGCAGCCTAACCGGGAAGACACAATCCGCCAGGCTGAGGAACTACTCGCCCTGAGTATCCGCCAAAATCCTCAGAACCATTTGCTTGCTCTAAAGACCGCGCTACAGGCCCTCGAACTTTGGAGAGCCGCCGGTGACTCCGAGGGAATAGCGCGCACTTACACACAGATAGCGCTCTGTCATCTGGTTCAGAGCGATCTGATGGAAGCGACAGAGACCTACCAGCAGGCACTCGAGCAATGGCGTGCGCTGAATAACCCCAAGCAGGAAGCCTCAACCTTAATTAAGTTAGGGTTTATCGAAGTCCGCAAAGGAGAGTGGTCCAGCGCCGTCTCTCTCTTGACGCAGGCACAAAGTCTGCTTGATGAGCGAGATGTAATGCAGATGGGCCAGATTGCGTCGGCTCTTGGTGATATTTTTAATGAGAGTGGCCTGCCGGAGAACGGACTCATCGAATTGCGTCGCGCGCAGGAGTATTTTCGTCAGATTCCTGATGAGCGCGCTGACAAGCGGATGATTCTGGATATTGGGAACACGTATTTCCTTTTGGGAAATCCAAGCGAGGCTCTTACTTACCTGCAACAGGCGCTAGCCAGTTTTGCGCCCGATACGCTCGACGCTGCACAATCCCACGAATATCTCGCGCGCGTGTACACTTCGTTGGGAGAAAACGACACAGCCCTTCAACATCTGCAGACCGCAGTGCCGATTTATGAACGAATCGGCAACCCGCAGGAAGCAGCCCAGGCGCGTGGGCTCATGGGCCAGATTTTCCAACAGCAGGGAAATCTCACTCAGGCTCGTCGCTACTATCAACAGGCATTGGTCACCTTTCAGCGTCTGTCTGACAGGCTCAATGAAGCCGCGATCCATTACGCGCTGGGCAGGTTGGCATTGCGACGTGGAGATTATGATGCGGCCGAAGACTACTTGCGTCAGTCCATCGCAGAGACTGAAGACCTGCGTCGAGTTTCCACCAGCCGCGATTTGAGTGCCGCTTTTTCCGCCACGGTTCACGAGCGTTATGCAGGTTACATCGAATGCCTTATGCATAAACACGAGCCAGTGCTGGCCTTTGAGACCAGTGAGTTGGCGCGCGCGCGGGCGTTGGCCGAGATGTTGCGCGCTACCCAGACACAACTGGCTCCGGGCGTGGACTCGGAACTAGCAGAGCAAGAGAAATCGCTGCGCCAATCGTTGCGCGTGAAAGAAGACTACAAGGTTGCGTTGTTGGGCCGCGCATACACGAAAGAAGAGTTGAACGCGTTGGAGAATGAACTGGCTCAATTGGAAAGCGAGTATAAGCAAGTTACCGAAACCATCCGCGCGCGCTATCCGGCCTACGAGCAGATAACCCATCCCTCGTCCTGGAGCTTGCAGCAAATCCAGGAGCGAGTTGTTGCCGACGACCAGACGGTGCTTCTGGAATACAGTCTCGGCGAAGAAAGGAGTTATCTGTGGGCGGTAACCCGTACGGAGCTTTCGAGCTTTGAATTGCCGGGGCGAGCGCAGATCGAGGATGCGGCGCAGAGCTTCTACAAATTGCTGACCGCAAACCAGCCGATGACGGGAGAAACGTTTGATCAGCGACAGGCTCGCGTGGCTGAGGCCCACGCCCACATCGCCGAAGAAGCAGCATCGTTTAGCAAACTCGTTCTGGGTCAGGTGGTAAATAAGCTCGGGAAGAAACGTTTGCTGATCGTCGCTGACGGCGCCTTGCAATACATTCCTTTTCAGGCTTTGGTGGTCCCGGGAAATGCAAACGGTAACAATGCTACAGCACAGTCGCAGACAAGCGCTGGAAGTGAAGAACTAATTCCGCTGGTCGTCGATCACGAGATTATTAACGAACCGTCGGCTTCAGCATTGGCGCTCGTAATCGGTGAGACGGCGCAGCGCAAACAGGCGCCGAACAGTGTCGCAGTATTCGCGAATCCCGTGTTCGAGGCCGACGATCCGCGGATTAAGTCCAGTGGTTCGTCTGAGAGTAAACTGGCGCAGAGTCAATCGGCGCCATTATCTCCACAGTCGCAGGTTCAAGAAGCTTTCAGAGATGTCGGCTTTGGTGATGGCTCGCGAATTCCACCGCTGCCCGCATCGCGAGACGAAGCGAACGCGATCATGGCAGTGACTCCCTGGCGTACTGGATTTAAGGCTGAAGGCTTTGACGCAAGCCGCGCCACCATCATGCGACCTGCGATGAATCAGTATCGCATCGTACACTTCGCCACCCATGGATTTGTTGACTATCAGCATCCCGACCTGTCCGGCCTGGTGCTATCGTTGGTTGACGAGAACGGTAAAGCGCAGGATGGCTTTTTGCGCATGCACGACATATATAACTTGAAGCTGCCGGTTGATTTGGTCGTATTGAGCGCATGTAACACGGGATTGGGAAAAGAAGTCAAAGGAGAAGGGTTAATCGCTCTCACGCGCGGCTTCATGTACGCCGGCGCCGGAGGGGTCGTCGCCTCTTTATGGAAAGTCGATGACGACGCCACAGCTGATCTGATGACTCACTTTTACGAAGGAATGTTCAAGCGAGGCTTAACTCCTGCGGCGGCGTTAAGAGACGCGCAGATTGCGATGTGGCAGCAAAAGCGCTGGCACGCGCCCTACTACTGGGCCGCGTTTGTGCTTCAGGGACAATACAATCAAAAAGAGATGTTGAATCCCCGACTAAGCGCGTGGCAAATTGCAGCACTTGCTGTGCTCATTTCAACAGTTCCCGCAATCGTATTTCTTTTCTTGAGACGGAGAGGCGTAAAGATTCTTAAGTTCAAGCCCTGAAGTATTTTGAGAAATTCAGTTATTTAATTATGCGGAAGGAATACCTGCCCACATCTTCATACTCACCGCGCGGATTAAGGCCGCTCAGCTTGACGTAATAATCGCCTCGAGGGAGAAGTCCCGCAGCTAACTTCAACGGAACGACAATCCGCGAGTCTTTTGTAGTCGCCCGCAGGCCATCAACCCGGAATTTTTCCGATCCCTCCGTTGTTTGCAAGACCGCGCGATAGTTTTGATATTGATCGACGCTCACGATTCTTAACTCTAACTCCACCAAATCAGTTCCTGGAGAGATAGCAATCTTCTTGATCTCTCCTTCGTCGCGAGTAAGTCCTGGCGTCAACTCGATGGCGAGAATTTTACCAGGCTCACGCGGCGTTGAATTTCTCCAGGTCCTGAAGGCGACCCAGGAAACGACACCCACGATCACGAGAACGGCGGCCGCCAAAGAGTACGATACGATCGGATTCCGAAAAGGCAGGAACGGAAAAAGTGCTGGTTGGTGTCGCTCTAAAGGCTGATCTGAAAGATGTCTGTCCAGAGCACGTCCGAGGCGGAGTTTGTTGCGGCTTTCGGGATCGGCGAGAAAATTCTTTTCGAACAGCCGGCGCTCGTCGCCGCTGAGTTCGGCATTGACGTATTCGTCGACGAGTTCGTCTTCCATGATCTGTACTTCCTCGTAGAACTCATCGTCGGTCAGGAGCCTGCGCTCGATCTCTGCGAGGTCCGCTCCGGCGAGTTGCCCCAACAAGTACTTCTTGATATTCCCTTGAATTTCGGGACTTGAAGTCATGTCAAACACTCTTACTTTGGGGCCACGTCCTAAATTGAATGCCTAATTACCGGAAAGCATTTCAAAGCGACGGGCTGAAAGCCTGCACCATTGGGCCCGTCGCTACCGCTCGGGGTTCTGTAACTCGGCGCAGCAAAACGGATTTCAATGGACTGACTGCTCCTCGAGACATTCATTCAGACACTGCTGTAATAGTGAACGAATCCGATGCGCGCGGATTCGCAAGGCATTCACAGCTATCCCCAACTGTTCAGCCAGCCGCTGGCGGCCCTCGATCTTTGCGCGCTTGTCCTTCTGATAATACTGCAATACGAGTTCGCGCTGGTCTGACGACAATCGCTCCAGGCAGGAATCGAGGCATTCGTATTCGCGCTCCTTCTCTTCGCCGGACTCTGGCAGATCGCAACTCACCTCTGGCGCTTTTGGCCTTTTCAAATATTCCATGTGGACCAACTGGGCCACTCGGTAGAAATAGAAGCGCGGACTGCCTTCGTAGTCGTCGATAATGGTTTCCAATTTCGCGGTGACGCGGTTGATCGTCTCGTCAGCGAGATCCTCAGCCGCCGCGCAGCCGCGTCGAGCAAAAATCTTAATCAAACGTTCGCGGATCGTTTCGTACTCCCGGCCAGCCGCTTCCAGGTTCGCGTCGAGCCAATGGAGCAGCCGATCAAAGTCTTCTTGAGTGAGTACCCAACCCGTCCTCATCGGAATTCGGATTAAAAACGGAAAGTGCGCAGGAACTGATAACTGACGCGCGAAGACTAATTTGTCCAGCGGCTGATGTCAACAAAAAGGTTTCTGCGAAATGTTTTTGCAGCGCCCGCCATAACAAGTAAAGGAAGCGAAGACCAGGAGGTCGTCAAGGCGGATTGAAAAGAACGGAGCGCGTTCTTCCGGGGCACACGTGTGCCCGCTGGCAGCGCAGTCATCTTGGTTATGCCGACAGTCGTGATCAATCGCCATTGTCCGAAACACGGTCTCGAGGCTAGGCAGTTTTGGCTGGTCACTTGTCCTTGCCTCTTTTCCCTCAACCGCACCGGCCTGACTTAACTAATCAAGGAGAACTTCAATGAAAAAACTTATAACCCTTTCTTCGATTCTGATCCTCGGGCTGGCGCTGGTTGTGGCTTCAGCTCTCAGCCGCAAGGCTTCGGCTGCAGGCAAGAGCCGGACGACGCAAGGGATCGTGGTCAACCAGCATCATGACGGCACGCTCGCTGTCGTCGACACTCAAGTAACCAAGCTTCAGGGGAAGTGGTGCTGTTGCGCGGGCCCCAACGGACCGGAATGCACTTGGGTCGACGACGACTCTGAATGCGCTCCCTGCATTCCTTAGTCTTCCCTCCTACTAGCTCCGACCCATCGGACAGGCCTGTAGATTACCAAGCGAGATCTCTACAGGTCTGTTCGTTGGATTACTACTCGGTCACTGAAAATCTCTCAAGAGAGTTAGCTCCGTTGTACTCACCCCGCGGGCGCAGACAAGCTCCCCGCCGATTGAACAGGCGAAAGAGTAAATCCGTCCCTCTCTAAAGTCGGTCAATTGTTTTGGAGGGTCGCCAGACAGCGGCTGAGTCCAGATATTCGAAGTGCCGTTAACAGCGCGAACATATGCCAGCGAATTGCGGTTATGCTCCCAGCAGATGCTTGCCGGTGATGCGACAAAATCAGACGGAAGACTGAATGTCTTGATCGCTGGTCCGCCTTCGTACGGAATGATCTTTATCTTCCACGGACTCGTCGCCTCGTCCATCGAGGCAAACGCAACCAGCGTCCCGTCTGGCGAGACATCGGGAAAAGTCGCCGCTTCTTTCGTTAAGAGGACGGGATCGCCTCCGTTGATGGAGATCTTCCACAAGCTGTTTGCCGGATCGTTACCATGATAAATAACGAATTGGCCGTCACGGGAGAAACGTGGCCCATCCTCATACCTGCCGGTGGTTAGCTGTTTTAAGTCAGTGCCGTCTATTCCAACCCTCCAAAGATGAGGTTTGCCCTCGCGGTAAGCAACAAAGACTGTGTATCTGCCATCAGGCGAAACTGTCGGCTGACCCTTGCCTTGGTCATCAAACGTCAATTGTTTTCTACCACTCCCATCTAGATTCACGATCCAGATATTACGATCGCTTTGATCCCACCTGGCGTACACGATTTTCCCGTCGGGCGTCCAGGAGATGCCATTCAATCCCTCGTAATTGCTGAGCGGAATCTGCTTCGCATGAGAGGTCGCATCTATAGTCCACACGCTTGAGACAGTATCTATCTTAGTCGTTAGGAGCACTTTCGAGTCCCTGGTGGCGCTCAGGCCATCATAGTCCGTCGAATCATTGGTGATCCTGCGCGCTTCACCGTTAGGATAAGAGAGCAACCAAAGCTGGTAAGATGTTCTTTGATCTTTGGCGTTCATTATGAGACCGCTGCTATCTGCGAGCCAGATTAACTTACGGATAGAAAACGATTTCTGAACATTGATCGTTCTTACGCTGCCGTCCTGTACCCTCACGCCAAGCACATCGATATGTGAACTATCGGTTTCGTTGAATGCCGGACACGCAATCACGGCACCATCGGGTGACCAGGCAGGGCCGGTAGAGTGCTGCGGATTAATGAGAAAATGCTGAGGTTTCTTGAGTTCGGCCAACGTTTTTTCTTCGGCGCCTTCGGAGTTGGCGGTTATCAAGGCGCTCGCTCGCACAAAAGCGATTCGACTACCATCAGGCGAAAAGGTGACCGGTGTATCAACATTCTCGATCAATTTTCTCGGCGTTCCGCCCAAGACTGACACTCGGTAGACGGCTCTCTCTTGCAAGTAGTAGACATCATCTCCGTCAGGAGAAAAGGACAGCCCGCCATATTGTTCTTTGGTAAACCCCAGAATCTGCAGATTACTCGAAGTGTTAATCTGTCTTACCCAAACGCTTCGCGAGCCGGCTTCATCGATTACTGAAGCAACAAGCCTGCCGTCGGGTGATATAACCGCCATGGCAACGAAGCCTTCGAGGGAAAGCCTGGCGGACTGCAAGTGCGGCGTGGGCAATGCCCGAGGGCGCAGCCACTGAACCGCGAAGACAGCCAGGGCAAAGATGGCGAGTCCGAAGCTCAACCGGAGCTTTGAGAATCGACTTCGCTTGAAGGTCGCGGAGACGGCCTCGGATCTCGAGTTTAATGTTTGGAGTCGCGCGGCCCCGGCTGCCGGCATGTCATCTGCGATGACCTGAGAGTCTGTAATTGGCGGTGCCGCTACCTCGACGGATTTCGCCGGCTCGATCGTGGACGTGGACAAATCTTTCTTTGGCACAATTCTGACGTTCGACTCGCGCAAGCTTGGATCCCCTCCGGAGTCAAGTTGTTTCTGCAAGTGACGCAGATCGTCGAGAGCTTCGCGCATCCCGGAATAGCGGCCTTCCTTTTCCTTGGCCAAAGAGCGCCGCAGAATTTCTTTGAGCGAAGCTGGGAGCGTGCTTGGGCTGTCTTTGAGCAAGGCGGGCTCGGCCTTCAAAATCTCCGCCAACACGTCGCTCCTGGTCGGGCCTTGAAACGGAGGCTCGCCGGCGATCATTTCGTAAAGCACGACGCCCCAGCTCCAAATGTCGGTGCGAACATCTAGTGGTTGGCCGCGGAGTTGCGAAGGCGACATGTAGGCCAACGTGCCCATCAGCAGTCCTTCTTCGCTAGCGTTCTCACGGGTCATGACAGAGTCCTGGTCGTCGGCTTGTCTCTCGGTGGGCCCATGGTCCTCGGTCAGCTTTGCCAGACCAAAATCGAGCACTTTCACGTACCCATCACGCTGGAGCATTATGTTTTCTGGCTTTATGTCGCGGTGGATAATGCCGGTCCGATGCGCAGCCCCCAGGGCCGAGCCCACTTGCATGGCGATTTCGCTGGCTTCTTTCAAGCGCAATGGCCCTTGGGACAGGCGCTCTCGCAGCGTTATGCCATCAACGAATTCCATGGCGATGAAATGCTGCTGCCTGGCCCGGCCAATTTCATAGATCGAGGCGACGTTGGGATGCGATATGTTGGCAATCGCGCGGGCCTCCTGGCGAAAACGCCTGACTCTGATCTCGTCTTTGAGCACGGTGGCGGCCAGCAGCTTGATTGCCACCTTGCGGCCTAAGCGCGGATCATGGGCGAGATAAACCTCGCCCATTCCGCCAATGCCAAGCTCCGAAAGAATTTGGTAGGGTCCGACCGAACGCCCAGCTATCAGGGCGCCGCTGTCTTTGGCGAGAATGCGTAAGCCCCTGTCAAATGCGGGCTGTACCAGAAAGGAGCCGTCGCGCTCGAGGGAATCTATCAGAGATTCGACTTCCTCCCGCAACGACGAGTCTTCCGAACACGATTGGGCCAGATAAGAGAGCCTGGCTTCAGCTTCAAGCTGAAGAGCCTCATGAAAAACTTGCTCGATCCGCTGCCAACGTTCGGAGTTCATGGGTGATTACGTTCAACTATTTACACTACGGCCTTTACTTATTAACGCGACAGATGAGGTGAAAAACTCTCACCGCCGTCGATCAATCTCTCGCCGCAGCCACGCGCGCGCCATGCTCCACTCGCGCATCACCGTGACCTGAGATACATGAAGGAGTTCTGCTGTTTCCTCAACGCTTAATCCGCCGAAGTAGCGCAGCACGACTACTTTGCTCTTGCGCCGGTCTATTGCTGCAAGCCTCTTGAGTGCGTCGTCCAGCGCCAGCAAGTCTTCCGGCGTCTCGGTCGGGACGCCTTCGGCTTCTGCAAGCGAGACCCGTTGCGCGCTGCCGCCACGCTTCGCGCGATGCGCTGCCCGCGCGTGATCGATCAGGAGACGCCGCATGAACTTCGCCGCGATGCCAAAGAATTGGACGCGGTTCTGCCACTGAATATTTTCTTGGTCCACCAGGCGGAGAAAGGCTTCATTTACTAAAGCAGTTGTCTGAAGCAGGTGATCCTTGGCTTCATTCCGCATGTAGCGCTTGGCAATTCGACGCAGCTCCGTCTCCACGAGGGGCATTAACCTTTCGAGTGCGGTCTGATCACCATCGCTCCATGCGATGAGCAATTCGGTGACTTGATGTGGGGGCGACATTAGATGTGTTCCGAACTGCTTCGCGCGCACCATTGCGGTGAGTCGCCAGCCTGTCAGAAAAACCGGGCCACGCTCTTGAAGTTAAATAAGTTCGAACTTAATTCGGCGACGGGCTTGCCAGCTGAAGAAGGGTCTTGAATAACCCCTCCCTTCCAAAATTAATGCGCAGATTTTAGCACCGCAAGGTTTGAGAAACAAAGAAGAAAATAGTTTGCATTACGCTGACACCAACCAAGGGCCCTTCAGTTCTGCTGAGCAGTTTTAAAGTACTAATTGGTCAGGGAATTACCATAACACGAAATAGACTTGGATTTGCTGATAGATCCCGGCCGAGTCTGTCGCCTTAGTAAATAGAGGTTCCACTAAGGGAGAGAATCGAGAAGATATGGCGACAAACAGTGGTTGAGAGACCAATTTCTTTAAAGATCCTTGCCCACGCGTGGCGGACGATTGACGTCCGCCTCCTTCGGGGCGTATCCGCCGGGATGCGCCCCAAGCCACTGGCCCGTTTGGTTCCTTTTAGGAAGCCAAATCGTAATCGGACGCTAGGCGAAGACAAGGGTCGTTATCGTGTGCCGGAAAACTTCAATGCGCCTCTTCCAGACTCTCATCGAAGCATTCGAAGACAAGTCGTGAAGTTTTTGATCGATACCGAGTGCTGGCTGTGGGGCCTCGCCGAAGGAGAATCGGGAAAGATCAAAAGCAGTGGTGTTCAATTGAGCGCCTGAGAATTGCGACACAGCGGTTTAGCTCATCAATAGGCACAAACTCGCCGGTGCGGTGCGCGACGCGAATGTCGCCGGGACCGAAGACGACTGCGTCCGCGCCCAGCGCGATCATGCTGGGGGCTTCGGTGCCGAAAGCGACTGTGCCGGATGGTTTGTTTGACGATTCTTCAAGAAAGTGAACCAGCGGTGAATCGGCGCGCGTCTCGAAGCTTTCATCGGTGCGCGCGGCATGAATCCGGCAAACGAAATCCGGGTCAAGCTTTTGAAGATCATCGACCTCACGCTTGACGAGATTTAGAACGTAATCGGATTCCTGACCCGGAATGGTTCGCCATTCGAGCGTGAAGCGACACTCACCGGCAACAATGTTCTTGGCTGTGCCCCCTTCGATCAAGCCGACATTCAGCGTCGTGAAAGGCGGATCGAAGCTGGCGTGCGCATGACTCTTCAGGTCTTTAGCGACCTCTTCGATTCGATTGATCAAACGCGCAGCGCGAAAGATTGCGGACGCGCCGAGTTGGGGATACGCGCTGTGCGCTTCGCGTCCGCGCACGGTGATCTCCGCCAGGCAGTAGCCTTTTCCCGCTCGCATCGGTTGCAAAGAAGTTGGCTCGCCGACAATCGCGTAACGCGCATTGAAAGGACGCGCATCAGCCAGACATTTGGCTCCGAGGCAACCGATCTCTTCATCGGCAGTGAAAACCAGCGCCAGCGTTTGCTTCAGTTTTTTCAGATCGATACTCTCGATCGCGGTCAATGACGCGGCGATGAACGCTTTCGTATCACACGCGCCGCGGCCATAAAGCTTGCCGTCGCTCTCAGTTAATTTCAGAGCTTCACTCCATGCTGGATCGTAAGGCACGGTGTCGGTATGTCCGACAAGCGCCAACTCCACCGTAGCGGCTTCAGCCTGTGAAGTGATTTGGAGTGCCACAAGATTGATCTTCTCCGCGCCTGTTTCATCCAGGTGGGGAAAGCGTTTGACCGTGAAACCCAGTGCTTCGCAGCGCGCTTCCAAATAAGAAATGATCTCGGCGTTCGAAAGCGCGGAAACGGAATCGATGGAGACAAGTTCGGCAAGGGTTTGTTCGACAGTCATGATTTCTGATTCGCCGCTAGGCCTCAGCACACTGCGGTGAATGCGCCTATTAACTCCAAAGTTTCTTCTGCAATTGATTAAATCTCTCGACCACTTCTTCCTGAATCAGGTGTTGCCCTTCCGAAACAATTGGTTTGCCGCCGACTACGACCTCGCGCACGGCCGCGCGCGACAAGGTAAACACAGTGCTCGCAAGCAAATCGTCCTGCGAGGCGCCAGCGATTGAAGGATCATCCAGATCGACGGTGAAAAAGTCGGCTGGCATTCCCCTTTCAAGAGCGCCGCCCGGCGCGCCAATGCTGCGGGCGCCGTTTATCGTTGCGCAATCGAACAACGCGGTGGCGCTGAGCACCGCCCGCTCCAGTTTCTGCAAACGCAAGTGATACTCAAGCTCACGCGCGTCTTCCAACAGATCGATCTGCGCGTGACTGTCAGTGCCGAGGCACATCGGCACGCCGTGTTTGAAGTATTCATCGGCAGGCACAACTCCGTCGCCAAGATTTCTTTCGGTCGTAGGACAAGCGCAAACGATCGCGCCTGACTTGCCGAAGGAAGGAATTGCTTTGGGCGTCACGTGAATTGCATGAACGGCAGTGAAGCGCTCGCTCAACAACGCTTCGCTTTGCAACAATGCGATCGGGGTTCGTCCATATTCTTCGATACACGCCGAAATCTCTGCCGGTTGTTCGGCGACGTGCATGTGAACTTTCAAAGCGCGTTCGTTAGCATAAGCAATCACTTCGCGCAGGTAATCCAACGAAACAGCGCGCACACTGTGAGGAGCAACGCCGACCCAGGCTGTAGCATGCGGGGCATTTGCCCGACCGGTAGTGAGGGCTCCGCTGTCTTGGGCCACTGAGCCCCGACTTACGCTCGCGATTAGTCCTTCCAAATTTCGCAAGTATGCGTCAGCGCCACTTTCAATGAACCGCGCCTGCTTCGGATTCGTCTCAGTCTGAAAGCCCGATCGCGCATAGGCAACTCTCAATAACGCGATGCGCAGTCCGACCTCGCCTGCCGCGCGCATAACTTCCTTCGCTAATAAATTCGGATCGTCATAGGACCTTCCTGCGGGCGCATTATGAAGATAATGAAATTCGCCAACAGCCGTGATGCCGCCGAGCGCCATTTCCAGGAAAGCCATGCGCGAGGCGTCGTAAATGTCCTCGGGCGTGAGGCGCGTCGCGGCTGAGTACATCGTCTCGCGCCAGGTCCAGAAACTGTCGGCTCGATTGCTGGTGCGATACTCCGTTCGTCCCCGCAGCACTCGCTGAAAAGCATGCGAGTGAGCATTGACCATGCCTGGCAATATCGCCCGGTGTGGCAAGGGAATTCTTTTCTCATCGGTCAGTTCATCATTTCGCGCTAGCCTCACTATGCGCCCTGACACATCGCACACGAGCGCCAGGTCGCTCTCAAATCTGCCGGCGACGTAAAGCAAATCCGGCAACCAGACTATTTCTTTATCAGGCACGATGGCGATTCAATTGAAAAAGTCTCACTGCTAGTGAAGGCCTCGGTGGCGCCGGCACAGCTGAAGTTTCTCCTGTTGTTTTTGCCCGGCGGCGCATCAACTCCAGCTTCAGGCTTTCTTCGCCGCGTTTCATAGTCCAATTATGATTCGAACGAAAGATTGGTTTCAGCAGGAACGAAAGCTTTTCGATGATGGGCTTGTTGGCTCGAATCGTCCAATCATAAGTCACATTCACGAATGGGCCATGCGGTTCGAAAGTCCAGATACCTTTTCCTTCCAAGTCACCGGTCGCGTCCATCGAAAAACCGTGTGGATAGCGCGACTCAACCGTGCGGAAGTTAATGCGCAGCGTGTATGGCAGCCAACCGCCCGCGCGCAAACTGATTAGCTTGCCAATTCCGTGCTCGCCGCCTGGCTCGATCTCTTTCACTTCGAAGTAAACGCTTCCCCACCATTGCGGCAGAGACAGGGCATCTTCGAGTATATCGGCGACTTCCTTAATGTCACCCTCGACGCGCCAGCGATCGACGAAGTGGTAATCGTTCGTGGTCATAGAATTCTCTAAAACTTCTCGGGTGAGAGTGTCGCGATGTTAAATGGAGTCCAATCTCTCGGCAAGTTGAAATTAGTCTACGTTTTTGTCACCGCGAGTGCCGTCATGTCCGAATGATTGCCGGGATCCATGAACTGCTTTGCGAACTCACGCAGGCCGTTCAATGAAGAATCTGACAAGATAGTAAAGCAGCGTGCGTCACAACCCGCAGGTACTCGGTGAAGCATTAACGAATCCGTCACGACGAAGGTCATTGAAGCCAGGCCTCTCTGCCAGCCACGTTCACGCGCGTCGCGAAAACTGAGCGCGTTTGGATCGAGCCCAGCGGCGACAAGTATTGTGTGCGACCAACGCAGGAATTCAGGCCACCGTGACACGACGGCGATGAGTGCGTCGGATGATGGTCGAGTCTGACTCAGCAACGATTCGGGCACTGAACGCGAACGCAGGGTGATTAGGTCAGTATCGGTCGGCAAGGCGGCCCGCACGCTTTCAACCTGGCTGTACATCGCCACGGGCGCCGCGCCGGTCAACATTTCGGCGAATTGAGAGTCCGCGAGACTTGTTCCTGCCACGCGCGCACCGGTTGCGCCCTGAATCTCAGTCATCAGGATGTGACGCAACTCAACATCAGGTTCGAGCAGAAGAAAATGATCGGGCGGTTGAAGCGTCAGCCAGTGCTTCAAGCGTAACTGCACTTCGCGCAGCGAATGTCCGTTCGCGCGCGTCGTTTGAAAGAATTGCGCGATCAGTTGATCCAGACCGAGGTCGTCTTCCTTCCTCTGATCCGCCGAGTACTCGCGAACATAAACACCGCTGCCTTTGCGAAAATCGACCCAGCCATTACGGTGGAGTTCACGATAGGCGGCGCTGACCGTGTTCGCATGAATACGAAAGCGCCGCGCAAGTTCGCGCGTGCTTGGCAGCCTTTGTCGCGTTTCCAGGTCGCCGCTGACTATACCCAGCCGAATTTGCGTGACGAGTTGTTCCCGTAAAGGAACTTCGCTGCTCTTGGAAAGCCACAGGCGCATAGCGCGCGGAGCATATCACATGACTCGGAGCGCGGGCGTCCCGCCCGCATAAGTGATTCAACCGGGTGCACGAATCTGCGGGCGGGACGCCCGCGCTCCCAGTGAGTTAGAATTGTTTTCGGTGGATGGATTGTCTTCGTCGCTGGCGGTTTTGACTGCCATGATTACGCCTGCTGTGTTGATCTCGGCCAGCGGCACTATGATCTTGTCGACCTCCAGCCGGCTGGGCCGAGTAGTGGATCGCGTACGGTCGCTGTCGGATCGTTTGCCGGAGCTTTCGCGCGGCGATTTGGAGATCGATTTCCTCGAAGAGCGGCGCGCTATGCTCTTCGATCAACTCGATAAATTGACTAGCCGCTCGCGTCTGCTGCAACGCGCGCTGACGACGTTCTATCTTGCGGTCGGAGTATTCGTGGCCACGAGCGTGGCCATCGGCGTGGTTGCGTTTTTCGGCGCTCGCGGCGCATGGGTTCCGGTGGCCATGGGTTTGATCGGCGCCTTCTTTCTTTTCTATGGCAGCATGCTCTTGGTCTTCGAGGCGCGACTGGCATTGAGCACCACGCACGCCGAGATGGATTTCATCTGGCGCACCAGCAAGCGGTTTGTGCCGCGCGAACTGGTCGAGCAGCACAAAACGCACCACGTACATTTTCGAAAAAAGAACGAGCGATGAGCAGTGACATTTGGCACGCGTTGCAGAACCCCGAGCGATAGCGAGGGGATCATTCACGGACTTCGGAGTTCTTATGATCCGGACGCTACCGCTCCCGGTTCTGACACGGACGCTCGGTATTGACCCGGTCATGAGTGAATTAATGAAAGAGAGCTATCCTTCTTACCTTAGATTATTTCGTGCTGGCGAGTTGACCAAAAGAGTCGAAACACTCGAAGCCTTGCTGGAACGATGCACGGTCTGTCCGCGCGACTGTCTCAACAATCGTTTGCGGAATGAAATCGCGGCGTGTTACTCGGGTCGCCTGCCGATTGTCTCTTCTTACACGCCGCATTTTGGCGAAGAGCCGCCACTGGTGGGCACCCGCGGCGCCGGCAACATCTTTTTCGGTAACTGCAATCTGCGCTGTGTCTATTGCCAGAATTATCAGATTTCGCAAACGCACAAAGAGCAAATTAAGAACGAAGTGACGCACGAACGCCTGGCCGAGATGATGCTCGAGCTGCAAGCGCGCGGCTGTCACAACATCAACTTTGTTTCACCGACACACTTCGCGCCACAGATGGCGCGCGCAATTCTGATCGCCGCCGAACAGGGTTTGCGCCTGCCGATCGTTTACAACACCAACGCTTACGATTCAGTTGAAGTGCTGAAACTGCTCGACCACATCGTCGATGTTTATTTGCCGGATTTGAAGTACGCTGAAGACGAAGCGGGATTTCTGTATTCGAAAGTGCGCAGCTATCGCGAATGCTCACGCGCTGCAATCTCCGAAATGCATCGTCAGACCGGTGACGAACTGATTTACGGCGAAGACGGTTTACTGAAGCGCGGCCTGGTGATTCGTCTATTGGTTCTGCCGAATGATATTGGTGGCGTGCGTGAGTCTCTGGAATGGATCCGCGATGAACTGAGTCCGCGCGTCGCCGTCTCGCTGATGGCCCAGTACTATCCTACAAACATGGCCGGCACGAAGCAGCGCTACGTTCTACTTTCACGCCGGATCACTGAATCAGAATGGCTGCGCGCGGTGTCGGCGTTGGATGAATTGGAGATGGAAGAAGGCTGGATGCAGGAATTCGACGGCGCCGCGTTTTACTACCGGCCGGACTTCGATGATCGCGATACGCCGTTTCGGGACGTGAGAGATTTTCAAAATGTCCGATAAACTTTAGTTTGTCGTTCGTCCTTGTAAAATAATTCGTTGAAGGCGTGAACGACAAACTGAAGTTTATCGGACATCCGGAACGCATCACCTGGTAATCGGCAACTGCGGACGACGTGGCGGCGCGGCTTCGGGTTCTTCTTCGGCCTGGAAATTCGCGAACACGTCTTTGTTAATCTTAATCTTACCCGCCTGGTCCATGCGGTTGCGCAGCGTCGCGAGATAGTCTTCGAAAACCTGGTTCTTGCGTTCGGTTTGCGCGGTTTGCATGAGCGAGTCGCGCTGTTTGGCGAATTCTGTCAGGTCAGCTTCGGTGCGTTTCGTTACGCCGAACACGAGGTAGTTCTCATTGAGGAAAACCGGTTTTTGGAGAACTTCGCCGGCTTTGGCCGCATATAGCGGATCATCGATCAGCGTGCTCGATCCGGCCTCGCCGAGCGGCGTCGCCAGCTTGTAGTTGGCCTCGGCCTTTGCTTCAAATCCCAGCTTCGCGGCGGCAGCTTTCAAATCTCCCGGCGTCTTGGCGCTCGCGATGATTTCTTTTGCCTTGTCTTCCAACTGAGCTTTGGCCTTTTCGTCCTTCACCGCTTTAGTGACTTTGTCCTTCACTTCGTCGAAGTCAGGAATACGGGGATCGCGTTTCTCGACCAGCATCGGCACCGCGAATCCGTTCTTGATGCCCACGCGCTCGCCCACGTCGTTCGGATTGTTGAGCGGACCGATCGCATCTTCGAATTGCTGCGAGCTACCGATGTTGGGCACGTCATCGCCGGGTTTGATGAACGGCGTCTCGCGCACCATCTCGGCGGGTGTCATATTGGCTTGAGCGGCGAGTTCCTGTGCGACTTTCTGCGGGTCCTTTGTTTCCTTCAAACGATCCTGGGCCTGCTGCGCAATTTTTTGCGCGATCGTGTAGCCACGACGATTGCGGAGAGAGACCAGTAACTCGGGCTTGGCATCGTCAAAGGTCTTTGGCACCGGGTCACCACGCCGCAGAATGTAGTACATGTTCTTAAATTTGATCGGATCGGTAACGTCGCCCGGTTGCATGTCGAGAACCTTCTGGTAAAAGTCATCAGGCTTGTTCGGATTCTTCTTAACGATGCCATTCAAGCGACCGCCGTTCTTAGCGCTGGCTGGGTCTTCAGAATTTCCTTTGGCGAGTTCCGCGAAAGCATCTTCCGTCGAGGTGCCTGCGGTGCCGCGCGCCCTGGCCACCAGGTCATCGGCTTTCTGCTTAACCGTATCGTCCAACGCAGGACTCGCCACCTTCAAAACTATCTGCTGGACTTTGACGCCGGCTTGTTTGTATTCAGGCTTCAGGCTGTCGTATTCGTCGTGCAATTCCTTGTCGGTTATTTCCGTCTTTTGGCCCGACTTGTCCTGATCGATGAAGAGGTAGCGAATCTTTTTCTGTGGCACCAGGATGTTGTAATCCGTCTTGTGTTTTTCGTAGTAGGCCTTCAACTCGTCTCCACTCGGCTGGATTTTCTCCGCCAGCTTGCTGGCAGAAACGACGACGTAAGTCAGATCGAAAGTCGTGTTCTTGCGCTTGAAATCTTCGCGCACGTCGTCTTCAGAAATGCGCACGCTGGCGGTGATGAAAGCTTCGAGCTTTTCACGCGCAATGTCATCAGCTACGCCGCGCTCGAACATTGGGATGTCGCCGACGCGTTCCTGATAACGGCTCATGTCAAACTTTCCCGAGGCGTCGAGCAACAAAAACTTTCCGGTCGGGTCGCGAAAGGTGTTGGCAATCCGCTCTTTAACTTCACCTTCAGATGCCCCCAGGCCCAGGCGTCCAGCTTCCAGGACGGCCACCTTTTTAATAATCAAGCTGTCCAAAATCTTTTCGTCGGTGTAGCCCATTTGCATTAGGCTTATTTGCCCGCCGAACTGGCTGAATTGCTGTTGAATGCGCTGTTTCTGGGTGGCGAATTCGCCCACGGTGATCTCTTCACCGCCGACGGCCGCCAGCACTTCAGAGCTGCGGGTAGGCTCAATCTGGCTTGATCCGCTGTTGGGCCGGAAAAAAAGAACGAGGCTGACGGCCATCAGCCCGACGAATCCGAGGATTAGGACGTTGCGGGTGCGTTCCAGCTTACTGAGTTGCTTGAGCATCTATAAAGACCTTTTTCTGTGTGATCTCGAAACTATGAATTCTAATTGAGGAGATTCGCTGCTGCAACCGCCGGAGAGATGATGCCCCGCGCAAAGATTTTCTAAGTAAACGCCCTCTCCCTTTGGGAGAGGGTTGGGGTGAGGGCCTAGCGACGAAACCGAAAATACTTCTTTCTCCTTTTTTATCGTAGCGAACAGGAAAAGTATGGAGGAGACTTTTCTTTTCTTGTTACTCAGCTACGCCCTCACCCCGTCCCTCTCCCAAAGGAAGAGGGAGTCACCTAATGCCGAACCACATTTGGCAACTCGCTTTGAGGCAACTATACTCAATTCGACTTAACCACCACGCTCAAACCTTGCGATCAGAAAATTCACAGCCGGCGACGGAGCAGAAGGCGCTTAGCGCCAAAGGCTTTCGCTTTGCGATTGTGGCGAGCCGCTGGAACGATTCAATCGTTTCGCGTTTGCTTGCCGGTGCGCGCGACGCTCTCGAGGAGCTGTCGGCAGACGAAAACGCCGTTGAGATTCTTCGCGTGCCGGGTTCGTTTGAAATTCCGCTCTGTGCTTTGAAAGCGGCGGAGTCCGGAAACTTCGACGCCGTGATTTGTCTCGGCGTGATCATCAGAGGAGAGACACCACACTTCGATTACATCGCCGCCGCGACCGCGCGCGGGATCGGCGAGGTAAGCCTGAAGACCGGCGTACCTTTGCTGTTTGGCGTCATTACAGCGGACAATATCGAACAGGCAATCGATCGCGCCGGAGAGAAGCTGAACAACAAAGGCTACGAAGCGGCCAGGGCGGCGGTTGAGTTGGCTAATCTTTATCAGGAAGTTTTTGGTACGGAACCGCGGGCGGTAGCGCGCGGGTGAGGTGCGGGCAAGATGCCCGCGAACTGCCGACAGGATGTCGGCACTCCAACTTTTATGGGTTCGCGTCGTAAGGCGCGCGAGTGCGCCTTGCAAATGCTCTTTGCGGCTGACGTTGCGGGAACGCGCGGGGATGATCTCGCGCGCACCTTCTGGTCTGAATTGGCCGACGGCGAGTTGGAACCGGGCGCGCACGAGTTCGCCACCCGGTTGGCGCTAGGCACACTCGCGAATCTCCAGGAGGTCGATGACCGAATTCGCTCGCGCGCCGAACACTGGCGCATCTCGCGCATGGCGCTGGTGGATCGCAACGTGCTGCGTCTCGCCGTTTACGAATTCCTGCACGAAGCCACGCCTCGCACCGTGACGATAAACGAGGCCCTCGAAATCGCTCGTCGCTTTTCCTCTTACGAGGCCACCCAATTTATCAACGGAATTCTCGACGCCATCAAACGCGATCTGGATCAAGAGTCGCCGGAACCTGAAACAATTAGCACTGAAGAAATTGAAGAACGAGGAACCGATAAGGACCGCGAAGCGTCCTAGTTGAGAGCTTTCCTACTCCGGATTGGGCTAAACTCACGGCGCTGCGCGGTAGCAAAAGTACAAACTCGAAACTACTGGAGGATGCGAACCTTGAAAAAAATAATTCTTGTTTTGACTTTGCTCATGCTCGTTGCGGGTTGCAAGATGGGCGGCATTAGAGGATCGGGTACTCGCAAGACCGAAAAGAAAGAACTGCCGGCCTTCAAAGCAGTCGAAACTGGCGGCGCTTTCGATGTCGAGATCACTTGTCAAAAACCGCAGAGCATGGAAATAGAAGCCGACGACAATCTGCTGCCGCTGATTGAGACGGATGTGAGCGACGGCGTGCTGCATGTCGGTATGAAGCAGAGTTATCACGCGCGCAAGTTAATCTCTCTGCGCATCTCGGTCCCCGATCTGAATCGCGTTACTATCAGCGGCGCGGGCACCGCACGCGTGACCGGGGTGAAAAACGAAAACTTTGTAATCAACTCAACCGGCGCGGCAAAAATAGAGGCGAAGGGCGAGACGAAGGCAGTCGAGATTCGCAACTCGGGCGCCGGCTTGATCGATGCCCATGAACTGCGCAGTGCGAAAGCTGCCGTGAACCTCAGCGGCGCCGGACAGGCCGAGGTGTATGCCAGCGAACAGTTGGATGTAACCATCTCCGGCGTTGGCCGAGTCACTTACAGCGGCCAACCGAAGATCATTAACAAAAACATTTCGGGCATCGGTACCGTGAGCGCCAGGGATTAATGCTCACGAACTTTTTCAGAGTCGCCGCCTGGTTGCTGATTGCGGCTCTGAGTGTATTTGCTCAGAAACATCCGACCGTTCAAGTCTGTAAACCAGCCACCTTCGCAGTTTTCAGGCGGTTGCCGAAGCTGCAATATGAATGCCCCGAAAACCCGAATGATTCCGATGAGAAGATTCTGAAATTACCCGCACGAACTGCAGCGATTCGTAAGCTGGAGCGCGCGCTTCAGTTATTCACGGGCGCGGCGTGGTGGAATGCGAACATTGACGATCTGAATGCCTGCGAAATTCATGGTAACGCGGGGAACTTAACCGATGAAGAAAAAGAAAAAGTGAAGCAGGGCGATTATGGCTTTCAGCTTTTCGGCAATCATCAGATGCGCCTCGTGGTGCTAGCGGATCCTTGTTACCAAACTGGATACGCGGGATCGAACGCCTTCCTGCTTTATCGAAAAGACGGAAGAGTTTTTGTAACCCAGGCCCTGAATGGTTACGCCTCGCGCGTCGCCAATTCCGTGGGCGTTGACTTCGCTAACTTGAATGGCCAGCAGTTGGTGGAAGTCTCGACTGCGAACAGCGTGCCTCCTTCGCTGTGGTACCACTACTTCGTTATCGATCCTAAGAGCAACAAAGCGGTCCCAAAGAACATTTTCAAAGCAGGCAACAAACTTACCAACGAAATCTATTCGGCGATGCTGATGGCCGAGCTTAAAGATTTGGGACTACCGAAAGACGCCGGAGAATTGAATATCATTCGCAATGGCCGCCTGGCGCCGATCTTCAGCGCCTACGAAGAGGACGAGCACGGAAAGATCGATGACCGGCTGCGGCGAATCATTTATCGATGGAACGGACGGTTCTATGTGAAAGGTCGATAGTTCGGTATTGACTGATGTACATTGACTAGGACGAATCATGGCTATTGCTTTCTTTGCATTCTTTGGTGTCATCGTCGGAGCCAGCCTTCAGTATTTGTTCACCAGGTTGTTAGAAGAGCGAAAACATAGACAATCTTTACAGACTGAAGCGTATACCGATTACATACGAGTCGTCGCAGAGGCGAGACACATAGACCTTCACACTGAGCGAGCGTCAATCTTCGCTCGCCTAGCTGACGCCAAGTCGCGCATTTGCCTCTACGGCTCGCCAGAAGTTATAGCAAGATTGGCAGAGTTTGAACGTAAAGGTGGGTTGATCGGAAACGACGACCAATGCCAAGCGTTCATGCGAGTGATAGAAGCGATGAGAGGAAGCTCATCACTGCCAAGTTCAGAAATCGAAGTCATTTTGCTCGGCAAGAGCGAAAAGCAAACGGTTCGTCAACAGATATATTCGTCATAGTCCGTCTTAACCGGCTTTAAGGTTTTTCTGCGCGGTGTAGTGTTCGTCAAGGCCACGTTGGATGAATTGCTTGATCAAGGCCTGTCGACTGGTATTTAGTCTTTTTGCCGTCTGGTCCAATTCATCCATCATTTGCTTGTTCAGATCAATTCCGAGATTCTCAAGAGGCGGCATCATCTTACCCTTATTCGTGAAGTAGGAAGATATGTCTTGCCCCTTGTCAGCCTGGCGAGCTATTGATTCAGCGGATGCTGTTCGTTTTGTTTTAGAGGTTTTCTTCATAAAGCTTTTGCTCCTCGCGCGTGGATCGCCACAATGACTCTCCGATCTATATAATACGGATGCCTGAATATCTCCTGAGCTTCTTCAAAACCAATCCCGCGCTTCGGATTCTTTCTGAGAGCAATGCTCTTCTTTTTGTCGAACTTGAAGCGCATGTGAGGACTCTATAGTATCACGATTCGAACACCCAGATTGAGGACCTAATACAAATGAAAACCACAACCGCATTCTTCTTTCTGCTGTCTATTTTCATCACGTGCCTGGCCCAGACGCCTCCGTCCGATCGCCAACAATTCGTTCGTGTCGAAGCCGCGGTGATCGCTTTGACCCATGTACGCGTGATCGATGGCACTGGCGCCGCGCCGCTCGAGGATCAGACGATCGTGATCGCCGACGGAAAGATCCAATCGATCGCGCCGACCGTAAGTGCAAAGGTCCAACCCGGCGCGCAGATTCTTGATCTCAAAGGCTATTCCGCCTTGCCGGGATTAGTCGGCATGCACGATCACATGTTCTTTCCGATGGGAGGCTCGCCGCCGATGTATTCCGACATGGGCACCAGTTTTCCCCGCCTCTATCTCGCGCTCGGCGTCACCACGATTCGCACTACCGGCAGCGTC
>WNGL01002611.1_pt1 | contig 24139 bp, 13 predicted proteins | sample 5400591 | NCBI WGS metagenome assembly WNGL01 (sample SAMN13153377, study PRJNA577476) | soil metagenome | isolation source: 80 cm soil or saprolite under Garry oak tree replicate 1 | place: USA:California | collected 2016-06-15 | reverse complement strand
CGCCGCCTACCGGGCGGCCGGACGGATGCCGGCCGCGATGCAGCTCTTGCAGCAGTGCTGCGCGAATTCGGAGCGAGTGCTCGGCCCCGACCATGCGGACGCGCTCGCGCGGCTTGCGAGCCTGGCTCATCTGTACTACACCGCGGGCCGGGTCGGCGACGCTATCGCCCTGCTCCGCGACACCGTTACCCGTTGCGAACGGGTCCTCCCGGCCGGCGACCCGTTGACACAGGCGGTACAGCAAAGCCTGATCAACCTCGGAGACAGTTGACCTCGCCTGACGCGGCCCGGGCGCCCCACGAAAGAAGCCAAGGCGGGCTCGAACGGGTAAACCGAATTTGCCGGACATAACGTCAGTTGATTGGCCAAAGTTGACAGGTTGTAATGTTACGGCACTCAACGTAATGAGTACTGATTTGTCCTCTATGTAGTAATAGGTATGCGCAAGGCGGATACCGATTAGAGTTAGGTCGGTTATATGATGCCCATGCGGAGCTGGGCTGCCGGGGAGAGGTGCCATGTTGGTTTCGCCGTGGGGTCGGCTCCCGGCCGCCCTTGAGCCCGGGCGCGTCAGTCCGGGAATCATCGGACAGCATCGGGATCGTCACATGCTCGGTGTCGCGCGCATGACCCCGGCCATCGACCGGACGGGCGCGCCATGTTGACGCAGATTCTGGTGGCTGTCCTGGTCGTCTCGGTGGCCGTCATGGTGGCCAGGGATCTGGCCAGGACCAAGACTGAAGGCCCATTGGGGCAGCCCGACGGGTCGGGATATGAGCTCCGGCCGCGGATCGCCGGCGACAGGCACGGTGACCACACCGGAACCTCGGCCCGGGACCGCTATGGGCGCGGAGCTTCCCCCGCCGGATACGACACTGGCCCTGGCCGCCATCCCCGGCAGATGGACTCGGCCCCCGCCAATTTCCAGGCCTCACGCCCCGACGTGCCGGCGGGCCCGAGCCCGTCCACCGGACGGGACGGCGTGCCCGGTGAGCAGGGGAGCCGGCATGTCCGCACCCGGCTGGGGTGGCTGGTCGCCATTCCGGCGGCCGCCGCCGCCATCGCAGCGTGCATCGTCGGCCTGGCCTATGCCCTGAACCGCACTCGGATCAATTCATCAAGTAGCTCCGTCCGTGACGAGGCCATCGTGTGGGCGGCGGTGCTCGGCATCGTGATGATCGTCGTCCTCGTCCTGGCCGCGCGGGCCACGATCGCCGTGGCCAGGTCTGTTCTGCGGCCGCTGTACGCGGCGCGCGCCCGGGCCCTCGCGCTGGCCGACGGCAGGCCCGTCAGCGTCGCGCCCGCCGAGGTGGCTTCCCCAGACGAGATAGGTGATATCGCACGTGCCCTCGAGCACATGCGCACCAAGATGTCGCAGCCGGCGAGTGACGAGGCGAGCCTGCGCAGCAGGCTCGACGCCATGTTCGTGAACCTTTCCCAGCATGGTCAGTCCCTGGCCGAGCGCCAGATGCGCCTGATCGAGCACCTGGAGCACGGGGAGCAGAACCCGGAACGGCGGGCCAGCCTGTTCAGGATGAACCGCACCGCCGCCCGCATGTACCGCAATTCGCAGAACCTGCTGGTTCTCGCCGGTCACGAGCTGTCCAGCGGCTGGAACCAGCCGGTAGCGCTCCTGAGCGTGATCAGGGCCGCGGTGTCCGAGGTTGAGGAAAACGAACGTGTTTCGGTGTACGCGCAGCCGGAAATCGCGGTAACCGGACCTGCCGTCCATGACGTGGTGCACCTGCTCGCCGAGCTGATCCAGAACGCGACGTCGTTCTCCGCCGTGGACATGCCAGTGGAGATCTCCGGCCAGTTGCTGAACACCGGCGGTGTGCTGATCAGCATCACCGACCGCGGCGTCGGAATGAGCGCACAGGAAATAGCCTATGCAAACTGGCGGCTGGAAAACCCGCCGTCAGCTGACATCGACGTGCCGAAGTGGATCGGCCTGTTCGTGGTGGCCAGGCTGGCCGCACGGCACAGTGTCAGGGTCCGCCTCCAACTGGCCGAGTACGGTGGCCTCACGGCACTTGTCTGGCTCCCGGATGAGCTCATTGTCCGCCAGGACGCTGCCATGCCTGTGCCCGTGGGACTCGCCGGTTCGGGCGGATCCAGGCGGGGGGCGCACGAGGCCGCCAGGGGGTCCGGCGGCGGCGCCGGGCAGCGGAGTGTGGCCGCGGCGCGGTTCGCCGAGGCAGCGCCGGAGGTAGCAACACAGAGCGTGCCGTTCGGTCAGACCGTGACGCCCGAAGTGCGGCGGCAGCCTGGTTCCGTGCGGGCCGCGGCGGCCTCGCGGCCCATATCCCCGGCTACCCCTGCCACGGCCGAATCGTCCGGCCCCGGTCCGCTCGCCGCCGTCGGGGTTATCCGCCAGGATGGCCAGCCCGAGACGAGCTCCGTGGACGCTATGATCGTGCCGCCGACCGGGAATCCGGCGGAAGAGCGCAGGCTGCCTATCTTCGACGCGGTCGAGTCGAACTGGTTCAAGGGCGGCCGCCGGACGCCCGGTTCATCGCGCACCGCCGGGAACCGCTGGTCATCTCCGGGCGATGATGGCTGGCGTGCGGCCAACACGGTCGAATCGCCGACCGTGGGTTCCCCGACCGCAGCCGGGCTTCCCCAGCGTCTGCCGAACGCGAATCTCGTCCCCGGCGCTATCCCGAGCGCGCAGCCCGCCACGATGCCGGCCCGGTCGGCAGCCGAGGCCCGCGACCGGCTGGCCGGACTGCAGCGAGGAGTCACCGAAGGCCGGACCGCCGTCGGCGAATCGGCCAGGCCGACCGGAGAAGACAGGCCGTAAGCCTGTCCCGGCCTGGCCGAAGCGGCGTAAGCGGTCTTCAGCTGATGTTGTCCCGCGGAGCGCTCTCCCTCGGAAGGTGGAAGAACGGCGAGCGGAGGATGAACCGCCCGACGAGCATCAGCACTAGGCCAGCGCCGATGATGCCGGTCAGAGACCACCTCTGCGACGTCGGCGACGCTATCACCGACTTGACCACGACCCAGCCCAGGAACGCGGCGGAGGCGAGCGGGAGGACGCCGACCATCATCGCGTCCCAGACGTGGCTGAATACCCTGCGGCGGTAATACGCGATGGCGGCGAGAGCGGTGAGCATGTAGAACGTCGCGAACAGCAGGCCAGTCACGCTGACCACCTGGCCGAACACAGTCGCGACCGAGTTGGACAGCAGGTACGCCCAGGTGGCCGCGATCAGGATCACCCCGATGATGACACTGCCGATCGCGGGGGTCGAAAAGCGAGGGCTCACCTGCCCCAGCACGGGCGGCAGCACCCGGTGGCTCGCCATCCCGTAGGCGATCCGGGCGGTGATGACGATACCGGTGCCGGTGGAGGCGACCACCGACAGGGCCAGCGCGAAGGCCATCACCTTGGCCGACACGCCACCCCCCAGCACCTGGGCGATGTAGACCAGCGCCGATGACGCGTTGGCCTGCAGCTTGGCCGGGGACACCACGCCCTGGAAGCCCACCTGCGGGAGCGCGTACATGAAGACGAGCAGCGCGACCGCGAAGACGGCGGCCCGGCCCGGGTTGACCCGCCGGTGCTTGACTTCCTCGTTGACGTAGACGGTCGCGTCCCAGCCGGAGTACATGAAGACCGCAATGAGGAGACCGGCCGCCAGGCTGCCCTTCCCGCCGACGCCGCTGACGCTGAACCAGCTCCTGGTGATCGGGTAGGTGCCGTGACGGTGGCCGAGCACCGCCACCAGTCCCCAGATCGCGAAGCCGATCAGGACCGCGTACTCGATCACCGCCATGCCGACCTGGGTGCGCGCGGTGATCTTGATGCCGGCCACCGCGATGGCGAGCATGACCAGGATGACGGCGGTGCTGATGAAGATGTTGGGCCAGGTGCTCGAGGCGTTGGCGCCGAAGATGGCCAGGACCGCCGGGGCGAGGACGACCACGACGGAGATCGTCCCGACCAGGCAGCCCGCGAGCATCAGCCAGCCGACCATGAAACCGAGGTAGGGGTTGATCGCACGGCCGACCCACTCGAAGGAGGCGCCGCAGTTGGCGTTCCACAGGTTCAGCCGGCGATAGCAGTTCGCGAGGATCAGCATCGGGACGCCGCACAGCAGGACCACCGCGCCGCCTCCGTAGGCGGCCACTGCGGCCAGCGTGGCCAGCGTGGCCGCCGCCGTTGCCGCCGGGGCAGACGAGGCCAGGCCGATAATGGTGTCCTGGGCCACCCCGATCGCGTTGGGCTCGAGGCGAGCCGGGATCGCCTGGACCTGGACGGGTCCCGGGACGGCCGTTATCGGTTGGTCCGTCATCTGTGCTCCTGTCGTGTCGGCCGCCTGCGCTGGATCATCTCTCGTGGCTTCTCGCTGTTAGGCAACCCCAGGGCACCGCTCTGCGCAGTCCATGACCAGCACGATAAGACGAGCACGGTAAGACAAGCGCGCTAACGCCTGGACTCGCACCGGTACCCGGTTAACAGCCTCCCCTGCCATCCCAGTAACGTACTGGGACATAGCATGGCTGAGCCTACTGCAAGAACGCCAGGCCCACAGTTAAACCGAATTCAACCCGGACCAAAGCGACCATTTCGGGCCAGGATTGGCGTCCGCAGGTCCCGGCGGCCGATGGCCGCGGTTGCTCCGGGAGCCCGGCCGCCGCGGGCCGCTTCGCCAGGCCCCCTGGTACTTCGCTGCCCCGGGCGCATTTACCGTGGTGCGTCCCAGCCCCGATTCCCGCCGCGCGGATAGGTCTTGCTATTGAACATACAGAGTATGCTCGGTATCACCCTAGGCGGCATTATGAGCGAGCGAGAGGGGAGCCGCTGGCTTTGGACGAGCGAGCTTTTGACGAGCGGTACCGGCACTGGGCGCGGCGTTCCGGCGAATTGTTCACCAGGGCCAGCCGCTACATTCCGGGCGGCGCGGGCAGCAGCGCCCGTACGGTGAAGTTCGGCTGGAAGCCGTATCCACCGTTCATGGCCGGGGGCCTCGGGTCGCGGCTGCGCGACGTCGACGGGCATGAGTACGTCGACTACCTGCTGGGTCTTGGCCCGATGATCCTGGGCCACCGGCACCCGGTGGTGACCCAGGCGGTCACCCGCGCCGTCAGCGAGCTGGGTACCTGCTTCGGCCTGCCCTACGAGCTGGAGATCGAGGCGGCCCGCAAGGTCACCGAGGCGGTGCCGGGGGTGGAGCTCGTCCGGTTCTCCAACTCGGGCAGCGAGGTCGTCGGGACGGCGGTCCGGCTGGCCCGCGCGCACACCGGCCGCCCGCTGATCATCCGCTTCGAGGGGCATTACCACGGCTGGCAGGACACCGTGTACTGGAGCAACCACGTGGATCCGGAGCTGGCCGGCCCGGCCGTCCGGCCTCGTCCGGTCCCGTCCGGCCCTGGTGTCCCGGCTGAGCTGGAGGCCACGCTCATCGTGCTGACGTGGAATGACCCCGACAGCTTCCTGGCCGTCATGGCGGAGCGCGGTGATCAGGTGGCCGCGGTGATTACCGAGCCCGCGGTGTTCAACACCGGGTGCATCTTGCCCGAGCCCGGCTACCTGGAGCTGCTGCGCGAGCAGACAAGCCGGCACGGCGCGCTGCTCATCTTCGACGAGGTCATCACCGGATTCCGGTTCGCCCGCGGCGGCGCGCAGGAGTACTTCGGGGTCACGCCGGACCTGACCACGATGGCCAAGGGGCTGGGGGGCGGGTTCCCTGTGGCGGCCATCGGCGGGTCCGCCGAGGCGATGTCGATGATCGCGGAGGGCCGATACTCGCACTCGGGAACCTACAACGCCAACACCGTCGCCTGCGCCGCGGTCAGCGCGACCATGGACGTGCTCGCCGAGCCCGGCCTGTTCGACCGGCAGCGCAAGCTGGGCGAGACGCTGATGAGCGGGCTGCGCGACCTGGCCGCCGAGGCGGGCCTTGCGGTCATCGTCGAGGGGCTGGGCACCGTCTTCCAGGTCTGGTTCAGCGAGCGGCCGATCAGGAACTGGCGGGACGCCCAGCGCTACGCCAACCAGGAACTGTTCACCGCGTGGTGGCAGGAGATGCTGTTGCGCGGGATCTTGTTCCACCCGAGCCAGTACGAGAACCTGTTCCTGTCGCTCGTGCACACCGCCGACGACGTCGACGAAACGCTCAGCGTCGCGCAGGAGGCCTTCGCCGTCATCGGGCGCAGGCGGCTAGGGTGAAAGGCCATGGTCCTGGATCTTGGCGACAGCCGCGCGCACCCGGCGGCTCCGGGTCGGCCCGGCGCGGGGCTGCTGTACGAGCGGGTGGTGGCCTACGTCGAGGAGCTGATCGCCGAGCGCGCGCTGGCACCTGGTGATCGCCTGCCCACCTACGCCGAGCTGGCCGAAAGCACCGGTGTCAGCCTGATCACGGTGCGGCGTGCCCTCGACGAGATGGAACGGGCCGGCAAGGTCCGCCGTCACCAGGGCCTCGGCACGTTCCTGGCCCGGCCCCGGATCGTCACCGAGCCGGCCAGGGCGGGCAGCCTGCTGGGCACGCTCAGGCAGGGCGAGACCGGACCCCCCGCCGACTCGATCGACACCCGGATCGTGGAGATGCGCCGCGGCCTGCCGTCGCCCGATGTGGCCGGCGCGCTGCGGATCGGGCCCGACGCACCGGTATGGCTGCTGCGCAGGCAGCGTCTCATCGACGCCCAGCCGGCCGTGGTCGAGACCTCGATCATCCCGGTCACGCTCGCCCCGGACCTGGACCGGCTGGTGATCCGGCTGGGGGGTTCGCTCTATGACCTGCTGGCCGGCGAGTGCGGGCTGGAGGACGCCTACGAGGAGCAGTACCTCGAGGTAGTCGTCAGGCCCACCCGGGAGGAGCGGCGGCTGCTTGACATCCCGCCCCGGACCCCGGTGGTGCGGATCCGCGGGCTGAGCACGGACAGGTCCGGCGTCCCCTTCGACTGCTTCGAGCAGCTCTACCGGGCCACGGAGTTCGCCTTCGCCATCTCCGGCCGCACGTCCCGGCAGCTGCTGCCGACGCCGGGCGTCCAGGACTGGGACGTGCGCGCGCTGCCGGAGGTGCCGCAGCCCGCCGGACGCCGGGCCCGGGCCGGCCGAGCGTCCGGTCACGGTAGGTCAACGACAGGTTAAATCACCGGTCTGGGCGGCTAAATCCCCGATATCGTGACGTTATTGCGCCGCCGCGTGGTCATCCTCTAGGGTCTGACCACATACTGAACATACACAGTATGCCTTGACGCCAGCTACCAGGCACGTTCTCCTCCCCGTGCGGAGAAACCCACCTGACCGAGACGGAGATGCGCCATGTCATCGCCAGCTAGCAGCGGTCCGGCCCCGGCGGGGGCGCAGTCCCTTGACCAGGCGGGCGGCGGCGGCCTCCTCTCGGGTGCCCTGCGCTTCCGCGACACCCTGGTCATGTCCCTGGCCAGCTCAGGGCCCACCCAGAGCATCGCCGTCACGCTGGCGGCCCTGCTGGCCACGGTGGGATACGCCAGCTTCCTGCCGCTGGTGATCTGCTTCATCCCGATGCTCGGCATCGCGATCGGCTACCAGCGGCTCAACGCCTGGCAGCCCAGCGCGGGCGCGACCTATTCCTGGGTCGGCCGGGCGCTCAACCCGCACGCCGGGTTCTTCTCCGGCTGGATCATGCTGATGTACTACTGCGTCGGCACGACCAGCCTGACCGTGCCGCTGGGCACGTACATGCTGACCTTCTTCAGCGACTCGGCGGCCAGCAACGTTTATGCCGTGGCCGCCGTCGGCTCCGCGTTCGACATCGCAGTCCTGGTCGTGGCGGCGCTCGGCATCAAGCTGTCGGCACGGTTCCAGTGGGGCTGGGCCATCTTCGAGTACGGCCTGCTGGTCGGCTTCACCATCGCGGCCATCGTCGAGATCTACGGCAACCACCTGCACAACACCGTGCACATCTCCAGCACCTGGTTCACCATCAGCGGCGCGGGCGGGTTCAGCGCGCTGATCTCGGGCATCCTGCTGGCCATCTTCTTGTACTCCGGCTGGGACACCGCCGCCTACGTCGGCGAGGAAACCGAGGGCAAGAAGGCCGGCCCGGCCGCGGTGACCAGCGTGGTGGTGCTGTTCGTCATCTACTCGGTGGTCATCCTCGCCCTCCAGGGCGTCGCACCGAACAAGACCATGCAGGACAACGCGGGCAACATCCTGGCCTTTGTCGGCAAGCTGATCGGCGGCGGCGGCTGGGAGAACGTCATGATCGTGGCCGTGCTGGGCGGCACGCTCGCCTCGCTGCAGGCGGCCATCGTGAGCGCCGGGCGGATCTCGTTCGCCATGGGCCGGGACCGGGTGTTCCCGCGCTGGTTCGGCCAGGTGAGCGGGCAGTACCGCACCCCGTGGAACGCCACGATCACCTTCGGCCTGCTCAACCTGGTCTTCCTGTGGGCCTCGACGCTGATCGGCTCGATCGGCAAGGCCCTGTCCGACATCGTCAGCACGCTCGGGCTGATGGCGGCGATCTTCTACCTGCTCACCGCGTCCGCGGCGGTCTGGTACTACCGCCGGGTGATCGTCAGCAGCGCGGCCAACTTCTTCCTCGGCGGGTTCCTGCCCGCCCTGGGCGGGGCCTTCATGCTCTTCGTCATCATCTACACGTTCAGCCAGGGGCTGCTCAACGGAGTCCAGATCGGCTTCGGCTTCGGGCTCGCGGCGGTCGGCCTGATCCTCTCGTTCGTCTCCCAGCGCGTCGGAAGGTCGCCCTTCTACTCCGACCCGACCACCAGCTACGGCGACCGGATCGAGGAGGAGCTCGGCAAGCCGCAGTCTCCGTGAGCACGGGCGTCGCCGGGGACGTCTGGATCGGGCTCGACCTCGGCACGTCCGGGCTCAAGGCGGTGGCGGTCGCCGCGTCGGGGGCGATCCTCGCCCGGGGCAGCGCGGCCTACCCGACGCGCCGGCCCGCCGATGGGGCGTGCGAGCAGGACCCGGCCGACTGGCTGTGGGCGGTGGAACGGGCGCTGACGCAGATCGGCGAGGTGGTCCCGGCGCGGCGCTGGCGGGCCATGGGCCTGTCGGGCATGCTTCCCACGCTGGTCACCCTCGGTCCGGACGGCCAGCCGACCGGGCCCGCGATCACCTGGCAGGACAGCCGGGCCGACGATGTGGGCGAGGAGTTCCGCGAGCGCTGCGGCGGAGACGGCCTGTATCGGCTGACCGGCCAGTGGGTGGACGGCCGCTACCTGCTGCCGATGTTCGGCCGGATCGCGCGGGCCGACCCGGCCCGCGCGGCGGCCACCGCGGCCATCGCCTCGGCCAAGGACTACCTGTTCGCCCGGCTGACCGGTGAGCTGGCCACCGACCCGAGCACGGCGGCGGGCTACGGCTGCTACGAACTGGAGACGGGCCGCTGGAACGCCGCGGCCCTAGCCGTCGCGGGCCTGGAGGATCCGGTCGGCCAGCAGCTCCCGCCGGTGCGGCCGTCGGCCGCCTGCCGGCCGCTGCGGGCCGAGGTGGCGGCCCGGCTGGGCTGCGCGCCGATTCCGGTGGCCCTGGGGGCGGCCGACTCGGTGCTCGGCGCGCTCGGGCTGGGCGTCCGCGAGCCAGGCCAGGTGGCTTACATCGCTGGCACCAGCACCGTCATTCTGGGCATTGCCGACCGGCTGATCCTCGATCCGGCCCACAGGTTCCTGGTCACGCCGCTGGCCGAACCCGGCCGGTGGGGCCTCGAGATGGACCTGCTCGCCACCGGCGGCGCGATCGTCTGGCTGGCAGGCCTGCTCGGCGACGGCCTGACCGCGGCCGGGCTGGTCGAGCTCGCGGCGGGGGTAGATCCCGCCCACGCCCCCGTCCTGCTTCCCTACCTGAGTCCCGGCGAGCAGGGCGCGCTGTGGGACCCCCTGCTGAGTGGCGCCGTGGTCGGCCTCGACCTCAGCCACGGGCGGGAGCATCTGGCCCGCGCGCTGGTCAACGGCATCATTCTGGAGAGCCGGCGCTGCCTGGCCGTGCTCGACGAGGCCGGCGGGTTCGCCCGTGCCGTCGAGGTGGCTGGAGGCAGCGCCGCGGACCCGGCCTTCCGCGCCGACCTGGCCGACGCCGCCCGTCGGCTGGTCTCGCTGCCGCGTGATGACGACACCGACCACTCCGCCCGCGGCGCGGCGCTCATCGCGGCCCTGGCCGTGGACGGCCGCTGGCCCGATGGCGCGTTCCCGGCCACCGCCGTCGCTACCGTGCCCGACGATGCCCGCGCCAAGCTGTGGGATGGGCTGTGGGCCGCCCACGAGGCCACCCGTCGCCGTCTTCATCCCGCGTAGCCCGCCGGAACCGGAGAATAGGTTCGCTATGATCCCCGGAGTGAGCATGCGGCAGCCGCTCGCCGAGGCCTGATAAGGGCGCATGATAAGGGCAGCGCACGGTAGGCACGTGCGAGTCGGACGTTTCAGGAGAACAGGCATATGGCAGATCAGTCCGCCGCCGCCATCGCGGGACTCACACCGTCCCCGGGAGCCAGGCTCAAGCCCGACGCCATCGGCGCAGCCCAGGACACCATCATCGGGATGGCCTCATCGGCCCCCGCGGCGACGGTCGGGCTGACCTTCGCCGGCCTGGCCGCGACGGCCGCCTACGGCGCGGGCCCGATCCTGCTCATCACCGCGATCCCGATGCTGACCATCGCCAACGCGTACCGCCGGTGTAACTTGTGGAACGCCAACTGCGGTGCCTCGTTCGAGTGGGTAGGCCGGTCGATCAGCCCCTATCTCGGCTTCCTGACAGGCTGGCTGATGATCTCCGCCTACATCATCGGAACCGTGGCCGAGGTCCTCCTGCTCGGGCCGTCGGTGCTGGCCGTGTTCGGCTCCAGTTCCTCGAACACATGGGCTTTCGTGGGCATCGGCGTCGCCATGGGCCTGATCATGCTGGTGATCGCCGTCGTCGGCATCAAGATCACGGCCCGGGTCCAGGTCAGCATGGCCCTGGTGGAGTACCTGATCCTGATCGGGCTGGCGGTCGCCGGCCTGGTGTGGGTGCTCAGCCACCACGCCGGCTCGGTGTCCTTCAGCCATGGCTGGCTGAGCATCAACGGCATCGGCGCCAAGGGCGACGCCGTGTCCGGGTTCCTGGCCGCGGTGTTCGTCTACGGCGGCTGGGACGGCACCCTGTACGTCAACGAGGAGGTCAAGCACCGCCGGGTGAACCCCGGCCGCGCCGCGGTCCTCGCCGTCGCACTGCTGGCCATCATCTACACGCTGGCCCAGGTCGGCTTCCAGGGCGTGATCTCGCCGGGCAAGCTGAACGCGGCCGCCCAGAACGGCACCGCGCTGGTCGCCGTCGCCCAGGCGATGGGCGGCGGGTTCTGGGCCAAGGCGATGGCGCTGTCGATCGCCCTGTCCGTGATCGCCACCACCGGCACCGGCATCGTGCTCGGCGCCCGGATCGTCTACGGCATGGCGAGCTACCGGGTGCTGCCGGAGTTCCTGGGCACTGTGTCCCGCCGGTACTCCACCCCGGTCGCCTCCAGCATCATCGTCGGCTTTCTCATCATCGTGCTGAGCGCCGTCTACTTCCTGGTGACCTCGGTCAAGAACGCCTTCAACGACGTGATCGCCGTGACCGGCTTCCTGTTCTCGATCTTCTACGTCTTCACCGCGCTGGCGGCCATGACGTACTACCGGCGCCGCATCGTCGGCGGCGTCTGGGACTTCGTGACGGTCGGCCTGCTCCCGCTCGGCGCGGCCGGCTTCCTCGGCTGGGTCTTCGTCTTGTCGTTCAGCCGGGCGCCCTGGACCCAGCGCTGGTCGCTGATCGGCATCGTCGCCGCCGGGTTGGTCCTGCTGATCTCCGCGCGCTTCATCCTGCGCTCCACGTTCTTCCAGATCCCGCGGGAGAGCGAGGTCAGGACGACCCACCGGCGGTCCGGCCGCCGCTGAGCCTGCTGCCACCTCCCGGTCCTTGAACTCGGGCGCAAGCCGCCGCTAACGTTAGCCATGACGAACGCTGACGGCCGGGAAGGAGGCCGGGGCGATGGACCGTGACCGCCCCGCGCACGCGCCCGGGGAGGCGACGGATCAGGCGATGAGCGAGGCGCTGCGCGCCCTGGCCGAGCCACGCCGCCGGGCCATCCTGCAGCTGGTGGCGCACTCCGAACTCTCCGCGGGCGAGATCGCCGGCTGTTTCGACGTCACAAGGACCGCGGTCAGCCAGCACTTGACCGTGCTGAAGAACGCGGGTCTCCTGGCCGAACGGAGGCTGGCCACCCGCCGCCTCTACCGTGCGCGCCCGGAGGGCCTGGCGGGTCTGCGCGAGTTCCTCGACCAGATGTGGGCGTCCTCGCTCGAGGTCGCCCGCGACCTGGTGGAGGCCGACCGCGGGACCGCCGCAGGCCAGGCCGCCGCCGGCGAAGCCGCCACCGAGAGCAGGCTGGCATGAGCCCGAACGGGCCGGGCCGGGTGCCCGGCACGGTGACGGCGCTGCGGCGGCCGCCGGTCCGGCCGCGTACCGCGAGGGCTGGGCTCGCATCCTGGGCTGCCTGGCCGCGACGACGGGAGGGCAAGCATGAAGGCCGTGGTGTTCTACGAGTCGGCCGACGACGTGGCGACCAGGGCGCGGCCGCACTTCGCCGCGCACTGCGCCCGCTGGAAGGTGTTCGCCGACCGCGGCGAGCTGCTCATGATCGGTACCTTCGCCAACGCCCAGGAAGACGGCTCGATGGCCATCTTCAGCACCCGCGCGGCGGCCGAGGCGTTCGTCCGCGACGACCCCTTCGTCCTGCACGGAGTAGTACGGAACTGGACTATCCGCGATTGGAACGAGGCCCTCGTCCCCGAAAGCTGAGCCTCAGAAGCTGAGCCTCAGACCGCAGGGTCGTCCGGCCGCGCAGGCGCTGACCGGCGGTCGCCTCAGGTCCCGGCCCCTTCAGGTCTCTATGGTCCCGAACGGGCCTGGTTTCCCGTCCCGGCTCCCGTCCGCGCTACGACGCCCAGAACGGCCGCGGCACGGGCATGGCAATCCACATGAGCGAACCGCACTGAACGATGCGTGCCTCAGATCGCCGTCTCCGGACATCAGATTCCGCCGACGCCACCGTGGCGATGTCGTCGTGCCCGCCGGTCAGGGGCGCGACGGGTGGGCAGGTGTACGTGTTTGGGGCAGGTAGATGGTAGTGGCCGCGTTACGGGCGGCTACTGCTGCGGGCAAGCGGGCTGCGGTGTGGGGCGGGAGCTGGGTTGTGGCCTGGGGTAGCGGGATGAAGGCCCAGTCGTCGAGTTCGCTTTCCTGGAGCTGGATCTGGCCGGGGTTGGTGAGGGTTCCGGCGTCGAACAGGAAATAGGCGATGGGCCGGGGACGCCTGCCGTAGGCGCGTGCCCAGTCGATGACGAGCAGCCGCCCGACCGGAAGGTCGAGTCCGAGTTCTTCATTCAGTTCCCGTGTGCAGGCATCTTCGGGTGTCTCGCCGTCGTCCAGCATCCCGCCGGGCAGCATCCAGTGGTCCCGGTAGTTCGGTTTCACCAGCAGAACGTGACCCGCGGGGTCGGTGATCAGCGCGCCGGCTGCCGCATACTGGGTGGCGAGCTGCGCGTACCACTGCTCCGGCTCGACGTAACGGCCGTCTCGGGCGGGGTGGCCAGTCATGCGGGCGGGAGCAGCGCGGCTGCCTGCTCCATGTAGTCGCGGACGGCGGGCTGCTCGTGGCGGGCGCGGACACGGCGGGTAAAGTCCCGCAGCCGCTCGTTGAGCCGGGCAGACGTCATCGATACCGCCGCGGTCAGGGCGTCTGTAGCGGTGGCGCACGCTGCATCCAGGTCGCCTTGCCCGGCCTGGACTGTGGCCAGCAGCGTGCGGTGCAGCGCCCTGGTACGCACGTTGACCTCGGGCAGGTCGAGGGTCGTGTCTGCATGCCTGGCGGCTTCCCGGTACTGACCGAGGTCGCGCAGGGCGTGCGTGATCGACCCGGCGTGGTGGGCGGGGGTGTAGGTGGCCAGCCAGGACGGGTCGGCGGCCGGCTCGGCGCGATGCATCGCGTTCTCGGCGCGGCGGATAGCGGCTCGTGTCTCGTGCTGGTCCCCGGCCAGCGCCCAGCCGCGTGCCTCGACCGTGGCCAGGCGGGCCAGCAGGGTCGGCGTGGCGGCGCGTCCGGCGCCGGAGCGGGCGGCGCGGGCCAGCCGGGCAGCTTCGGTGCCGTGGTCCAGGAACAAGGCCTGGGTGGCGAGATTGGAGACGACGTGCGCGCTGTAGGCCCGGTCGCCGGATTGCCGGGCTAGGCTGAGCGCCTGGATGAAGAATCGCTGCGCCAGGCCCTGGCTCTTGCCTTGGTCGTAGGCCATCCAGCCGCCGAGTTCGGTCAGGGCCGAGGCGGCGGCGAACAGCTCGCGGCCCACCGGGGCGCTGTACCGGCCGGCCAGCAGCGGGGCGACCTCGCGGTCCAGGTAGTCCGCCAGCCAGGTGAAGGCGTGGCCGCCGCCGTGCACCCGGTCCAGGGTCTCGAACTCGTCGCGTGCCTGGCGGATGCGTTCCACGTCGGCCAGCCCGGCCGCGCGGGTGCCGTCGTGGCGGGCGATGGCGGCCGGGCCGGGGACGGGGGTGAAGTGCCAGTTGAACCCGGCGGCGTGCTCGTGTCCGGGCCGTTACAGTGAGAAGCAGCCAGGCCCGATGGCCACGGCCTGGGCGAGGCGCGAGCGAGGACTGTTGCGCGGACGGCCCAGGTCGGCCACCTGCACCGCCCGGCCGAGCCAGTCGCTGAGGATCTCCGAGGCGGCTGCCTGGCCCGGTGTCGCCGCCAAGGCTAGCCCGAGATGGCCACCAATCACGAGCTGGCGGCCCTGATCGAGGTCGCCGGACGCTCGCACGCGGCTCTTGCCCGTAAGGTCAACACAGCCGCGGCCGGACGGCACGGGCTGGATCTGCGGTATGACCAGGCCAGCGTGTACTGGTGGCTGCGCGGCCGGGTGCCGGCCGACCCAGTCCCCCGCGCAGTTCTGCTGATCACACTCGATTCCCTCCTGCGCCGCTGGCCGTCCAGCATAACGAGCCGTTCCGGCGGCAGCGGGCAACAGCCGGCAACTCCGCAACGGAAGGCACATCATGCGGCTACGATTCCTCGGAAGGCACTCCGCTCCTGGCAACTCACCCACGCTATGGGACACCGATGCCGGCCAGTACGTGATCCAGGGCTTCGGGCTCGACCCCGACGCCCTCGCCCAGGTCGGCGACATCCCGCCCGGCGAGCTGGTGATACGGGTGCCCAAGGAACTCATGCGCTACCTCCCGGAGGCCCGCCACGATGCCGACAACCGCCCTGAGGCACCCGGGCCCACTACCTGACCGCCGCGCGCCGGCCACACGCAGGCCCGCCCGATGCACGACAGGATGCGGGCGTCAGCCGGCCAGCCGGTCCGGCCCGGCTGACTAGCTGCCGTGCCTGGCCAGCCCCAGCAAGCCCGCGAGGCCCTCGGCGCCCGGCTCCGCGAGATCCGCCTGGATGCAGGGCTGACCGCACGGGCGCTCGCCACGCTGGCAGGCTGGCACTTCACCAAGGTCAGCAAGCTCGAACACGGCACCCGGCGGCCATCGCGAGACGACATCCGCGCCTGGTGCCGGTACTGCCACGCCGAAGACCAGATGACGGACCTGATCGCCACCGCGCGCAGCATCGACGCCATGTACACCGAGTGGCGCCGGCAGATGCGCGCCGGGATGAAGCACTTCCAGGACTCCTGGCGTCCGCTGTATGAGCAGACGCTGCTGTTCCGCGTCTACGAGACCACCTTCATCCCCGGCCTGCTCAACACCGCCGGCTACGCCGCCGCGATCCTGAAGTTCTGGGCCGGGCTGATGAGCCTGCCGGGGGACATCGAGACGGCGGTAGCCGCCCGGATGGACCGGCAGAACGTCCTGTACTCCGGGCAGCGGCGCTTCCTGTTCGTCATCGAAGAACAAGCCCTCCGCACCCGGGTAGGCGACGCGGACGTGATGGCAGGCCAGCTCGACCGGCGTCGTGCCGTCGCCGAAGATGTTCGGCTATGCGGCCGGGCCCGCGCAGCGTGTCGGGACCGCGGCGGGCAAGCCGCATTATGTGCCGGCGTCGGCGACACGGGCAGGTGCGGTCGCGGGCCAGCTGAAGGGCCACCGGGCGCCGGTTCCGGCGCTGGCGCCGCCGACGGTGGGTACCCGGACGCTGGTGACCACCGGCTCGGCGCCGATGGCGCCCGGGCACGTGGTGGCCGGGACGGGAGTCGGCGCCGCCGGATCCCCGCAGCCCGGCACGTCGCCGTCTCCGTCGGCCTCTCCCTCGCCCAGCTCACCGCCGTCTCCGTCGGCCTCGCCGTCGCCCAGCACGTCGGCGTCGCTGACGGCGTTCATGGACGGCGGCGGCACGGACAACGCCTCCTACGGCGTGGCGTCGACCTTCGACACGGCGCCCATGGCCGACCAGACGGGCCGGATCGCGGTGACGCTGACCAACACGGGCACCAGCACGTGGAACGGGTACGCGCTGGGTTCCCAGGTGTTCCCGTCCGGCGACACCAACGGGACCGGGACGCCGCTCACGACCGGCGCCAACGTCGCGGTCAGCGGCACCGTGGCACCAGGCGGGACCGCGACTGTGGAAAGCGTCACCCCGGCCGAGAACCCCGGCTCGTACGAGATCTGCTGGGACATGGTGAACGCGTCGGGCACGTACTTCGCGGCCGAGGGCGCGAACGAGTACTGCGCGCCGTACACCATCCAGCAGTACCCGCCGCAGATCAACGAGCAGGAACCGCTGCCGGGCACCGACGTGGACACGCAGACCCCGCAGCTGAGCGCGTCGGCGGTCGTGCCGGGCGGGTACCCGGCCAACCCGGTCTTCTCCTACGCCTTCAAGATCCTCAACGGTCCTAACCCCGCCACGGCCACGGTGGTGGCGTCCTCGGGATGGGTCGCGAACAGCGGCAACAGCTGGACCCCCACCACCAGCCTGACCTGGGGAACCACCTACTACTGGCAGGTCACGGTCAGCGACGCGGTCCCCCCGCCGGCGATGAACGACCCCAGCATCACCTGGACGACCCCGATCTCGTTCGTGGTGGGCAACGCCCAGCAAGCCGTCTCCTACCGGCTGGGTAACGCCTACCAGGCCGACGACGGCAACCCGATCATGACGTCGAGCCTGGGCGGCACCGACTACAGCGGGTCGGGCAAGACCGTCGACCCGCGCACCGGGAACGTATCCCAGCAGGCCTCCGACGCCATCGTGGGGACGGTCGGCCCGCCGCTGTCGATCGTGCGGACCTACAACTCCCTGGACCCGCGGACTTCCCAGGCGCTGGGGGCGGGCTGGTCGTCGCTGCTGGACATGTCGCTGGCCCCGGACCCGGACGGCTCCGGGGCACTGATCCTGACCCTGGCGCACGGGCAGCAGGTCCGGTTCGCCAAGAACTCGGCCGGCGGGTACGCGCCGCCGCAGGACATGTACGCGGTGGTGTCCGCGCTCTCCGGCGGAGGCTTCGCGGTGACCGACCAGACCGGCACCACCTATCAGTTCGGCCAGGCCAGCGGGTCCTCGTGGCTGATCTCCGCGGTCACGGACAACACAGGCAAAGCCGAGAGGTTCGGCTACACCAGCGGGACGCTGGCCACGATCACCAGCACGACCACGGGCCGGGCGCTGCACCTGACCTGGTCCACCCCCAGCGGAGCGGCGTCCCCGCACGTGGCCACGATCGCCGCCGACCCGGTCACGGCCGGGCAGCCCGGGACCGCGCTGACGTGGACGTACGGGTACACCGGGGACCTGCTCACCTCGGTGTGCCCGCCGGGGACGACCAGCGCCTGCACCAGCTACGGCTACATCACCAACGGCTCGCACGCCGCGACCTCGGTGCTGAACGCCGACCCGACCAGCTACTACCGGCTGGACGACCCGGCCGGCGCCACGGCCGCGGCCAACCAGATGCCGGTGAACGACATGACCACCGTCGACCCGCCGGCGGCCGAGTTCAGCACCACCCTCGGCGCAGCCGGTCCGGTCACCGGGGTGACCGCGACCTCCTTCAACGGGACCAGCTCATGGATTCCGCTCGACGGCGGCTGGTGCACCACGCCCGGCCAGGAAAGCTCCTGCAAGAGCATCCCCGACACCGGCCGGGTGATCACCAGCGGCACCGCCCAGAGCCTGGCGGTGAGCGTGTGGTTCAAGACCAGCACCGCCTCGGGGGTGCTGCTGGGCCTGACCTCCGCCTTGCCACCCAGCCAGAGCTGCAACCCCAACTGCTTCGCGAGCGTCGCCACGCCGCTGCTGTGGATCGCCGGCAACGGCCACCTGGACGGCTACGGCGGGTCCTCGATCGCCGCCGCGATGACTACCCCGGCGGCGGTCAACAACGGCGCCTGGCACCAGGCGGTGCTGATCCCGGGCCAGGCCCTGTACCTGGACGGGGCCAAGGTCGCCACCGCCACCGCCGGTTTCACCTCGCCGAGCACCAGCGCGTACGCGCTGCTCGGCGCGGGCCTTATCCCGGGGAACCAGACGTCCTCGTCGTGGTCGTACTTCAACGGGTCCATCGCTGACCTGTCCTTCTACCACAACCAGCTGCCCAGCACCGGGACGGTCGCCGCGCAGTACGCGGCGGAGACCCACGCGGCCGCCGAGCTCAACTCGGTCACCAGCCCGGCCGGGCGCAGCGAGCTGTCCGCGACCTACGACACCGTCAACGACCGGGTCGCGGCGCTGACCGACGCCGCCGGCGGAACGTGGAACTACAGCGGCCCGGCCCTGGGCGCCTCCTCGGCCGCCTACGACAGCGCGGTCATGGGATCCTCCCCGGTGGACTTCTGGCCGCTGAACGACACCTCCGGGCTGCTCGCCCGCGACATGACCGGCTCGGCCGCCGACTCGGCCAGCCCGCGCCCGCCGGCGACCTACGCGAACGTCACGCTGGGCGTGGCAGGCCCGGACGGTCTCGCCGACGGGAACGCGGCGGGTTTCGGCGGAGCCAGTTCGCAGGTCAGCATCCCCGGCGGGTATTTCGGCGGCAACGGCGCCGAATCGGCGGAGCTGTGGTTCAGCACCACCGGAAACGGGACCGTGCTGTCGTCCGGTTCCGGGCAGAACGGTGAGCCGATGGCGCTGTGGGTGCCATCGGGATACAAGTGCCTGGAGGGGACGATCGGCAGCACGACGCTGAACGCGCCCCTATTCGGGTCCTGCACCGGCAACGTCGCCGACGGCAAGTGGCATCACGCGGTCCTGACCATGAGCCCCGGCACCATCTGCCCCTCGGGGTCGCTCACCTGCACCCCGGGGTCGTTCAGCCAGACCGCGACCTTGTACGTCGACGGCAAATCGCTGGCCACCACGACGATCCCCGTGCAGGCCACCGCGTCCGCCACCGGGTACGTCGCCTATGTCGGCAACGGCCCGAACGGCGACTTCACCGGGTCGATCGCCGACGTGTCGTTCTACACCACCCAGCTGTCCTCCACCGACGTCGCCGCCCACTACCAGGCGCTCCGCAGCCAGAACATCCCCACCGGGGTCACCCCGCCCGCCACTCCGCCGGTGAACATCCAGACCGTCACCGTCACCGACCCGGCCAGCAAGACCGCTTCCTACGTCTACGCCACCGGCGCACTCGTCCGGGCCGTCAGCGTGCTCGGCGGAGTGACCTCCTACGGGTACGACGCTGCCCTGCGGGCCTCGGCGATCACCGACCCGGACGGCGACACCACGTACGTGACCTACGACGCGCACAATAACGTGAGCTCCACCACCACGTGTGCGGCCATCAACAACTGCCAGACGGCCTACTCGTCGTACTACGAAAACCTGTCCAACCCCCTGGATCCGCGTAACGACAAACCGACCGACTCGCGGGATGCACGATCCTCCTCGCCCTACGATCCGGCCTACGACATGGTAACCACGTACACCTCGTCGGCGCAGATCGCGACGCGGACCACGCCCCCTGCCACCGCCTGCCCGTCCGGCTGCAAGACCTCCTATGCCTACACCACCGGGTCAGAGGCCGCCGTAGGCGGCGGAACCGAGCCGGCCGGGCTGCTGGCCTCGATCACGGCACCCGGCGGCGGAGTCACCAGCTACGCGTATGACTCGGCCGGTGACGTGATGCAGACCACGAACCCGCTGGGACTGGTGACCAACTACGCCTACGACAACCTGGGCCGCGAGCTGACCGAGGTTCAGATCTCCAACACGTTCCCGGCCGGGCTCACGACCGGCTTCAGCTACGACGGCCAGGACCGGCTCGTCACCCAGACGGACCCGCCGGTGACAGACCGGGTGACCGGCGCGGTCCACACGAAGGTGACCAGCCGCACCTACGACGCCGACTCGAACCTGCTGACCACCACGATCAGCGACACCACCGGCGGGGACCCGTCCCGGACCGTCACCAACACCTACAACTCCCACGGCCAGCTGGCGTCCACTGCCGACGCGCTGGGAAATACGAGCTCCTATACGTACGACGCGTTCGGCAACCGGATCAGCCAGACCAACTCCGCCGGGGTAACGACCGCCTACACCTACGACGACGCGGGAAACCTGCTGACCACCACGCTGCAGGGCTACACCGGCAACCCCTCCAACCCGTCACCGCCGGCCAACCTGGTGCAGGAATCCCGGGCCTACGATCCCGCCGGACGTCTGGCCTCGGTCATCAACGTCAAGGGGACGCAGACCAACTACACCTACTACGCCGACAACCGGCTCGCATCCAGCTACGTCGTATGCCCCAGCTGCGGCAACGGGATGGAAAGCGTCAACTCATACGGCTATGACGCGGCCGGCAACCGGATCACCGAATCTACCCCGGGCGGCCTGGTCGTCAACACCAATTACAACGCCGCCAGCCAGGTCGCCTCCCAGACGGTGGACCCGTCCGGTGTCGATCGCACGGTCGCCGCCACCTACGACGCCGACGGGAATGTCGTCGCCAAGACACTGACCGCGGGCGGGGTCACGCAGACCCAGACGATGGCCTACAACGCGATGGACCAGGAACTGGCGCAGACGGTGGACAACACCGGGGGCAACCTGACCATCACGTACGTGCGAGACCAGCGCGGCCTGGTGACCTCGGAAACCGACCCCGCGGGCAACATCACCACCATCGCGAACGACGAGGCCGGACGCCCGGTCGTGGAAACTGCTCCGGCCGTGCCGAGCCAGACCGGCGGCGGCGGCGCGCCCGTCACCGCCAACCCGGTCACGACGACCGGATACGGCACCTTCGGCGACCAGGTCGAGAGCTCGGACCCGAACGGCAACGTCACCGCCTACGCCTACGACCAGGACGGCCACCTCGTCTCGTCGACCGACCCTTCGTACACCCCGCCCGGCGCCACTACGCCAGTCGCCGGCAGCACCACCTCGGCTTACAACAACCTGGGTGAGGAGACCAGCACCACCGATCCGCTGGGCAACGTCACGCAGATGACCTACGACCAGCTCGGCGACCTGGCCAGCCAGACCGATCCGGGCGCCGGGGTGACGACCTTCACCTATGACCCGGCCGGCGAGCAGACCAGCGTCACCGACCCCACCGGCGCGCAGACCCAGGCCATCTACGACAACCTCGGCCACCTGGCCACCAGTACCAACCTGGTCCGGCAGAACACCTCCGCGGCTTACACCACCAGCTACGGATATAACGACGCGGGCGAGCAGGTCTCGCAGACCAGCCCGACCGGGGTGCAGGCCACGGCGGCGTATAACGCGGCCGGGGAACAGGTCTCCGCCACCGACGGCGCCGGGAACGCCACCAGCTATGCCTACGACCTGCACGGCAAGCCGGCAGACCGGGCTGGCGGACCTAAACGCCGCCGGGACTGTGCTGCGCACCGAGCCAGCCGTCTCCAACCCCGACGGGCAGGTCACCTCCGCGACCAACTTCCTGGGCACCACCACCACCTCGGTCTACGACACCACCGGGATGCTCACCTCGCAGACTCAGCCGACCTCCGCCAGCCACACCATCACGGTCAGCTATCAGTACGACCTGGCCGGCAACCGCACCTCGCTGACCGACGGGAACGGCAACACCACCTACACCACCTACAACTCCCGCAGCCTGCCGCAGGTCATCACCGAGCCGCCGACGCCTGCCCACGGCACCGCCGCCGACTCCACCACCACCGACATCTACGACGCCAACGGCGACCTGGTCACCCAGGACCTGCCCGGCGGCGTGCAGGTCACCAGCAGCTACGACGCGATGGGCGACATGACCGGCCAGTCCGGCGCGGGCGCGGCCGCGCCGACCGCGGCCAGGACCTTCACCTACGACGGCACCGGGCGGCTGCTGACCGCCGCCACCGGTGCCGCGGGAACCTCGGGCACGCCCGGCTACCAGCCGGCCAGCTCCGAGACGTTCGGCTACGACGACCGCGGCCTGCTACTGTCCGCCTCCGGGTCGGCCGGTACCTCCGTCTTCACCTACAACGGCAGCGGGCAGCTGGCCACGGCCGCGGAGGCGGCGGGCACCTCCACGTATGCCTACGACGGTGCCGGGCGGCTGGCCACCAACGCCGACGCCGCCTCCGGCGTCACAGGCACCTACGCCTACAACAACCTGGACCAGGTCACCGGCATCTCCTACGGGACCGGGAACGACACCCAGAGCTTCGGCTATGACAGCCTGCACCGGCTGACCTCCGACACGATCGCCACCGCAGGCAGCACCCAGGTCGCCGCCATCGGCTACGGGTACGACGCCAGCAACGACGTCACCTCGATGACCACCAGCGGCCTGGCCACCCCTGGCGGCGGGACCGGGACGGTGACCAACGCTTACGGCTATGACCGGGCGGGGCGGCTGACCTCGTGGACCGCTACCCCCTCGGGCGGGTCAGCTGTCACCAAGACCTACGGATACGACGACGCCGGGAACCTGACCAGCAACAACGGCACCACGTTCAGCTACGACGCCCGCAACGAGCTGACCTCCGACGGGTCCAGCACCTACACCTACGCCGCTGACGGCGACCTGGCCACGGGAACCGGGCCGGGCGGCAGCAGCAGCTACGCCTCGGACGCCTATGGCCAGCAGGTCACCGACGCGGCCTCCTCGCTGTCCTATGACGCCCTGGGCCGCATGGTCAGCGACGCCCGTCAGGCCGGCGGCACCATCGCGCTGACCTATGACGGCCAGACTAACCAGGTGGCCTCGGACGCCTCGGCGTCGTACTCGCGTGACCCGGCCGGGCAGATCACCGGGGTCAGCACGGCCGGCGGCACGAGGCTGCTGGCGCTGAGCAACCAGCACGGCGACCTGTCCGGCACGTTCGCCGCGGCCGGCGCGTCGCTGGCCGGCTCGGCCACCTATGACCCGTGGGGACAGGTGCTGGCCGGCGCCGGGCCGGCCATCCAGGTCGGCTACCAGGGCCAGTGGACCGACCCGGGCACCGGGCAGGTGGACATGGGCGCCCGGTTCTACAAGCCGTCCGCGGGCGGGTTCATCAACCAGGACACCTACGCCGGCGGGCGGGGCGGCCCGGCGGTCGCCGGCAACCTGCACGCCTACGCCGATGACAACCCGGTGTCGGTCACCGACCCGTCCGGGCACGCGCCGTCTGCGTCCTCCGGGGCCAGCAGCGTCTCCGCCGCGGAGATCGCAGGCGCGGCCGCGCGGGCGGCCGAGGCGCACGCCAAGGCCTTGGCCGCGTCGGCGGCCGCTGTGGCGGCGGCCGGGATGGCGGCGTCGGCGTCGGCGGCGGCGCATGGCGCGGCGGCGCTGGCCCGGCTGCTGAACACGGCCGCGGCCAGGGCCGCGCAGGCGGCGGCGAAGGCCGCGCAGCTGGCCGCGGCGGCGTTCAAGGCGGCGCAGGCGCAGCTGCAGGCCGCCCGGGCCTGGCAGGACAAGGCCAACGCGGCGTGGCGGGCAGCCCGCGATGACCTGTCCAAGTCCCATGGCTGGAACCCGTTCAGTGACGCCAGGAACCTGTTCGAGGCGGGGGTGCAGACCGGGATCGCGCTGTACGACGAGGCCCGGGCCGCCGCGGCGATGATCGTGTACGGGACGCTGGAGGTTCTCGCGTTCGGGGCGCGGGCGGCCGCTGACCTGGCCGAGGGGATGGCGCAGCTGACGGCGCAGCTGGCCAAGGGCGCGGCCAGGGCGGCCGAGCTGGCGGCCAGGCTGGCTGATGCCGCCGTGCATTACGCGCAGTACATGGCGTCGGTGGCGGCGCAGGACTGGGCCATCGCCGGGC
>WNGL01009227.1_pt1 | contig 24140 bp, 22 predicted proteins | sample 5400591 | NCBI WGS metagenome assembly WNGL01 (sample SAMN13153377, study PRJNA577476) | soil metagenome | isolation source: 80 cm soil or saprolite under Garry oak tree replicate 1 | place: USA:California | collected 2016-06-15 | reverse complement strand
GTCCCGCCACCGAAGCCCGCCCCGCCCGTCGCGCCACCAGTGGCAAAGCCCGCCCCCCCCGTGGCGCCTCCCGTTGCAAGGCCCGCCCCCGTGGCCGCGCCGCCGCCGGTGGCGGCCCGCGCTGCGAAGCCGGCCGCGGCGACGGCCAAGCCTCACACCCCGGCCGTGGCCAGGGCTGCACCGGGGGTGGCCAGGCCCGCGCCGACCCGCCAGCCCGAAGCTCCCGCCGGGGTGAGGCCGACCGCACGTCGGTCGCCGCGCCCGACCGCGCCGGCGCATCGTGCGGGTGCTGCACCCCTGGCGCGATATGCCCCCATGGGTCTGGCCGCGCTCGCGGTGCTGGGCGGCCTCGCTTTCGTGGTGACGCGCTTCCTGGGCGCTGCCCAGGTCGCGTCGATCGAGCCGACGCGGGCGCGGACCGGCCAGACGGTGGTCCTCACCGGCAAGGGCTTCGCCTCCGACCCGCAGGCCAACGTCGTGCTGTTCGGCGACAAGCCGGGGACGGTGGTCAAGGCCACGGAGAGCCAGCTCGAAGTCGTGGTCCCGGAGGTCGTGACCGCGCCCGGGCAGGACGTGCGCGTCCCCGTGCGCGTGCGGGCCGGGCGGGGCGAGTCGAGGCCGGTGGAGCTGGCGGTGTTCGCCGGGCCGACCCTGCACGGGATCTCCCCCGACGTGGCCATGCCGGGGGACGAGGTCGTGCTCGCCGGGGCGGGCTGGAGGCTCGGGGCCGCCGTGCGGTTCGGCGTGCAGGCGGCGGAGGTGCTCGACGTGAAGGAGACCTCGATCCGCACGCGGGTGCCCCCCATCCTGGGCGGCCCCGGCACCTTTGCGCCCGTCGTGGTGTCGGTCGGGGGAGGGGAGTCGAACCCCGCGCCGTTCTACATCGGACGGGTGCCGCTCGTGCTGAAGGTCGAGCCGCCCGCGGCCGCCCCCGGCGACCTGGTCGTGATCCGGGGACGAGGGTTCCAGCGCGACGTCCTCCGCAACGCGGTCCTGATCGGGGGAGCCCGGGCCCTGATCGTCACCGCGGTCGACGACGATCTGAAGGTCGTGGTGCCACGCGTGCCCGCGGGGCCGGAGGCGCGGCCCCTGCAGGTCCGCGTCGCCGGCTCCGAGAACGTGGGCCAGACCACCCTGCAGGTGCCCTCGCCGCCCGAGATGGCCGATTTCCGCTTCGTGGCCGAGCCCTTCGACGCCGCCTACGGCAAGACCCACGCCGTTCTCGCCACCGCCCTCGGCCCGGCCTTCGTGCTCGCGGCTTCCGGGGGGAGGACCGCGGCCGACCGGGCCGTGGAGGCGCAGCGCCGCCTGAACGAGGCCGTCCTCGTCCTGAGTACCGGCGGACTGAACTTCGAGGTACGGACGCCCGACACGACCCCCGCCCTTGCCCTGGCCGGCCGCCCCGAGCTCCTGCTGGAGGTGACCGAGGAGGACGCCTCCGCCTACAACGAGGACTGGACCGGGCTCCGCGGCCGCGGCGGCGCGGTGTCCCGCACGCGCCTCGCGCGGTGGTGGGAGGCGGTGGCTCGCGACCTCGTGCTGATGCTCGTCCGCAACGAGCGGCCGCAGTTCGCGGCCGCGCTCGCCCCGGAGGGCCGCGTGCTGGCCGAGGTTTTCCAGGCCGGGCAGAAGGCGGGCGGAAACGGCCTGCCCTTGCAGGTGCTGGCGGCGATGAAGCCGGCCACTCGGGAGGCGCTGCGCCTCGTCGCCTTCCGCGTCCCCCCCACGATCCCGGGACCCCAGGGTCCGGCCAGCGTCGCGGTGGCGCCGGCCGCGGCGGTGGGGACGCCCCTGCACCTCGAGGGCACCTGGGGAGGGATCGAGATCGAAGAGGGCCTGCGGCGCGACGTGACCGCGACCTTCAAGGCCGATTCGGGCAGCGTGGCGTACGAGGGCATGGTCACCCTGACCGTGCCCCTGCTCAGCCTGGAGGCGCCGCAGAACAACGCGGTCCGCTTCAGCCTCCAGTACCGGGGGGGGATCCGCTACTACAACGGCCGCTGGGACGGCCAGGCGCTCGCCGGCACCATATCCCGCGACCCCGCGGGAGCCGAGACCGTGGCCACGTTCACCCTACGCCCGAGGTGAAGGCCGCCTACGCCACCGTCACTTCCTTGCAGAGGTAGACGTCCTGGATGAGGTTGAGCAGCTTGGTCCCCTCGTCCATGGGCCGCTGGAAGGCCTTGCGTCCCGAGATGAGCCCCATCCCGCCCGCCCGTTTGTTCACGACCGCGGTCTTCACCGCCTCCGCGAAGTCGTTCTCCCCCGAGGCCCCCCCGGAGTTGATGAGCCCGGCCCGGCCCATGTAGCAGTTGGCCACCTGGTAGCGGCAGAGGTCGATGGGGTGATCGGTGGTGAGCTCCGTGTAGACCCGCTTGTCGATCTTGCCGTACGGGTTCTCCTTGCTGCTGAGGGCGTTGTACCCGCCGTTGTTCTCGGGGAGCTTCTGCTTGATGATGTCGGCCTCGATCGTGACCCCCAGGTGGTTGGCCTGGCCAGTCAGGTCCGCCGAGAGGTGGTAGTCCTTGTCCATCTTGAACGCGGGGTTGCGCAGGTAGCACCAGAGCACGGTGGCCAGCCCCATCTCGTGGGCGGCCTCGAAGGCTTGGCCGACCTCGATGATCTGGCGCGCGGACTGGTCGGAGCCGAAGTACACGGTCGCCCCCACCGCCACCGCCCCCATGTCGCGAGCCTGCTTGACCCTGGCGAAGAAGATCTGGTCGAACTTGTTCGGGTAGGTCAGGAACTCGTTGTGGTTGAACTTGAGGAGGAAGGGGATCTTGTGGGCGTACTTGCGGGCCACCGCGCCCAGCACGCCCAGGGTGGAGGCCACCGCGTTGCATCCCCCCTCGATGGCCAGCTTGACGATGTTCTCGGGATCGAAGTAGGCGGGGTTCTTGGCGAAGGACGCCCCCGCCGAGTGCTCGATCCCCTGGTCCACCGGGAGGATCGAGAGGTAGCCCGTACCCGCGAGGCGGCCGTGGCCGATCATGGCCTGGATGCTGCGCAGCACGGGGGTCGTCCGGTCGGAGGCCGCCCACACGCGGTCCACGATGTCCGGACCCGGCAGGTGCAGGCGCTCCTTCGGCATCCCCTTGCAGCGGTACTCGAGGAGCGATTTGGCGTCGCCCCCCAGCGTGTCCGCGATGGCGCCGATCGTCGTGCTCATGACCGAGCTCCTTCCTTCGTCATCATGATGATGATAATGCCGCCGACCCCGGGAGTCTCCGGGCCTCCGGATCAGTTCAAGCGGGACGCCTTCTGGCGCAGCACGGCGATGCGCCCCCGCAGCTCTTCGGCATCGGGGGCGCGGGGGGCGAGGCCGACGTAGGCCTCGAGGTCCCGCGCCGCGAGGTCGTAGCAGTCGAGGGCCGCGTAGATCACACCGCGGTCGCGCACGTCCTCGGCGCTCTCCGGGTCCATCAGGAGGAGCAGCTCCACCGCCCGCAGCGCACGGGGGTAGTCCTGGTCCTTCACGTGAATGGCCTCCAGGTTCCGCAGCATGCGCTCGATCATGGCCCTGGGCCCGCAACCCGTCAGCATCCGGGACTCCATCTTCACCCGGCCCCCGAAGATGCGGTCCAGCCGGTCCTGGCATTCCTGCTCGGAGAGGAGGGCGCCGCAGTGGAAGGGGTCGATGAGGACACCCCGCCCGGGGACGTTCACCCGCACGATGAAGTGCCCGGGGAGGCCCACCCCCTCCACGTGGAGGCCCGCCCGGCGCGCCACCTCCATGTAGACGGTGGAGAGCGTGATGGGGATTCCGGTGCGCCGGTCGAGGACGTCGTTCAGGTAGCTGTTGCGCGGGTCGTAGTAGGCCTCGGTGTTGCCGCGAAATCCCTTCTCCTGGAAGAGGTAGCGGTTCAAGGCCATGACGGCGCGCTCGGGGCGCGGCTCCTCGGCCAGGCGGTCCCGCAGCTCGCCGGCCATCCGATTGAGACGGGTGAGATAGGCGGGGACGTCGAGATCCGGGTACTCCTCGCAGGCGATGAGCAACGCCGCCTCGGCGAGATCGACGGACTCGTCCTCCCGGGCCAGAATGTCGCTGAACTGACGGCGGGAACCCGACTCAGTCACCCCCAAGCCCCTCGTTGTCGAGGAAGTATAGCACCGCGCCCTGGGGTGGCCCGACGCCCCCGTGGCCTATAATTCGCCCCGAGCCATGCACCCGCCGGACCCCGCGACCTACCGCTTCTGCCCCATCTGCGCCGCCCCCCTTCAGCCGAAGGTGGTGAAGGAGGGCGAGCCCCCGCGGCCGTGGTGCGACGCCTGTGGCTTCGTGGCGTACTCGAACCCGCGGTTGGCGGCGGGCGCGATCGCGATGGTGGACGGCGGCATCGTCCTGCTCAAGCGGGCCAACGAGCCGCAGAAGGGCCGGTGGGTCTTCCCGGGCGGCTTCGTGGAGCGGGGCGAGGAGGTCTCGGCGGCCGCGATCCGGGAGACGCGCGAGGAGGTGAGGCTTCGGGTCGGCCTCACCGGCATCCTGGACGCCTACTCCTTCCCGGGCCAGGACGTCGTGATCGTGGTCTACGCCGCCCACGTCCTCTCGGGTCGACCCGAGGTGGGAGACGAGACCGAGGCGGTGGCCTGCTTCAAGCCCGAGGACATCCCGTGGGAGGAGCTCGGCTTCGACAGCACGCGGGCCGCCCTCCGCGACTATCTCCGGCGCTTCTACCCGCTGGCCCGGGTTCCCCGCGGGATCTGATGGGCAGCCCCCGGACCCCCCGTGTGCGAAGGGGCCTCTTCGAGCAGGCCCGGATCCTGGTCGTGCGCGGGGAGCTGCCGGCGGCTCACCAGGCCCTCGACGCGGTGCTGGTCGCGGAGCCGACGCATCGCGGCGCGCTCCTGCTCAAGGCGAGGGTCCTGCTCGACGAGCGCGACGGCCCGCGCGCGCTGGCGGTCCTCGACGGGGCAGTGGCCGCCTGGCCGCGCTCGGCCGAGGCCCGCAACGAGCGCGCCCGGTGCCTCCACGCGATCGGGGACGACGTGGCGGCACCGGGCGCGCTCGTGCCCTGCTCGACGAGGGCGACAACGACCTCCAGGCGGGACCCGTCTACCTGACCCTGGTCTGGTGCCTGCGCGAGATGCGCCTCTTCCGGGAGGCGCTGGCCATGGCGGAGGAGGGGCTCCGCCGGGTACCGGACGCGATCCTCGCCAACTGGGCAAGGACGGTGGAGGAGGAGCTGGCGGAGGCGCAAAAAGAGGAGTGTTGACCGCGAGGGCGCGAGGATGATGGAGGGCTACCGCTTCGTGCTGCCGGTCGAGGTCCACTTCCGCGACGTCGACGCCATGGGCCACATCAACAACGCGGTCTACCTGACCTATATGGAGTCGGCCCGCATGGCCTGGTGGATGCACGTGACCGGCCGGCACGGCCTGCGCGACCTCTCGATGATCCTGGCCCGCACCGAGGTGGATTACCGCTCCCCCGCCACCTACGGGGACCGGCTGGAGGTCGGGGTGCGCTGCACTTCCATGCGCCGGTCGTCGTTCGTCCTGGAGTTCCGGGTCGAGGAGCGGGGGAGCGGGCGACTGGTGGCCGAGGCCCGCAAGGTGCTCGTCCACTACGACTACTCGGCTCTCCGCTCCAAGCCCATCCCAGACGACCTGCGCGCCCGGATCCGGGCCCAGGACCCCGAGGTTCGGGAGGAATAGCCGGCCTCAGTCGCTGACGGTCAGGTAGGTATAGCCCTCGAGCCCTTCCTCGTAGCGCTTCATGAGGCGGCCCGACTCGGCCATGGTCAGGCGCTTCTCGCGCAGGGCCACCTCCACCGCGCGCCGCACCCGCGAGATGAGGTCGTCCTTGCTGTACTGGACGTAGGTGAGGACCTCGGCCACCGAGTCCCCTTCCACCACGTGCTCCACCCGGTAGTCGTCGCCGTCCAGCTTCACGTGGACGGCGTCGGTGTCGCCGAAGAGGTTGTGGAGGTCGCCCAGGATCTCCTGGTAGGCCCCCACCAGGAAGGTCCCGATCAGGTAGGCCTCCCCGTTCAGGGGATGCAGCTCCAGGAAGTGCTTCACGTCGCGCAGGTCGATGAACTCGTCGATCTTTCCGTCGCTGTCGCAGGTGAGGTCGGCCAGCACGGCCCGGCGCGACGGGGCCTTGTTCAGGCGATGGATGGGCAGGGTGGGAAAGAGCTGGCGCACCGCCCAATGGTCGGGGAGGGACTGGAAGAGTGAGAAGTTGCAGTAGTAGGTATCGCTGAGCTGCTTTTCGAGCCCCTCCAGCTCGTCCGGGACGTAGGCCAGGTCGCGGACGATCTTCAGGATCTTCTCGCAGATGGCCCAGAACAGCTCCTCCACCCGGGCCCGCGCCTTGAGGTCGAGGAAGCCCAGGTTGAAGGCGGTGATCGCCTCCTCCTTGATCTGGAGCGCGTCGTGATAGGCCTCCTGGAAGTTCTTTCTCGAGATCCCGGAGTAGGTCTCCCAGAGCTGGCGGATCACCGGGTGCTCGTCCTTGGCCACGGAGTCCGGGATCTGCCCCACCAGGATCTCGTTCGTCGCCAGGACGTTGTAGACCAGGATCGAGTGGTGGGCCACCAGCGCCCGCCCGGATTCGGTGACGAGGTCGGGGTGGGGGACGCCCTTCGCGTTGCAGGCCTCCGCGACCTGGCTCACGATGTCGGCCGCGTACTCCTGCAGCGTGTAGTTGACCGAGGAGTGGAAGTTGGTCTGGCTGCCGTCGTAGTCGACCCCGAGCCCGCCCCCGCAGTCCAGGAAGCGCATGTTCGCGCCCAGGCCGTGGAGCTCCACGAAGATGCGGCTGGACTCCCGCAGCGCGTCCTTCACCGCCCGGATGTTCGTGATCTGGGAGCCGATGTGGAAGTGGAGCAGCTGCAGGCAGTCCAGCATGTCCAGGGCGCGCAGCTTCTCCACCGCCGCCACCATCTCGGCGGTGGTGAGGCCGAACTTGGAGCGGTCGCCCGTCGACTCCACCCACTTGCCAGCCCCCTTGGTGCTGAGGCGCGCCCGCACCCCGATGACCGGCCGGAGGCTCAGCTCGGAGGAGGCGGCTAGGATCGTGTCCAGCTCGCCCAGGCGATCCATGGTGATGATGACCCGGCGCCCCAGCTTCTGGGCGAGGAGCGCGGTCTCGATGAAGGCCCGGTCCTTGTACCCGTTGCAGAGGATGAGGGCCTCGGGGTTCTCCTGCAGGGCGAGGGCGACCAGCAGCTCGGGCTTGCTGCCCGCCTCGATCCCGAGGTTGAAGGGCCGCCCGTACTCCAGCAGCTCCTCCACCACGTGGCGCTGCTGGTTGACCTTGATCGGGTAGACGCCGCGGTAGGCGCCTTTGTAGTCGTTCTCCGCGATCGCCTGCTGGAACGCGCCGCAGAGCTGCTCGACGCGGCGGCGGAGGATGTCGGAGAAGCGGATCAGGAGGGGGAGGTTGAGGCCCCGGTTGCGGAGGTCGTCCACCAGGTCCTTGAGGTCGATCTTCGGGGAGCCGGATCCCGCCGGCGTCACCTCGATGTTGCCGGCCTCGTTGATGGCGAAGAAGTCACGTCCCCAGCCGTTGACGTTGTAAAGCTCGACGGAATCCTTGATCGTCCAGGCCCGAAGCTCGGTTTGCAACTTGCTTTGCCACCTCCCCGCGCCACCGCGCGAGTCTTCAGTGTAGCCGCTGCAAGGGAGATGTCCAGCGGAATCTGCGCCTCTCGGGTGACCCGGCCGACTAGCTGCTCCGGCCCAGCTCCGCGTCGATGACGTCCTTGAAGGCCTCGAAGGGCCGCGCCCCGATGATCAGCCGACCATTGATGAAGTAGGCCGGGGTCGAGTCCACCCCGGCCTTCATCCCCGCCTCCGTCGACTCCTGGATGGAGGCGTCGTGGCGTCCCGAGGCGAGGCAGGTGGCGAAGGCGGCGGAGTCGAGCTTCAGGCTGGCGGCCCGCGACTGGAGGTCCGCCTCGTCCATGGGGCCCGGGGCCCGCATCAGGCTGCGGTGGTAATCCCAGAACTTCCCCTGCTCGCCGGCGCAACGCGAGGCCCGGGCGGCGGGAAAGGCCTGGGGGTGGCCCTCGAGCGGGAAGTCCCGGTGCACGAGCTGGACCTTCCCCGCGTACGTGCTCAGGACCTGGTCGATCGTGGCCTGGGCGCGGTGGCAGAACGGACACTGGTAGTCCGTGAACTCCACGATCGTCACCGGCGCGCCGTTCGGGCCGAGGGTGGGGGCCGAGGCGGGGATCGCCACGTCCATGCGGGGGGCGCTGAGCGCCACCTCCACCTGCGCCTTCTGCCGGAGCGTCGCCTGGAAGGCCGCCTGGCGCTCGGAACGCTGCCGGTTCCGGAGCGCCTTTCGGAGCTCACCGAGGACCTCGGCCTTGGTCTTGCCTCCGAAGCGGGCCTTGTTCTGCTCGTAGAGCTGCTCCAGGAGCTTCGGGTCCGGCTCCTGGACCTGGTGGTCCACCTCGTCCCGCAGCACGTCCTCCTTCGAGATGCCCCGGGCCCCGGCCTCCTTCTCGAGCAGCCTCTCGCCGATCATCTCCTCCAGGGCCTGCCGGCGGATCTCGTATTCCTCCTGACGCAGGCGCATCAGGCGCTTCGCGACCCGTTCGTCGAGCTCGTCGGCGCGGATGGCCACGCCGTCGACCCGGGCCACGACTTCGGACGCGGAAGCTCCGGGAGTGGGGCTGGCCGTGGGCCGGGGTTCCGGGGAACGGCGGCAGGCAGCGGCCAGGAGCAGGAGGGCGAGAGCGGTGCGGAAAAGCGCGGGTCGAGTCATCAAATCAGGCTAAACGGGTCAGCGCAGCCCGTCAAACGGGCTTCGTGGCCGCGAACCGCAGCCGGACGTAGTCCACGGTCCAGACCCCCTGCGCGTCGCACAGGACCGGGTGGAGGGCCTCCTGCACTTCCTGGAGGAACGCGCGGCGCTCGCCTTCGGGAACGGTCGCCGTGAAGCTCCCTGCGAAGGTGGCGAGCCAGTCCAGGAGGTCGCCGGGGAGCGGCGTGGGGCGAGGAAAGCGCGCGATCTGGTTCACCACGAAGCCGTGTCTCTCGAGCAGGCCCCGGTAGTCCCCCTCGTTCGGGAAGTACCAGGGGTTGGCGGCATCGGGGTCTTGGCCCCGCCGCCGCAGGGCCGCGGTGACGGCCTCCGCGATCCGTGCGACGTTGCCGTGGCCGCCCAGCTCGCCGACGAAGCGCCCTCCCGGGCGGAGGGCCCGCCAGACACCCTGGGCGACCGCCTCGGCCTTCTTCATCCAGTGCAGCGCCGCGTTGCTGAAGACCGCGTCGAACTCCGCCTCGAAAGGAAGGGCCTCGCCACTGGCCACGCGGACGTCGAGCCCGCGGGCCCGGGCCGCCTGCACCTGCTCCGGGCTTGCGTCCACGCCCACGACCACGCAGCCGAGCGCGGCCAGCTTCTCCGTGAGGGCCCCGTCGCCGCAGCCCAGGTCCAGGATGCGCTCGCCAGGCCGGGGATAGAGCAGCTCCACCACCGGCATGCCGAGCTCGGACACGAACCGGGCGTTCCGCGCATAGCCCTCGGGATCCCAGGTCTGGCCCATGTACCCCCGGCACAAATTCGAAGGATGATACGGCCGGTGACCGCGCGCCCGAAGCGATTTCTCGCCGGCCTCCTCCTCCTGGCCTCGGTCTTCGTCCTGGTCCGCGGGCCGCTCCACGCGGTCACGTTCTCCCTGCCGGTCTCGAACGACGACGCGATCCTGCTGCTCATGGCCCGCCACATCCTCCGGGGCGAGCTGGCCACGATCCTCTGGAACCAGCCATACAACGGGGCGCTCGACGCGTACCTGCTCGCGCCCGGCCTCGCCCTCGGTCCGCATCATCTCGTGTTCCGCTTCTACGAGCTTCTCTGCGCGGCCCTGCTCGTCCTCCTCGCGGGCCTGCTCGCGCGGCGGGTCGCGGGCGTCGCCGCGGGTTGGGCGGCCGCCCTCCTTGCCGCCTGGGGGACGCCGTACATGGGGTTGATGACGGCGACCGGGCCTCCGCCGAACTTCCTGATGCCGCTCGTCACCGGCTTCCCGTTGCTGGTCGCGCTCCGGGGCCTGGACCGCGACGCCCCTCCGGCGAATGCACGGCTCGTATGCGCGGCCGGCTTCGTTTACGGCCTCGGGGTCTGGAACTCGTCGCTTGCGATCCCGGCCTTCGCGGGCATGGCCGCGGGGCTGCTCGCGGCGGGCCTGCGGCCCGGTGGGTCGACCTTCATTGTCCTGGCCGGCCTGCTCCTCGGCGCGAGCCCACTGGCGATGGCCCGCGCCATCGGCGCGTCCGGCTCCACGGTCGTGACCGCGGCCAGCGCGGTGACGGCCATCCGGCCGCGCTGGCTGTGGATGAGCGGCCTCTCGGACCTTGGCCACGCAGCGGTCGGCCTCTTCGGCCTGCAGGTCCCGCTCGTGGTCGACGGCCCCGAGCGGGCCGTGCTGCCGGCGCCCACCGTTCTCGCGCTCGTCGTCGGCCTTGCCGTGGCCTTGGCCCTGGGCGCGTGGTCGCGTCGAGCCCTGCCTCTCCTGGGCTGGGCCGCGGCCCTGGCCGGGGCGTTCGCGCTGAGCCGCCGCACGGGCCCCGACGACCTGCGTTACCTCTACGGCCTGCACGCGCCCGCGCTGGCCCTGGCCGGGGTTGGGCTCGCCCGCGCGTGGGCGTTCCGGCGTCCCCTCGCGGCGGCGCTGGGACTGGCGATCGTCGTGCCTTGGGGGCTGGGCGAGCGCGAGCTGGTCCGGGCCTGGAGCGACCCCGCTCATGCCGTGCGCGTCTGGCAGGTTCCCTCGATCGACCCACCGCTGCGGGCCCTCGAGAGCGCGGGCGTGCGCAGCACGTACGCGAGCCTGCAGTTCGCGGGCCGGATCACCCTCGAGTCCCGCGGTGACGTGATCGCGAGCCAGGCGTGGAACGAGCGCATTCCGGGCGACCCGTTGCGCTTCCGGGACGAGGTCGACCTGGACCCACGCCCCGCCTGGGTCCTGCACCCGGCTCTTTCGCGCGGGATGCCGCGGTCCGTCCGCTTCCACGAGCTGATGGGCGAGACCGGGGGAAGCGCCACCGAGGAGCCCTCGGGCGACTTCGTGGTCTTCCGCGACTTCGTCCCTCCCTACGACGAAGGCCGGCCCGTGCCGGCTACGGCGATCACGGTCTTTGTTCTCGGCGGCCCGGCCCTCCCCGCCGCGGTGCTGGACCGCGACCCCGCCACGGCCTGGACGTCACCGGAGGGGCTCGGGAAGGGCAGCGGGCTCGTGGTGCGCGTCGAGCCGGCTCGGCGGCTGTCCGCCCTGGTCCTGGCCGTCGAGCTCGCGCGCACGCCCCTGGCCGTCCCCTGGCATTGCCTGCAATGGGTCAACGGCGCTCTCCGGGCCGGGCGGCAAGCGCTGCTCGCGATCCCGCTCGACGGCCGGCCGGCCAGCGAGGTGCGCCTCGTCTTCCAAGGGCCCGGGCCTCAGCTCGTCCTGTCGGAGGTGTTCGCCTACGGTCCCGACGAGCCGGCCCGCCCGCCGTCTGGGGCCGATGCGGCAACGAAGGCCTACGAGGCCGCGCGTGGAGGCGACTGGACCGCGGCCGTGCGGCTCTACGCCGAGGCGGTGCGCGCCGAGCCCGATCGCGCCTCCTACCACGCCGCGCTCGCCCGGGCCCGCTGGCGCGAGGGCCGGTGGCGTTGGCTGGACGTCGAGGGGATCGACGACGGAGGGCCCGACTTGGTCCTGCCCCGGTAGCGACACCGGCGTCTGTCCGCTCCTCGAACCCGATGAGAGGCCGCGCAGGCCGGCAGACCACCGCCGGCGGTTCGAGGAGCCCCGTGAAACGCCGCTCCCTTTCGAGCTACGGCGTGACGTTCAGGGTGCCGACCATACTGGGATGGATCTGGCAGAAGTAGGAGAGGCTTCCCACGGTGGCCATCGTGAGGGGCGCGCTCGTGGCCCCGCCGGCGACGGTCCCGGTGTCGAAGCCGCCGTTCCCGGTCTGGGTGGCGGTGTGCGCGATGTTGTCGGCGTTCCGCCAGGCCACTCTCTGGCCCGTCTTCACGCTCGCCGGATTCGGGGAGTAGGACATGCCACCGGCAACGCCGACGATGGTGATGACCACGTCCGCCGTTCCGCCGCCCCCGGTCGTCGACGGGGGCGACGTGGTCGGGGGCGAGGTGGGAGTGCTTCCCCCGCAGCCGCCGGCCGCCGCGACGAGGGCGACCGCGGCCAGGCATCGTGTCCCAGCGCACGACGATTCGGGATTCCACGGTTGGCGCCTCCCGGGGCCACCGGGGCCCCCGACTGGGACTAGTTGCGCGCTTTGTGCAGCCGGCGGTAGAGGGTCGCCCGTGACATGCCCAGCGCGCTGGCCGTCTCCTCCACGTTGCCGCCGTGCTCCCGCAGGGCCTCCTGGATGCGGTCCAGGTCGCCGCGCGCGCCGCCGCGCGAGAGATCGGGGAGCGGGCCGGCCTGGAGCCAGGAGAGGTGCTCGGGCTTCAGGGTCGTCCGCCGCGAGAGCAGCAGGGCCCTCTCGAGGGCGTTCTTCAGCTCGCGCACGTTGCCCGGCCACGGGTATTCCCGCAGAAGCGCCATGGCCTCCGGCGACACGCCGACCGGTGGAGGGCCCAGCGACTCGAGGGTGCTGGCCACCAGGCCCGGGATGTCCTCGGGTCGCGCCCGCAGGGGGGGGATCGTGATCGGGAAGACGTTGATGCGGTAGTGGAGGTCCGCCCGGAACCGGTCCCTCTCGACGTCGGCGGCCAGGTCGCGGTTGCTCGCGCTGATCAGGCGAAAGGAGCTCCGGCGCTCGCGGACGTCGCCCAGCCTTCGATACCGCTTCTCCTCCAGCACCTTGAGGAACTGCGGCTGGACGGCGGGATCCAGGTCGCCGATCTCGTCCAGGAAGAGCGTCCCCCCGTCGGCGATGTCCAGCAGCCCCTGCCGGTCCGCCACCGCGGAGGTGAAGGCGCCGCGAGCATGGCCGAACAACTCGCTGGCGATCAGCTCCCCGCGCAGCCCGCCGCAGCTCAGCTCCACGAAAGGCATCGCCTCCCGCGCGCCGTGTTCGTGGATCCAGCGCGCCAGCACTCCCTTGCCCACGCCGGTCTCGCCCCGGAGGAGAACCGGCGACTCGTTCTCCGCGGCCAGGGTGGCAAGCTCCAGCAGGTTCCTCATGGGGACGCTGTCGCCGAAATGGGGTTGCGCCTTCTTGGCGAGGCGCCGCTGGACCTGGCGGCTGCGCCTCAAGCCCCCCAGCTCGAGGCCCTTCTGGAGGACGACCTCGAGCTCGCCCATGTTGACCGGCTTCGACAGGAAGTGATCGGCTCCCCGCCGCATGGACTCGACCGCGGTCGGGATGTCCCCCTTGCCGGTGATCACGACGATCGCCGTCCCCGGCTGGCTCTCCCGGACCTCCGCGATCCAGTCGAGCCCGTTGCCGTCGGGCAGGTTGAGGTCCAGCAGGACGCCCTCGACGGTGTCCGATGCGATCAGCTGCCGCGCCTCCGCCAGCGAGGACGCCTCGAGCACCGTGAAGCCCGCCCGGGTCAGGTAGAGGGCGAAGGCCAGGCGCACGTCGGGCTCGTCGTCCACCATGAGCACGCGTGGCCTCACGGCTCCTCCGGCTGGGCGGGCAGGCTGACCTCGAAGGTGAGGCCGGGAGGAGGCACGTTGTTCCACAGGGCGACGCGTCCGCCGTGCCCCTCGACGATGCTCTTGACGAGAGGGAGGCCCAGGCCGGTTCCGTTCGCCCGGGTGGTGAAGAACGGCTCGAAGACGCGGTTCAGGGCCTCCGGAGGGATGCCCGTGCCCTGGTCCCTGACCCGCAGCTTCACGTCGTCCCCGGCGCGGGACAAGGCGACCTGGATCGCGCTCCCTCGAGGGCTGTGCTGGGCCGCGTTGTCGAGGAGGTTGAGGATCACCTGCTCGATGCGCGCGGCGTCGACCCGCACGGGGAAGGGCTCGTGCTCCGGAGCGAGCACTTCCGCGCGGAAGGCGCGGTTGGCGGCGTTCTCGGTCCACACGCTGACTGCGCTTTCGAGGATCTGGAGGAAGGACCCCCTGGCTACGGAAAGATGCTCGAAAGGCCGGCCGATGTGCAGCAGGTCCTGCATCAGGACCTTCAGGCGATCGACCTGGCGACAGATGATGCCCACGGGGGCCGCATGGGCCGGGTTCGCCGGAACCTCCTGCCTCAGCACCTCCGCCGCGGCCTGGATCGCCGCCAGCGGGTTGCGCACCTCGTGCGCCACCCCCGTGAGGAGGTCCCCCGCCGCCGCCCGCCGCTCGAAGGCGATCACCTGGCGCGCCATCTCGCGCTCCTGGGTCACGTCCCTGATGAAGACCACGCGGTTCCCCGTGAGGGGGGAGGGGATGTCCAGCTCCAGCAGGTTCAGCTCGTAGACGACCTCGCTCTCCGGGTCGACGACCTCCTTCCAGGCCCCGCGCTTCGCCGCCGGTGTCCGTGTCGCCTCGGCCAGCCACTCCCGGCAGAACGGAAAGAGGACCTGGAAGTCCTCGCCCAGCAGTTCGCGCAGGGGCCGTTGGAGCCGGCGGGCCAAGGCTTGGTTCAGCCGCCCGATCCGTCCCTCGTCGTCGAGGATCGCCACCATGTCCGTCATCGCGTCGAAGGTCTTTTCCAGCGCTACCTTCGCGCGCAGCAGGAGGGCGGTCACGTTGGTGCCTTGGAGAGCCGCCGAGATGCCCGAAGCCACCGACTCGCAGAGCGAGACCACCGCCGGCGAGAAGGCGTCCGCCCTCGTGCTCTCCAGGTTCAGGACCCCGATGACTTCGCCTCCCCCGGCCATCAAGGGGATCGCCAGCTCGAAACGGGCCTCGGGAGGTACCGGCCGGTCGCGCGCACCGCTCCGCACGTCCTGGGTCAGGTGGCGGGTTCCCGTCCGCGCCGCCTGGGCGATCGCGGAACCGCCCTCGATGGGCAGGGCCGCCGGAGGCGGGAACGCCGTGTGACCGTGCGAGAACGCGTGGGTCAGCTCGCGCCGCGAGGCACTCAGCAGGAACAGCGCGCAATGGTCGACCTCCGGTATCCGCGTCAGATACCGCAGGGCCGCCTCGTAGACGTCCGCCGGATCGGGGGACGGAGCCGACAGGCGGCCGTCGGTCAACTGACCCACGAGCGGGGCTGCGCGCGTGGGCGCTCGAGGCGCTCGCGTCCGCTCGTGCGGGCCGCGCTGACGCCCGGTCCCTTCCCTCCGGGACGGCGGCGCCCCGCCTCGCGCCCGTTGGCCTCGCCCTCGCCCCTCAAGGCCGTCATGAGCTGAGAGCCCTATGTACCCCGAAGCCCTCCCCGGCGCAAGCCCCCCGCACACCAGTAGTACCAGGCGCCTGATGTGGCTGGTCCTCGCGCTGCCCGGTCTCAGGCAGTCGCATCGTCTCAGCATGACGTGAGACGACCGTGAGACGGCCCCGACGTGAGCGTGAATTCCGTTTCACCTGAAATCGGGCAGTTCGCGCTGCGCCCCATAAGGATAGGGCCTGGTCCTTGAGCATGTCTACCCGGCTGCCCATGTTGGCAGCGATTTTGCTTTTGAGGCCGCCAACAATGAAGAACGGGTGTGGGATGAAGAGTGCCCTGGTAGGGCGATGACGGCCCTCGTCTCCTCAGTCTCGCTCTCCTCGGCCAGGCCCTTGCTGCCTCTCCGGCACGCCCATGGCTGAGCGGGCGCGGAAGCACTCGCGGCGACGGGGCCCCGACGATACCCAGCGGGCCCGCGCGCCCCTGCGGCTGCTCGCCGGGCCCCATGTCGCGGCCGACCTGCGCTACGAGTGGGTGCTGGAGAGCTTGGCTGACCGGGGCAGGGACCTCCACTGCATGCCGATCGCCCCCCTGCCCTTCCTCATCGGCCGGCTGCCGGGCCTTCACGTCGTGCTGCCCTCCCAGCTCGTCTCCAAGCAGCACGCCGAGATCTCCGAGGTGGACGGCGAGCTGCGACTGCGTGACCTCGGGAGCACGAACGGGACCTTCGTGAACCGCCAGCCCGTGGACGAGGTGGCCCTCCACGAGGACGACATCATCCACTTCGCGGATTTCGAGTTCCGCGTCGGGCGGCGGGAGCGGGCCGGCGCGGCGGACGAGGGCACCGTCTCGATCGGGGAGCGCGCGCTGCCACGGGGGTTCGTCGAGGGGACGAGGGAGCTGAAAGAGCTGCTGAAGGAGGGCGCGGTGTCCTTCCTCTTCCAGCCGATCGTCCGTCTGCCCGGAGGGGAGGTGGACGCCTACGAGGTCCTGGGGCGAGGGGCGCACCCCAAGCTGCCGGAGAGCCCGGTCGAGCTGCTCAAGATCGCCGCCGGCATCAACAAGGAAGCGGAGCTGTCACGCCTGTTCCGCCGCATGGCGGTGGAGACGCTCGGGCAACGCAACTTGCCGACCCTGTTCCTGAACACACACCCGGCGGAGATGGAGCAGCCGGGGCTGCTCGAGTCCCTGGAGGAGCTGCGGCGCCTGGCCCCCCAGCTCGACCTCGTCCTGGAAATCCACGAGAGCGCGCTCGCCCAGGTGCCCTACATCGTCTGGCTCAGCGGCAAGCTCTCGGAGATCGGGGTCGGGATCGCCTATGACGACTTCGGAAGCGGCCAGGCGCGGCTGCTCGAGCTGGCGGAGGCGCCCCCCAACTTCCTCAAGTTCGACCAGCGCTTCATCTGCGGCATCGAGCGGGCGCCCGCCTCGCGGCGCCGGCTGCTCGCCTCACTGGTGGCGGCCGCCCGCGAGCTGCAGGTCAAGACGGTGGCGGAGGGCGTCGAGACCGCGGCCGAGACCGAGCTCTGCGCCAAGCTCGGCTTCACCCACGCCCAGGGCTACCACTTCGGCCAACCGATGGCCGCCGACCGGCTCGGCTAGCCGGTCCGCCGAAGCTGCATGCGCCGCGGCTGCGATCCGGCGGCAAGGGACGGGGGCGGCGCCCTGAAGCACGCCTCCGGCCTGGGCACGCTCCTTCTGGTTTGTCTCCAGCCCATCGTCGCGTCCGGGCAGCCGGTGGCCATCGAGCATGAGGGCCTGGCCTGCATCGTGGCGGGGCGATTCCCGGTCCTGGGCGCGTGCTTCCGGCCGGGACGGGAGCTGGCGCGGGCGCGCGTCTACTTCCGCCCCGAGGGGATATCGGACTGGTACTACGTCGAGGCCTCGCTTCCGGCCCCGCCGAAGCCCACCGACCCTCCCGGCCTATTGTGCCGGCAGGCCACCCTGCCCAGGCCGAAGAAGGTCCTGCTGCAGACGCACGTCGAGTACTACGTGGAGGCGCTGGGGAAGGGACTCGAGAGCAGCCAGACCGAGACCTACCGGCCGCTGGTCGTGAAGGACCCGGACGACTGCAAGGACCGTGCGGTCGCGCCGTTCGTCCCGAGCGCCGCGGCCCCGGTCTTCCCGTCGCTGCCGGCGGGTTTCGCCGCCGGCGGCCTCTCCGGCGCGGCGCTGGCCGCGGTCGTGGGAGCGGGGGTGGCGGGCGTGACGGGGACGGTGCTCGTGGTGACGGGAGGCGGTGGCGCCGGCGTCCCGACCACGCAGCCACCGATCCCGACCACGCAGCCTGCGGCTCCGCCGACCCCGCCGCCGACATTGGCGCCAGCGGCGGCGTTCAACGCCGTGTTCAAGGTATTCCGGGACGGCGGGCTCGAGACCCAGCCGAGGATCACGGGAACGGAGCCGATGCCGCTTCGCTTCTTCATGTGCGAGAGCTCGGGTCCCTTGCCCCTCAGGTTCAGCGTCGCGGTGAACGGCGCGGTCACGACGGTGGGATGCGATTCCACGATCACGTTCACGGCGCGCGGTTTCACGCCCGGCTTCGGGGCGCCCGGCGTGCAGGGGGCGGTCCACACCGCGACGACCTCGTACGACGTGGTGATGCTCGTCCGGTCCGACAGTCCGAACAACGACCCGCAGGCCAGCCAGGGGCGGGTGGTGGAGCTGAGGCCGGTGCCCGTCCCGACCACGACCACGCTGGTACCGACGACAACCACCACGACCACGACGAGCACCACGAGCACCTCGACCACGACCACCAGCTCGACGAGCACGACGACCCTGGCGCCCGACCCCTGCCTGGCGGACCGGACTCCTCCCGCGGTGACCCTGCTGAGCCCACCCCCCTTGTCGAACTTCACGGAGCTCGACCCGAGCACGTTCCCCGTGCTGTTCAGGGCGGACGCCAGCGACGCGAGCGGCGTGGCAACGGTCGAATACCTGCTCGAAGTCCTGGCGCCCCCGAGCAGCGGTCTGCTTCCCATCCCCGGGGCCGTGGTGTCCACCGGCTCGTCCTATCCCTTCGACTGGCCGCTCGCCAGCGTTCAGCGCCTGCTCGGTGCGAACTGCTTGACCACCGCCCACGTGGTCGCCCGGGCCACCGACGCTTGCGGCAACGTGGCCGACGCGCGCACCTCCGGCGCCGTGAGCTTCCACCTGCCGGTCACCTGTCTCGTGGCGCCGGCTTCGTTCTACGCCCGTCCCGACGGCGTCACCTCCCCGGCGCCCGCCGAGAACTTCTCCGCCTGGGTGAGCCAGCTCGAGGTGCCCGGAGGCCGCGGGCAGTTCGTGCTGAACGGCAGCCAGGCGTTCTTCCCCGGCCCCGGCCGTTCGAGCCTGCCGGTCCGCCTGCAGGCCGGCGAGAACCGGGTCGAGGCCATGCTGGTGCACGAGCCGGGGGGCGAGCGGGGCCTCACGCCGGGGAGCCTGCGCGTGATCGCCGGTCAGGTCGCGCTGGTGACGCCCGACGCGGTGGTCTTCCGGATGAAGGGCCGGGCGGGCGAGCGGGTCGTGTTCACGTTCCGGGCCTCCCCCTGGACCGGCCGCTAGCCTCGTTCGCAGCGATCGATACTCCGCGGCGGCCCTGGGTCGGGCGGTCGCACCGTCTCAGGATGAGGTGAGACGGCCGTGAGACCTGCCCACGAACGACCGAGGAAACGCCGATTCCCCGGGGCCGACAGGAGGCCCTTCCGGCGAGAACGGGGCACCCACCGGAAGGACCCCCTGAGGCGGGGAAGCCGTTGTCAGGACGCCGTCAGAACCCCATGTCGTCGCCGGACATCTGGCACACCTCCTCGCCCGGCGGCGGGTTCGGACCCGTGGTCGAAGGATTGGGCTTGTGGAGCTGGATGTTGCCGCCCTCCAGGAAGCGCGTCGAGATCACGACCGCTTCGGCCCCGGTGATCTGGCTCCTGAGCTTTATCCCGAACTTGTCCGGTCCGGGCTGGGAACCCGGCTCCCCGCCGTCGAGCGTCCTCACCCGGAACCAGACCGGGCCGAAGAGGTTCGTGTTGGCCGTACCACAGATGTCGCGGTACGGGCAAGGAGCTTCCGGGGAGCCGCAGGCCACGAAGTACCCGGTGATGCTCGTGCTGCTTACGTGCAGTCCGCCGAAGGGCGGCGTCGTGTCATGGTCCACGAAGTTCACGTGGCCGAAGAAGCCCTCGTGCTTGCACCCTCCGACGAGGCCGAAGTTCGCATGGTTGCCGTCGTTCGTGATGACGAACCCCCCGCCGGTCGTGAAGTCGCAAGGCTGGGGGACGAAATGGGCGCTGACCGAGGAGCCCCGGGTGAACAACATCGCCGCCCCGACGAGTACCGACAGCCCGGCGGTGGTGGCGATCCTCCGTATGCGTTCCTTTCTGCGCATGATTCCTTCTCCGATCGTTCTCATGTTCGGAACTACTGGATCCCGGCCGTCGCCGAGGCGATCACCACGTCGGCCAGGGGGCCGAAGAGGCCCGAGACCATGGCGTGGAGGGCGTTCACCGTGATGCCTGACGCCGAAAACGTCTGCTCGTTGATCACCACCTGGCCGCCGGGAATCGAGATCGTCTGGTTGGGCTCGCCGGTCACGGCCACGGGCACCCCGTTGATCGCCAGGTTGTCGATGACCGAGCTGCCGCTGCTGCCAACTCCCAGCACCGATTGCGCCCGGGCCAGCACCGAGTCGGCGGAGATGCCGGTCCCGGCTAGGGTCAGGCCCAGGTTTCCGAGGGCGGCTTCCGAGGCGACCTGATCGGTCCATCCGAGCGTGGCCGCGTGCAGAGCCTCCCCGCTGAGGACGGAGGGGATGGCCCCGGTGTCGAGCGAGGCCTCCAGAGGGTCGCTGGGGCTCGCGAGGGGTCCGGTGTCGGCGAGGGTCGTGGCCGTCCCGAGGACGGTCGCGTCCACGGCCTTCGCGTCGCCGGTGAGGGTCTGGGCGGCGCCGGCCGCGGGCCATGCCAGCAGGCCGGCCACCACGATCGGGACGGCACGCCAAAAGTACGAAGCGGTACGGCTCATGGGTTACCTCCCGGTTTCAATACGTCACAGGCTGCAAGGTAGGACCCGCGGGGCAGGAAGGAAATCGGGTGGACCCAGAAACCAGGCTGCGGGCTTCCCTGAATCGGGTCTCGGGGTCGAGGCGCGCGAGGCGTCGGGGGTCGCCCGGAGCGCGTTCAGGCGAGGCGGTCGCGGCGGAGCGTGAGGCCGCCGTCCACCGTGATCACCTGGCCGGTGACGTAGGAGTCGGGCTCGAGCAGGAAGCGGATCGCCCGGGCCACGTCCTCGGGCCGGCCGAAGCGGGGGATGGCCCCGCGGTCGACGTAGGGGTCGTACTTGCCGCGGTCGATGGAGTCGCGGGCCATGCCGGCGGTGGTCGCGCCGGGAGCGACCACGTTGACGCGGATGTCCGCGGGGCCCCCGTACTCCTTGGCCAGGACCTTGGCGGCGTGGACGAGGGCGGCCTTGGGGGCGGCGTAGGCCAGGCTCCCCTCGAACGGATGCACGCCCTGCATGCTCGAGACGAGGACGATCGCGCCCTTCGTCCCCCGCCCGCTCATCTCCTCGGCGGCGGCGCGGGCCAGCAGCACTGGCGCCTCGAAGTTGGCCGCGAAGGAGGCGTGGAGGGCGGGGCCGTCGAGCTCGGCGGCCTTCACCCGCGCGGGATCGCCGGTCAAGGCGACCAGCGCGTACAGCTCGCCCTTCACGTTCAGGGCCGTTTCGAGATAGCGCCTGCGCACGGCGGGATCCTGGACGTCGCCCTCGATGATCTGCACCGGCCCATGGTAGAGGTCCTGCAGCTTCTGCTGGAAGGCGAGCGCCCGGCCCTTGTTGTGCCGGTAGCCCACCACGGGCAGCGCGCCCTCCGTGAGGAGCAGCGCGCTGAGGGCGGCCCCCAGGCCCCCCACGCCGCCCGGGATCAGGACGACCCGGCCCGCCAGGCTCTTCTTGTTGTACTCGAACCGGTACTCGGACTGCCGCTTCACCTGCTCGGGGTCGAGGAAACGTGAGGGCATGTCAGCGCGCGAACAGGGCGCGCAGGCCGTCGTGCTCGAGCCCCACGAGCGACTCGACCACGTGGTGCGCGATCCGGAGCATGTCCGGGGGGTAGCTGTGGGCGACCCCCACCACCTTCATTCCCGCGGCAAGGGCAGAGGCGATCCCGGGCACGGAGTCCTCGAAGGCGAGGCAGTCCGCGGGCTCGAGGCCGGGGGCGAACGCCGCCAGCTCCCGCGCGGCCACGAGGTAGGGGGCGGGGTCGGGCTTGGTGCGGGGCACGTCGTCCGCGCCCACGATCACGGAGAACGGCTCCCGCAGCTCGCCCGCGGAGAGGATGGCCTCGATCTCCGCGTGGCGCGCGCCGGAGGCGATGCCCAGCGGCACTTCCGCGGCGAGAGCGCGCACGACGTCGCGCGCGCCGGGGAAGAAGGTGACGTTCTTCAGGACTTCCCGGAAGCGGGCCACCTTCAGGCGCGCGATCCGGTCCATCTGCTCCAGGTCGGGGGAGATGCCGTGGTCCTCGAGCACGCGGCGGATGGCCCCCCGGTCGTCGAAGGCCAGGTACTTCGCGAAGTAGTCCTCGCGGGTAACCGTGATCCCCTCGGACAGCATGGCGTCACGAAGGGCCTCGAAATGGAGGGGCTCGCTGTCCACGAGCACGCCGTCGAAGTCGAAGACCACCGCTCTCATGGGATGGCCGGATTATGACCCGGAAAAAGCCCGGCGTGCGCGCGCCCTTGACGCCGCCGCCCTCCTTGCCGAAGACTCCAGCCTCCGGCTCGTTCCCGGAAAAGCGAGGTGTGCATGCGTTCGCCTTCCGCTCCTGCCCTTCTGTTGGCCTTTGCCGTCCCCGCCGCCGGGGGGGGCGGGTCGCCGGCCCCCGCGGAGCCCCTGACCGCGATCCGGGCCGGCACTCTCATCGATGGCCGATCCGACCAGGCCCGCCGCAACCAGGTGGTCGTGGTGCGGGGACGGAGGATCGAAGCGGTGGGCGACGCCGCCACCACGCCCGTTCCCCCCGGCGCCCGCGTGATCGACCTCACGGGGGCCACGGTGCTCCCCGGCCTCATCGACTCCCACACCCACATCTTCCTCCAGGGGGAGGATCCGAAAGAGGGCGGCTACGACGCGCAACTGCTCCTGGCCCCCCTCGCCTCGCGGGCGGCGCGCGCGGCCGTCTCCGCCCGGCGCGCCCTCGAGCAGGGCTTCACCACCATCCGCGACGTGGAGACCGAGGGCGCGGGCTACGGCGACGTCGGCATCAAGCAGGCGGTGGAGAAAGGCTATGTGCCCGGGCCCCGGATGTTCGTCTGCACCCGCGCGATCTCCACGACGGGCGGCTATCCGCTCGAGGGCTACGCCCCCGAGATCGAGGTGCCGAAGGGGGCGCAGCTCGTGGACGGGCCGGTGGAGGCGCGCAAGGCGGCCCGCGAGCAGCTCGACCACGGCGCGGACTGGATCAAGGTCTACATGACCCACCGCTCGTGGGTCGACGAGAAGGGCGACCTCGTCTCCCAGCCCACCCTCACCCTGGAGGAGCTGCGGGCCATCGTCGACGAGGCCCACGGCTGGAGGCGCAAGGTGGCCTGCCACGCCTACGGGGGTGAAGGCCTGCACCGCGCCCTCGAGGGCGGCTGCGACTCGATCGAGCACGGGCTCGACCTCGACGACGCCGCCGTCGCCCGCATGGTCCGCCAGGGCACCTGGTACTGCCCGACCCTCGCCGTCTACTACACCCAGTGGGCTCCGGCGGACACGCCCCAGGGCCAGCGCGACCGCAAGCGGGCCGAGGTGCACGGGCCGTCCTTCCAGAGGGCGCTCAAGGCCGGGGTGAAGATCGTCTTCGGCACGGACGTGGGCGGCTTCTCGTGGAGCGACCCCATCGCCCAGGAGTTCCCGCGCATGGTGGAGCTGGGCATGTCGGCGATGGCCGCCGTCCGCTCCGCCACCTCGGTGCCGGCCGAGATGCTCGGCCTGGCGGGACAGGTCGGCGTGGTGGCGCCCGGCGCCCTGGCCGACCTGATCGCGGTGCGGGGAGACCCGCTGCGCGACGTGAAGGAGCTGGAGCGCGTCGGCTTCGTGATGAAGGACGGGGCCGTCTTCAAGAACGAGATGGCCGGCCGGCCCTAGCAACCAGCCTCGGCGAGCACGGCGAGGTTGAACGGTATGCCGAGGTCTGCCCGCCCCAGACGGTTACCTTTCGTACTCTTTCCGGAACGAGTAGCCCACTGCCGCGCAAGGCGCCGACCAGCAGGTGCGCGGCCTCGGGTGAAAAGTCCGGGCAAGGCACGTTGCCATTCTAGCTCGTGCTAAGTTCTCTGCCCCATGGCTCGCTTCCTCGCGCTGACCCTGCTGCTCGCCGTCCTCTTCGTGATCTTCCGCTTCGCCATGGGTCTGCGCTACGCGAAGCGCGAGCGCGAGCGCGCCCGGCAGGCGGAAGTGGAGCGGGGGAGGCGCGTGATCGCCGAGGTGCCGCGGTCGGAAACCGAGGTCGTGTTCCTGACCGAGGACGACCGGGTGCTCGCGTGGGGCGGCACCGAAGTGTCGAAGGCCAAAATCGTGGGGGCGCGGCTGCTCGTGAACGGGGCGGTGCTCCGGGAGTGCGCGCGGCGCCCCGGCACCCTGCCCCCGCCCTCGGCACCCGAAGAGTACGAAGGGCGCGAACGGTGGGAAGTGGCGCTCTTCCTCGAGGGCGGGACCGAGGCCCGCATCCCTTGTGGCAGCCTCCGTGAGGGGGTGAGCCGGGAGATCGCGGGGCGCGCCTTCGAGGCGGCGCGAGCCGCCGTGGGCGCCCCCGCCGTCGTCGTGCCCGAGAGAGAGGTCCCGAGATGAAGTCCCACACCCTGCACCTGAGCATGAACGTCCCCGCGCGCATGGATTTCGTGAACATCACCCACGAGGTCGAGAAGGCGGTGGCCGCGAGCGGCGTCCAGGAGGGGCTCTGTCTCGTGAACGCGATGCACATCACCGCGTCCGTCTTCATCAATGACGAC
>WNGL01004129.1_pt1 | contig 24144 bp, 16 predicted proteins | sample 5400591 | NCBI WGS metagenome assembly WNGL01 (sample SAMN13153377, study PRJNA577476) | soil metagenome | isolation source: 80 cm soil or saprolite under Garry oak tree replicate 1 | place: USA:California | collected 2016-06-15 | reverse complement strand
TCGCCCCGGCCGCAAAGACCGTCACGGTGTTGGGGCCCGGGTTCGTGACGTAGAGGCGACCCGCGCGGTCCCGCGCGATGCCGACGGGGTAGTTCAAGCCGGTGTTATCGGTGCTGCTGCTGCCCCCGATCGTGGCAATGGGCGCCACGTTGCCGCTCGCCCCCACGGCGTAGACGGTGACGCTGCCGGCATCGTTCGTCACGTACAACCTACCTGCGGGATCAAACGCAAGGCCGATCGGGCCGCTCAGCCCCGTGTTAGCGCCCGCGATCGTCGCGATCGGGGTGGCGTTCCCGGTCGCCCCCGCCGCGTAGACCGTGATGGTGTTGCTGCCGCCGTTGGCGACGTAGAGACGGCCTGCGGCGTCCAGCGCGATGCCGTGCGGGCCGCTCAGTCCCGTGTTGTCGCCCGTGATCGTCGCGCTCGGCGTCGCGTTGCCGCTCGCTCCCGCCGCGTAGACCGTGATGCTGGTGCTGCCACTGCTGGACCACGAGTTCACGACGTAGAGATTGCCGGCGGCATCGCGCGCGATACCCCAGGGCCAGCTCAGCCCCGTGTTGCTCCCGGCGATCGTCGTGCTCGGGGTCGCGTTGCCGCTCGCCCCGGGCGCGTACACGGTAATGCTGCTGCCGTAATAGTTGGCGACGTAGAGGTTGCCCGCCGAGTCGAGTGCGAGTGCCCCGCCGGCGTTCAGTCCGGTGTTGCTGCCGGCGATCGTATCGATCGGCGTCGCGTTGCCGCTCGCCGCCGGCGCGTAGATCGTGATGTTGTCGTTGGTCGAGGCGTTGGCGACGTAGATGCGGCCCGTGGTGTCGAGGGCGATGCCGACCGGATAGCTCAGGTCCGTGTTGCTGCCCCCGATCGTGACCGTCGGCACCGCGTTCCCGCTGGCGCCCGGGGCGTAGACCGTCACGGTGCCGACGCCATAATTCGCGACGTAGATGTTGCCCGCGGCGTCCAGCGCGATGCCCCGCGGGACATTGAGACCGGTGTTGCTGCCGCCGTGAATCACCGCCGTCGGCGCCGCGTCCCCGTTCGCCCCGGGCGCGTAGGCCGCGACGCTGTTCGCGCCGCTGTTGACGACGTAGAGCGCTTTGCCGCCCGGAGGCACAGACGGCCCCTCGCTCGAGGAACAGGCGAGCGCGATGATGAGGAGCGGGGCGACCCCGAACCAACGCTGCGTCTGGTGATGGAGCTCGGGAGAGTTCATGGCGGCGTACTCCGTAGCTGCGACCGCGCCGACCGGGTCGCCGGCGGCCGAGTGTGCGCGAGGCGGAGCCCGGGGGGAGGAGGAGAGTCCGCGCTCCGTCATACTATGGTATACCAGCGAACACTGTATACCAGCGAACACTCCTTCGGAACACCTGTAACCTTCCCGAGATCAACGTGTTGACACGGCGTTGATTTGCCCCCCTAATAGTACCAATTCGAAACGCGGTGAGCCGTCCGTGGCACCTCACCTCCATCTCTCCACCCTCGGCGCTCCCCTACTGCTGACCGAGGCGGGGGAGCAAATCCGCTTCCGCACGCGCAAGCATTTCGCGCTCCTGATCCGACTCGCGACCGAGGCGGGGAAGAAGCTCACGCGCGACTATCTGATGGACCTGCTGTGGCCCGACTCGCCGTCGCATCTGGCGCGGCATTCGCTCGCTCAGGCATTGACGGTCGTCAAGGAGAAGGTCGGCCGCGAGTACTTGCAGGTGCAGCGGGCGACCATCGCTCTCGCCGACGAGGCGGTGGATGCGGACCTGAGGCGGCTCGACGCGTCCGACGTGCAGATCCGGGGGCCGTTCCTCGAGGGGTTCGACGTGCCGGGCGCCGTGCCGTTCGAGCAGTGGAAGGACGAGTGGCGCGCCAAGCTCATGCCGCGCATCCGGGATTGTCTCGTCCGGCAGATGGACGCCGGGCGGCGCATCGGCGACTTCGCGGCGGTGGAACGGCACGCGCAGGTCCTGCTCGAGCTCGATCCCCTCTCCGAGGACGCCGTGCGCGGGGTGATGGAGGCGCGGGCGTGGGTGGGAGACCGCAGCAATGCGCTCAAGGTGTACGGCCGGTTCGAGGCGCGGCTGGCGGAGGACTTGGGGGCGCGGCCCAGCGCGGACCTGGCGCGCATCGCGGCACTGCTGCGCGAGGGTCGGCGCCCCGCGCCGCGGCCGGCGGCGCCGGGCGAAGTGCCCGAGCGCCAGGAGCGACGCTTCGAGGCCGAAACACTGATCGGGCGCGAACGGGAGTTCGCCCGGCTGTACGACGCGTGGCTCGAGGTGCGCCGGCGCGTGCCCCGGATCATGGTGCTCCTCGGCGACCCGGGCGTCGGCAAGACGACCCTCGCTAACGCCTTCGTATCGACGTGCCAGATGGACGGGGCCGTCGTGGCGCGCGCCCAGGCGTACGACGCCGAGCGTGAGCTACCGTTCGCGGTGCTCGCCGAGCTCGTCAAGCAACTCACGCTCCAGCGCGCCATCGGGGCGACCGATCCGGAGGCCTTGAGCGAGCTGACGCGCGTGTCGCCCGAGATCTTTAGCGTGTTCCCCGGCGTCCCCAAGCCCGTCGAGTGGGCCGCCGAGGTGATTCCGCTGCGGATCGCGGCCTCGTTCCTCAAGGCCGTGGAGGCGGCGGCCGACGAGAGCCCACTGACACTCGTGGTCGACGATATCCACGCGGCAGACAACGCGAGCGTCGCAATCCTCCACATGGTCGCGCGGAAGCTGCCGCACACGAGGCTCCTCTTGATCCTGACCGCGCGCTCCAACGAGCTGCGCACCGTGGCGGGCCCGAGGGCGCTCGTATCCGATTCCGCGATCCAGGCGCTCCAGACGGTGGAACTCGAGCCGCTGTCGGCGGACGCCGCCGACCGCCTCGTAGCCGCACTCGCCGCGAAAGCGGAGGGCCGGATCGCGGAGGTACCCACGGCGCGGATCCTCCAAGCCGGGAACGGTAATCCGCTGGCGCTCGAGCTGTTGACGAAGGAGTGGCTCGCCCACGGGTCGGGCTCGCTGCTCTCCGACCTCGAGGCTCTGAACACGCAACCGGTCGCGAACGTCGGCATCCCCCGCGCGATCGGCGCTGTGTTCGAGCGCCAGATTCGACGGCTCGACCGGCGGACCCGCGCGGCGCTGGATCTGGCCGCGGTGCTCGGCCGGCGGCTTGCGGACCTGCCGCTGTACGAGGTGGTCGATCTGACGCCTGCCGGGGCGGGGGAAGCGCTCTCACGGTTGAAAGACGAGGGATTCTTGCGGGAGGTGCACGGCGGCCTCGAGTTCCGCAACGAGTTGATCCGGGCGCAGGCGTATTACGGGGTGGCGGGGCCAGTGCGACAGCACTTGCATCGAAACGTGGGCGAGGTGCTGGCTGCACGCCCGGATCCGGAACGATGCTCTATCTTCCTCGAGATACCATGGCACTTGTTGCGAGGTGGCGATGTCTCCGGAGCGACGGTGCACGGCCTGGAAGGAGCCGAAGAGGCCCTCCGAGTAGGAGCACCATACGAGGCGGAGAGACTGCTCGAGGCACTCCGTCGCCACCACAGCCAAGCGCAAAGCCCACAGATTCACATCCTCCTTGCGGCGTCGCTCCTGGACCAGTCCAAGGCAGCGGCAGCGCTGTCCATTCTTGACACGCTCGTAAACGAACCTCACCTTCCGCCCTGCACGACGGCCAAAGTAACCCGAATGCGCGCCGCCGCGATCTACCTCACCAACCGAGACACTGGGCAGAGTCACTTCGAAGCAGCTGACGTAGCGCTTGCCGCTGCTCAGAGGGCGGACGATGTCGAGCTCGTTGCGCGCGCACTCTTCGAGTACGCAAGGTCAGGAGCGGCGGCCGGTGACGAGCAGCGCGTGCGTGCGGCACAGAGCCGGATTGCTGAGTTGCTAAGGAACCCGGCGGCCGCGGCAATACCAGCTCTCCACTATGCCCAGGGATTCTGTTACTACTTCCTTTTCGAACCGAGAGCGGCAGCCAAAGCGCTAGAATGCGCCCGACGTTTGCTTGTAGACAGCCGCAACATCACGGAACTCTCCCTGATCCAGACTGGCTACGGGAACTGTCAGTACCACTTGTGCGAGTTCAAAGCAGCCCGCGACGCATTTCTTGCCGGCTTGGAGCTAGCTCTGAAGATCGGGGATGACTCCCGCGCGTCTATAATCAGCGCAAACCTGTGCTCCGTGCTGACAATCTGCGGGGATTATGATGAGGCAGTCCGGTACGGCGAAAGGAGTCTGGCATTGGGAACTCGTGCTCTCAGCCAGCCAGTCCTCACCGCCTCGTTCCTATGCCTTGCCGAAGCGTATAGTATTTGCGGCCTGACCAGCAAAGCCCTCGACTGCCTCGAACGAGCACGCGACTGCGTTACAAAACAACACAGCTGGTCGACGAGCGTTGAATACCTGCATCAGAGCGCTTGCGTGGCTCTGATAATGGGCAACCTCGGGCTCGCGCTCGATTTGATTAGTAAGGCCGAAGAGGCTGCGTGGGGGAAGGAACGTTGCGTGCCACAGGCAGGGGTTTTCGAAAAGCTTAGGGTATTCCGCGCGGCACATGTCATCGGCCCCGGAGCAGCCTCACGCATAGCACGCGACGCCAAGGCCCAATTCTGCGACCGCGACCCGGCCTATTACTTAGATGCCTTAGCTGCGGCGGCGTGGCTGGAAAAACGGACGGTCGGTCACTACTCCCGGGAGACGGAAGAGGAGTTGAAGACGTTCGAAAGACCGGCTTTGGCAGGCTTCCGGAGCCTGCTAGTGGCTCAGGGCTTCCTGACCTAGGAGCGCCGTTGGCGCGCTGGTTGGCGATGCAGCCCGCGCGCCTCTCAACTACAATACCACAGGAACCCGTCCACTCGATTTGTAGCCGCTCGTCTTCCAATCAAGCGGCGGGTGTGGGTGTACACCCAAGGGACACATCAAACGCGAACGGGGGAGGTGCAACTCATCCTCTACCCAGTCACTCTCTTCTTGACACGGCTCGATCATCAGTGAGTGTGCGGCCCGCTCCGCCAACGTTAGCCTCCTCGTAAGTACGCAGAGATTCTCCGGCTGCGGGAAATAACTCATGACAATTGGGGAATTCGATGGAGCCGGTCCCTGGGATCGCTACACAACCACTCGCTGCGGCCTGGTCGGCGGGCGGTCGAGCACCGGGAGCGCAATCGGGGCCGTAGCTTGGCTCTCCCGAACTACGTGGGTACGAAGTGCAACTGAGTCCAGCAGGATCTTCGCGAGACGCGGATCAAACTGCCTCCCCGAATACTTCCGGACCTCGTCCAAAACCCGCTCATACGGCACGGCTTGCCTGTAGGGTCGGTCCGTGGTCATCGCATCCAGCGTGTCTGCGACCATGATAACTCGTGCGCCGATAGGGATGCTTTCTCCAGCTAGTCCGTCGGGATATCCGCTCCCGTCGAAATTCTCATGATGATGCCGAACCGAGTTCTCCACGAATCCTTTGAAACTTGAGATCGTAGCAACGAGCTCCGCACTTCGGACGGGGTGCGACTGGAGGAGCTCCTTCTCCTCGGGCGTGAGCTTACTTTCCTTACGCAGCAGCGGCCAGTACTTCTCATGATACTTACCAACGTCGTGCAGAAGAGCCGCAGTGGCGATTTGCTCGATGTGTCGAGCGTGCAGTCCCGCCTCACGAGCAATGATTCTCGCATACTGCTGCACCCGCCTAGAATGACCAGACGTATAAGGCTCCATGGCTTCAATCTGCTTGACCATGAGCTCCAAGAGTTCGCGAGTGCTCTGCTCGAGTTTGACATTCTGCAGATAGATGTGGCGTACGACGAACAGCGGGACTGTTAGAAATACGACTCCGACCAGCTGAAACTTCACGTACAAGAATGCTAAGAGAGCCGGAATCGACCACGACAGAACATCGTAGACAAAGGTCCCACCGTACATCCGCAGCCAAGTTTCCGAGAATCCTTCCCCTTCGAGGAGCGCCAGACCGTATCCGACGGCGACCGAGTCGACAAAGGTGTAAGCCAGTCCCGCACCCAGAATCGCGAAAGGAGCGAACTGGAAATCCGTTACCGACGGGGTCCCGCCCAATAGCCGGAAGGCTGCCGACGCTAAGCCGACCGCGAGAACCTCTTTCGAAGCGTTGAAAAGGACGCGGTCCCAGCGCTTCCTTCGAACCAGCCTTGTGCCAACGTACTGAGCAATCCCACCAATAAGCATCGCCCAGATCGGATCAAACAGGAACGCGGCAGCCAATAAGGGAATGAACGCCATTGACTGACTCGCACCAGCGGGCTGGACCTGCACCGCGCTCAACTCGGCGAGGAGCGCGAGAGCCAGAATGGATATGACCGCGTTTAGGAACTCGGGTGCAAGCTGCCAGCTCTGATCCCAGGCAGCCAAGGTAAGGGCCGCGACGGCCCCGATAAACACGGCGCCGACGTAGCGATTAAACCGCGAGAGCCCGGATGGGTCGAGTGGTGCCATTCGAATTTGTACGGAGAAGAGGGCGGCCCCAGATTGCCATTATAGACCCGACGTGTAATCCGCCAGAAACGCGCGGACGATCGCGCCGAGCAACAGCGCGAAAAGCTTGATCGCGAACACTGAGCGTCACCCCCTTTGGACTACGAGTTGTTGGCTCGTTAGACCTGGAGTGGCACGCCTCGCTATGGCGCACCCGACGCTCCGCTCATCAGCTTCACGCTCGAACCCGGGGCCCCTTTCCCTCCTATTTCCCGATGGTCCTGTATATCAACAACTGCGTTAGCTCGTTCCTACGCCGCCTTGCGCCGCTTCAACGCCTGCCGCATCGCGTCCACCAGGGCCGGCATGCCATCCGCCTTGTTCACGATCACCTTCACGCCCATCCCCCGCAGCTGCGCCGACGCCGCCTCGGGCATCCCGCCCGTCACCACGATCACCTCGGCGTCCAGCCGGCGCCCGGGCTCGAGCAGCCGCTGGATCACCTGCGTCGCGTTCAGGTCGGGCAGCGTGTAGTCGAGCACGATCACCGACGGCTGCGCCCGCCCGATCTCGAGCAGCCCGTCCATCCCGGTCGCCGCCTCCACCACCTCCACCGCCAAATCGGACTTCGCGATCGTCAGCACCAGCGCCCGCCGGTAGCCCGCATCGTCCTCCACCACCACCACCACCTCGCGCCCGGCGCTGCGCTCCAGCTCCAGCGGCACCCCCATGCCGTGCGCCCGCAGGAACGCCGCGAGGTCGTCCGACTCCACCCGGCGCCGCCCCGTCGGGGTCTTGTGCCCCTTCAAGAGCCCCTGGTCGATCCAGTTCGCTACCGTCGCCGGCGATACCTGGCACACCCGCGCGACGCGCTGCGTGCCCCAATAGCGCTTGGTTCTAGCCGAATTCACAGAACCCCAAGTACCACTAGAACGAGGAACGCGCAAGGGGGGCTGCCGCATGACGGCATCACCTCGAGAGTGTTGGCCTTAAGTACTTGTAGCATATCATCTTATCGCCGAGCGTCCACCCAGCGGTTGGTCGCATCCAGGATCGCCAGCACGGCGCTGCGCTCAGCGCTCTCCCGGATCTCGCACGTCCCCGTGAGCAGCTGCGCCTCGCGGCCGCCCAACCCGTGGACCGCGACGAGCACGAACCTGCGGTCGAACGCCTCCACGAGCTGCGCGCCCTCGAGCGCGATGGAATTGTCGGGGAGGAGATCGTCGAGACAGCCGGCCGCGGCCCGCGCCGCCGCTTCGACCCGGTTCCGCACCGCGTCGGTCCCCTGCTCCTCCGCCTCCGCCTGCCTGTCCTCGAACGACAACCGCACGCGCACGACCACGCGCTGCGCCCGCTCGGCGGGCCGCACTTCGAGCCCCTGGAACACGACCACCCGGCTGTTGGCGCGGGTGCGCACCGCCTCGTCCTGCAACCGCTCGATCGGCCGCACGTCCGCCGTCTGGGCCACGCTGATCTTGCGGTGGTCGATCTTCATGCCGAGCTGCGCCATCAGCGCCGACTCGACGTTGCGAACCACGTGCTTGGGCTGCATGTCGCTCAGCGTGAGCACGTGGATCTCGCTCACGTCGCCCAGCGGCGTCACCACGACCCGCGCCGACAGCACGCCCGTGAGCCCCGCGATGAGGTTCTCGGCGCGCTTCACGCCCCACGGGTCCGGGGTCTCGACGCTCGAGGCCGGTGGCACCAACCCGCGCTCCACGCGGTCACCCCGCGAAATGCCCGTCGGATTGGAAGCCGTCATATCACCGTTCCCCCGCTGGTTCGCTCCTGCACCGCCCTACGTGATTCCCCTGAGATAGGAGGGAACCCCCACGTTCGATCGTCACCAAGCGATTGCGTAATTCGAGAGCACCGTGAGAAGCACTGCGAGCAACGTCATCGAGCGTCACCTCCTCGAGACCTGCGAGTCGTTTCTCGGCCTACAGGAGGAGTACGCCTCGCTCGGGCATACCCGCACGCTACGCTCGTCAACTGTTCGCTCAGCTCCGCTTAGGTACCGATTCCGGGGGTCCCCCTTTGTCCGCCGTGCCCTTGGCAATCATGCCGTCGCGGCACCGCCTGCTGCGCGCGCGCAACAGCGATCAGTTCGATAGAATTGACACAACACGAAATACCACCAAAACAGGAGATTCGCAAGCCCCCCTGGTGAGAAGGGGGCGCGCCACCGGCGGGAGTGCTTCTAAGTTATTATTCTACAAGATATTATCTGCGGGCATCGGCCCAGCGGTTCGTGGCATCCAGAACCGCCAGCACCGAACTGCGCTCTGCGCTCTCTCGGACCTCGCACGTGCCGGTGAGGAGCTGCGCCTCGCGGCCGCCCAGCCCGTGCACCGCCACCATCACGAACTTGCGGTCGAACGCCTCGATCATCTGCGCCCCTTCGAGCGCCACGGAGTTGTCGGGGAGCAGCTCGTCGAGACACAGCGCCGCCGCCCGGGCCGCCGTCTCCACCCGATTGCGCATGGTGTCCGTCCCCTGCTCCTCCGCCTCCGCCTCGCGCCCCTCGAACGACAGCCGCACCCGCACCAGCACCCGCTGCGGCCGGTCCGACGGCCGCACCTCGATCCCCTGGAACACCACCACCCGCTTGTTGGCGCGGCTGCGGACCGCCTCCTCCTGCATCTGCTCGATCGGCCGCACGTCCGCCGTCTGGGCCACGCTGATCTTGCGGTGGTCGATCTTCATGCCGAGCTGCGCCATCAGCGCCGACTCGATGTTGCGGACCACCTGCTTGGGCTGCATGTCGCTCATCGTGAGCACGTGGATCTCGCTCACCTCGCCCAGCGGCGTCACGACCACGCGCGCCGACAACACGCCGGTGAGACTCGCGATCAGGTTCTCGGCGCGCTTCACGCCCCACGGGTCGGGCCCCCCACCAGGCCCGGTCACCCCTTGCGACGTGAGCGGCAGCGCCTCCCGCTCCTCCCCCGTCTCTCCTGTCTCCGCCGGCTTCGGTGTCGTCACATTAGCGCTCCCCCCCTGCTGCGACCTGGTTCCGCCCTGAGGCCTTGGCGCGGTACAGTGCGCGGTCAGCCGCCACCAGCACGTCCTCCGTCTCGGGGCCCCGGCCCGGCACGAATTCCGCCACCCCGATGCTCACCGTCACCAGCCCCTCGGGGTAGCCGAGCCGCCGCCCCATCGCCTCGACGCTGGCGCGCACCTTCTCCGCCACGCCGCGCGCCCCCTCCGCCGCCGTGCGCACCAGCACGAGCACGAACTCGTCGCCGCCGTAGCGCGCCGCGAGGTCGGTCGTGCGGATGTGCGACGCGCACTCCCGGGCCGCCGTCCGCAGCACCTCGTTCCCCGCCTCGTGCCCGAACTGGTCGTTCACCTGCTTGAAGTTGTCCAGGTCCACGAACAGCACGGCGAACGGATCCCCCGCCCGGTCGCTCCGCGCCACCTCGCTCGCCAGCCGGTCGCGCAGCACGCGGTAGGTGGCGAGCGTGGTGAGCGCGTCCACGGCCGCCTGAAGCTGCGCGTGCTTCGCCACCTTGTCGAGATAGGGGGGGCATGACCTGAGCGACGTCCGCCCCGCCGCCGCCGCGTCCGCGAAGGCGCGGCACGTCGCGTAGCCGCACGCCCCGCAGTCCCACGGCTTGCCGTTGGGAGCGAGCCCGATCTCCCCCAGGATCGCGTCGACCGCCTCCGCCGCCGGCCCGTGGCCGTTGCGGTGGATCGGAAACACCTCGCCCAGCCGCACCGCTCCCGCCACCACGGCGTCCACCACGGGCCCGCGCGCCCGGGCGGGCTCGGTCGCCCCAACGATCTCGCGCCGCCGGAACAGTTCTTCCCTGGGGCCGAGCAGCGGGTGGTCCAGGCACCCCTCGCACGGCAAGATGTCCACGAACCCCAGATCGATGTGGTCCACGGCGACGGCGCGCGCGATCGCCTCCAGCGCCCCCAGCCCGCGGACCTTGCGGAACCGCCGGCTGGCGTGGGTCTCCTCCATCAGGACCTCGAGCGGCAGGCCTCCCGCGGTGCTCCAGTGGCGCCGCCGCTCCTCGGGGACGCGGCTGAAGTAGGACGCCTGGTCATGCACCGTCACGCCGCGGCGCTCGAGCAACCCGGCGAGGTCGTCGAACGTGATCGCGGCGTCCACGTCCGGCCCCCCTTCCGTGATGCACACCCCCGTGTACACGACGGGCGTTTCCGTCCCATACAGCTGCTTCAGGTAGCGCGCCTCCGCGGCGATCGGCGTGGCCACGGGGGCGAGATAGGGAATCAGCTCCGGGTACTGCACCCGCACCGTCTCCACGATCACGGGGCACGTGCTGCGGATCATGGTGCCCCAATCGTTCTCGCTCCACAGCGACAGGTACTCCCGCGCCACCAGCTCGTCGCCCAGCACGCCGCGGTGCACCGTGCGGAAACCCGCGGCGTAGCATGCGTTTACGACCTGCTCGGGGGTCGCCGGATAGAAGTAGGCCGCCGACTCGACGCTCAGGATCAGCGCCGCGGTGCCGGCCGCGGCCAGTTCGAGCGCGCGCGCGGCGTCGCCCAGGGCCTCGATGGCATCGTGGGGGCAGGCGGGGAGACACAGGCCACACCGCGTGCACGCCGCGTCCACGATGCGGACTTGCGGACCTTCGACCGCCACGGCGTCGGCTGGGCACACCCGCACGCACGCCAGGCAAGCGACGCACTTGTCCGGATCGATTCTAAAGTCCACGGACTCTACGGCCGGGGCGCTGCGGCGCGGTCACAGAAGGGGAAACAGGGCGTCGTAACATGGGCCCGGATCGGGCCGCTGTCAAATCACACGATCGCGTATTCTTTGAGCTTGCGATACAGCGTGCGCTCGCCGATACCGAGGACTTCGGCCGCCCTGCGGCGGTTGCCCTTGGTGTCGCGCAGCGCGGCCTCGATCGCCGCGCGCTCCACGTCGGCCATCGTCATGCCGGCGCGGTACACCACCTCGCCTTCCTTCTCGGCCGCCGGCTCCCCCTCCACCTCGACCGGCAGCGGCGCGGCGACGCTCGACCCGGGGCCGACCTCGATCACTTCGACTCGCTGGGGGCGTTCCTCCAGCCGGCGCCGCAGCTCCTCCACCTGGAGCTTGAGCTCGACGAGGCTGCGGAAGATGAACTCCAGCTCCTGGCCCGCGACGTCGCGGGTCGCGCCGGCGAGCCGCACCGGCAGCCCGCGACCGCGCTCGCGGATCTCGCGCGGGATGTCGCCCGCGCCGATCTCCCCCTCGGGGGCGAGCACGACCATCGATTCCACCAGGTTCCGGAGCTGGCGGATGTTGCCGGGCCAGTCGGCGTCCACCAGGATCTGCAGCGCCTCGGGCGTGATGCCGCGGAAGCTGCGGTCGTGGGTCGTGGCGAACTCGGCGATGAAGCGGCGCACGAGGAGCGGGATGTCGGCCTTGCGCTCGCGCAGCGGCGGCAGGTAGATCGCGAGCACGTTGAGCCGGTAGAACAGGTCGTCGCGGAACCGGCCGAGCGCGACTTCCTCCTTGAGCGACTTGTTGGTCGCCGCGATCACCCGCACGTCCACCTTGATCGGCTGGGTGCCGCCCACCCGGAAGAACGTGCGGTCCTCGAGCACGCGCAGCAGCTTCACCTGGGTGGCCGGCGCCATCTCCCCCACCTCGTCCAGGAAGATCGTCCCGCCGTCGGCCAGCTCGAAGCGGCCCAGCCGCCGCTCCGCCGCCCCCGTGAAGGCGCCCTTCTCGTGCCCGAACAGCTCGCTCTCGAGCAGCGTGTCGGGGATGGCGGCGCAGTTCACCGCGATGAACGGCTTGCCGCGGCGTGGCGACAGATCGTGGATGCCGCGCGCCACGAGCTCCTTGCCGGTGCCCGACTCCCCCTCGATGAGCACGGTGGAGCTGACCGGGGCCATCTGCTCGATCTTGACCAGCACTTCCTGGATGGCCGGGGATTCCCCGATGATCCCGGTGCGCTGCTGCAGCCGGCGCCGCTCGACCAGCCGCCGCACGGTGGCCGTCACCTCGGCGGGGTCGGCGGGCTTCGTCAGGTAGGCCGTGAGGCCGAGCCGGCGGGCCAAGCCTTTCGCGTCGGGCTCGGTCTGCTCGACCAATCCGAGGGTGGAGATGGAGCGGTCGCGCGCTAGCGTGAGCAGCTGGGCGGCGCCCGTTTCGTGCAGCCCGCCCGTCACGACGAGGCAGTCGGGGGGCGGCTCGCGCCGCACCGCCTGGCGCGCCTCGTCGAGCGACGCCAGCGTGGTCTGGAAGCCCGCCGCTTCGAGGCCCGCGTTGCTGCGGACGGCGTGCTCGAGATCGTCGGTGGTGACGAGGATGCGGTCGGCCATCAGTGCGTCACTCGCTCACCGGTCACGAGCTCCACGGCGTGATCGAGCAGGGTTTCCAGCACGCCCAAGCCGTCTTTCACCCCCCCGGGAGATCCCGGGAGGTTGACGATCAGCGTTTTCCCGCGCGTGCCCGCCACGCCGCGCGACAGCCAGGCGCGGGGAAAGGCCGGCGCCGACTGCGCCCGCAGCGCCTCCGCAATCCCCGGTGCAGGCCGGTCGAGCACCGCCTCCGTCGCCTCGGGCGTCACGTCGCGCGCGGTGAGCCCGGTCCCGCCCGTCGTGAGGACGACGTCCACCTCGCCCGAGTCCGCCCAGCGCGCCAGCTTCCCAGCGATCCGATCGGTCTCATCGGGGACCACGCTGCGCACTACGACGTCGTAGCCGCGCCCGCTCGCCCACTCCAGAATCGCGTCGCCCGAGGTGTCGGCCCGCTGCCCCACGGCGCCCAGATCGGACACCGTCAGTATCCCGATGCGCATTGACTACCCGTCTACCCGTCTAACCGACTATCCGTCTGGTTTTATGGGGCACGAACGGCAGCGGCACCACCTCCGCGCCGGCGCGCTTGCCCCGCACCTCGATCTCGAACGCCGTCCCCGGCTTGGCGTGCGCAGCGGGGAGATACGTCGTCCCGATCGCGGCGTTCACGGTGGGCGTCACCGTGCCGCTCCGCACGACGCCGATCCCCGCGCCGTCCAGGAACACCGGGTAGCCGTGGCGCGCGACCGTCTTGGGCTCGCTCACCCGGAACCCGACGAGGCGTCGCGGCACGCCCTCAAGCCGCTGGCGCTTGAGTGCGGCCAGGCCCGTGAAGGCCGCGCCCTTCTCGAGCTTCACGATCCAGCCGAGCCCGGCCTCGTACGGCGTCACGGTGGCGTCGATGTCGCTGCCGTACAGCGGATAGCCCGCCTCGAGCCGCAGTGTGTCGCGCGCGCCCAACCCACACGGTTCCGCGCGCCCCGCCCCGACCAGCGCGTGCCACAGCTTCTCGAGGTCCGCCCCGCGGCAGTACAGCTCGAACCCGTCTTCGCCGGTGTACCCGGTGCGGGAAATGAAGCACTGCACCCCCGCCACCTTGCCCTCGGCGAAGTGGTAGTACGGGATCATCGCCACCCCGACGGGCGTGAGCGGGGCGAGCAGGGCCTCCGCGCCCGGGCCCTGCACCGCGAGCAGGCCGGTGTCGTCCGAGATGTCGCGCAGCCGCACGTTGGCGCCGCGCTTCTGTTGCACGACGTGCTCCCAGTCCCGCGCGATGTTCGCGGCGTTCACGACCATCATCAGCCGGTCCTCGAACCGGTACACGAGACAGTCGTCCAGGAACGTGCCTTGCTCGGTCAGGATCGCGGAATACTGGGCCTGCCCGGGGCGCAGCGCCCCGACATCGTTACACGTCACGCGTTGCACGAAGGCGTTGCGGTCGGGGCCGGTGACCTCGAACTCACCCATGTGCGAGACGTCGAACACGCCCACGCCCTCGCGCACCGCCCGATGCTCGGCCGCGATCCCCGCGGCGTAGCTCACGGGCATCTCGTAGCCGCCGAACGGCACCATCTTGGCGCCCAGGCTCACGTGAATGTCGTGCAGCGGAGTGCGCTTCATCCTAGCAGGGTGGCGAGCAGCGCCTTCTGGACGTGCAGCCGGTTCTCCGCCTCGTCCCACACGCGCGACTGCGGCCCCTCGATCACCTCGGTCGCGACCTCTTCGCCGCGGTGCGCCGGCAGGCAGTGGAGGAAGATGGCCCCCGGAGCGGCGAGCTTCATCAGCTCGGCGTCCACCGTGTAGCCCCGGAAGGCGTTCTGCCGCGCCTGGGCCTCCGCCTCCTGGCCCATCGACGCCCACACGTCGGTGTTCACGACGTGCGCGCCCTCGACCGCCTCCTCGGGGATCTCCGTCACCTCGATGCAGGCCCCCCCCTGCTTCGCACGGTCGAAGATCCGGCGGTTGGGCTCGTAGCCCTCGGGGCACGCCAGCCGCAGCTCGAACCCCAGCACCTGCGCCGCCTCGATCCAGCTGTTCGCCATGTTGTTCCCGTCGCCCACCCAGGCGACCCGCTTCCCCTCCCACGTCCCCAGCGCCTCCCGCACCGTGAACAGGTCGGCCAGCACCTGGCAGGGGTGCGACTGGTCGGTGAGCCCGTTGATGACGGGAATCGTCGCCTGGCGCGCCAGCTCCTCCACCTCGGCGTGATCGAAGGTCCGGATCATGATGCCGCTGACGTAGCGGGACAGCACCCGCGCCGTGTCGGCGATCGGCTCGCCCCGCCCCAGCTGGATGTCGCGGGAAGAAAGGAACAGGGCGTGCCCGCCGAGCTGGTACGTCCCCACCTCGAAGGAGACCCGGGTGCGCGTGCTCGACTTGGCGAAGATCATCGCCAGGCTCTTGCCGGCGAGCGGGGTCTCCCGGTAGGCCCCCGCCTTCATGCGCCCGGCGAGGTCGAACAGGCGCAGGATGTCGTCCCGAGTGAGGTCGGTGACGGCGAGGAAATCGCGCTTCGCCATGGATTACCCTGGAGGGTGAGCCAAAATGACAGCCTTCGACTGCTAATTCTACCTAGAGGATGTAGCGGCGCAAGTCTTCGTCGTCGGCGATCTTCGCGAGGCGCTCGCGCACCCGCGTCGCGTCGAACACGATGTGTTTCTCGGGGTGGTCGGGCAGCGCGAACAGCACGTCCTCGAGCAGCGTGGTGAGGACGGTATGGAGCCGGCGGGCGCCGATGTTCTCCATGCGCTCGTTCACCTTCGCGGCGATGCGGGCCACCTCGCGCACGCCGTCGGGGGCGAACTCGAGGGTCGCACCCTCGGCGGCGCACAGCGCGGCGTACTGCTTGGTGAGGGCGTTCTCTGGCTCCGTCATGATCCGGACGAAGTCGTCCTCGGTGAGCGGCTGCAGCTCGACCCGGATGGGGAAGCGACCCTGCAGCTCGGGGATCAGGTCCGACGGCTTGGAGATGTGGAACGCGCCGGCCGCGATGAAGAGGATGTGGTCGGTGCGCACGTAGCCGTAGCGGGTCTGGACGGTCGAGCCCTCGACGATGGGCAACAGGTCGCGCTGCACGCCCTCGCGTGACACGTCGGGCCCGACGGTGCCGCGGTCGCCCGCGATCTTGTCGAGCTCGTCGATGAAGATCACTCCGTGGTTCTCGACGCGGTCCAGGGCCTCGCTCACCACGTCGTCCATGTCCACGAGCTTCTTCAGCTCCTCGTCGACGAGGACGCGGCGCGCCTCGTGGAGGTGCACGGTGCGGCGCTTCTTCTTCTTCGGCATGACCTCCTGGAGCCATTCGGTGAAGTTGAAGTCGGGCCCCTCCATGCCCTGGGGCGGCTGCATCATCTCGAGCATCGGGAAGCCCTGCTGCTGAACCTCGATCTCCACGTCGCGCTCTTCGAGCTTCCCGTCGCGCAGCTGCTGCCGCAGCTTCTCGCGGGTGCGGCGGCGGCGCTCCTGGGCCTCGACGTCGGCCTCGGTGGTCTTCGGGGTCACGTCGCCTTTCGACGAGACGACGAACAGGGGAGCCTTTTCCCCTCTCCCTTCGCCCTTCTCCCCCGGGGAGAGGGGAGAGGGGAGAGGTTGGGTCGGGGTAGGCGGGAGGAGGATGTCCAACAGGCGCTCCTCGGCGCGGGTTTCCGCTTCCGGGTAGACATCGTCCTCGCGCTCGGTGCGGACCATGTTGATCGCCACGTCGACGAGCTCGCGCACCATCGACTCGACGTCGCGCCCCACGTAGCCGACCTCGGTGAACTTCGACGCCTCGACCTTGAGGAACGGCGCGCCGGCGAGGCGCGCGAGCCGGCGCGCGATCTCGGTCTTCCCCACCCCCGTGGGCCCGATCATGATGATGTTGTTGGGAAGGATCTCGTCGCGGATGTCCTCCGGCGCCTGGGCGCGGCGCCAGCGGTTGCGGATCGCGATCGCGACCGCCTTCTTCGCCACTTCCTGGCCCACGATGTAGCGGTCCAGCTCCGCCACGATCTTGCGCGGCGGCAGCTCCTCGAGCCAGGGGAGCTCCTCCTGCGCCGGCGGCGTGGCCAGGGGCGCGGCGGGCGGGGGGGGCGGGGGGGGCGGGGGAGGCGGCGCCGCGTCTTCGGGGGTCCGGGTGGGGTCGGCCATCACAGCTCCAGAATGTTGATGTGCGTGTTCGTGTACACGCAGATCGCCGCCGCGATCTCGAGGGCGCGCTGCACGACGTCCCGGGCGGCAAGCTCCGACGAGCTCACCAGCGCCCGCGCGGCAGCGAGGGCGTAGTTGCCCCCGGACCCGATCGCCAGGATGCCGTCGTCCGGCTCGATCAGCTCGCCCGAGCCCGAGATGACGTAGCCGTGCTCCTTGTCGGCCACCACGAGCAGCGCCTCGAGCCGCCGCAGCACGCGGTCCGAGCGCCAGTCCTTCGCCAGCTCGACCGCCGCGCGCGGCAGATTGCCGGGGTAGCGCTCCAGCTTCTCCTCGAACTTCTCGAACAGCGTGAACGCGTCCGCCGAGGCGCCCGCGAAGCCGGCGAGGATCTTGCCGCCTTTGAGCGCCCGTACTTTGTTCGCGTTGGCCTTCATCACCGTGTCGCCCAGCGTGACCTGGCCGTCGCCGCCCAGCGCCACGTGGCCGTCGCGGCGGACGCACAGAATCGTCGTGCTATGGATCCGCGTCATGTCCCTCACGCCCGGGGATGGGCCTTGTGATACACCTTCTTCAACCGTTCCACCGACGTATGAGTATACACCTGCGTCGTGCTGAGCGAGGCGTGGCCCAGCAGCTCCTGCACCGCCCGCAGGTCGGCCCCGGCGTCGAGCAGGTGGGTGGCGAACGAGTGGCGCAGCGAGTGCACGTGCAGGTCGCGGCCCCGCGCCAGCGCGGCGAACAGCCGCTTGATCGCGAGCTGCACGCCCCGCACGGTGAGCCGCCGACCGCGCCGGTTCACGAACACCGCGCGCCGGTCCGCCGTTCCCGACAGCGCCAGCGCGTCCCGGTGCCGGTAGTACGCCCGCAGCGCCCGCCCGGCGTGCCGGCCCACCGGCACGAGCCGCTCCTTCTTGCCCTTGCCCCGCACCTTCGCCTGCTCGGACACGAGATCCACGTCTGCGTCGTTGAGGCCGGCGAGCTCGGAGAGCCGGACGCCTGTCGAGTAGAACAGCTCCAGCATCGCCAGGTCCCGCACCGCCACGAACCCGCCGGCGGCGGCGCGATGCTCCGCGTCCGCAAACAGCCGGTCGATCTCAGACCGGTCGAGGTGCGCGGGGAGCGGGCGTGGGAGCTTCGGGGTGCGCATCGCCCGCGCGGGGTTCACCTCCACCCCCTCGGTCGCGTTCAGGAAGCGGTAGAACGTGCGCAGCGCGGACAGCGCCCGGGCCACAGAGCGCTTCGCGAGCCCGCGCTGCTGCATCGCTCCGAGCCAGCCCCGGATGGCCAGCCGGTCCACTCCCGCCCAGCGCCAGGTCCCGCCGTAGTAGCGGTCGCAGAACGCGGCGAAGTCCTGCACGTCCCGCCCGTAGGCCTTGACCGTATGGGGAGAATCGTTTCGTTCCTTCGCGAGGAAGGCGACGAAGGCGGCGATCGCGCCGTTCACGCCGTGACCCCCACCCCGATCCCGAGCCGCTCCGCGAACCGATCCATCTCCGCGAGCGCCCGCTCTGCGAGCAGCCGCTTCTTTCCCTCTTTGTCCCGGACCGGCCGCTCGAGCGGCTCGAGCAGCCCGAAGTTGGCGTTCATCGGCTGGAAGTGCTCGGGGTCCGCCGTGTGCACGTAGCGGTACAACGCGCCCAGCATTGTGGTGGGCGGCGGCACGGCGGGCGCTTCGCCCGCCAGCAGCCGCGCCAGGTTGACGCCCGCCAGAATTCCCGTCGCCGCCGACTCGGCGTACCCCTCGACGCCCGTGAGCTGCCCGGCGAACAGCAGCCGCGGATCGTCCCGCGTCGACAGATGCGTCGTGAGCGCCCGGGGCGAGTTGATGTACGCGTTGCGGTGAATCGAGCCGTAGCGCAGGAACTCCGCGCGCTCGAGCCCCGGGATCATGCGGAACACCCGCTGCTGCTCGGCGGTCCTGAGGCGCGTCTGGAAGCCGACGAGGTTCCACATCTGCCCGGCGCGGTCTTCCTGGCGCAGCTGGACCACCGCGTAGGGCTGACCCCGGGCGCCAGGCCGGGGATCCACCAGCCCCACCGGCTTCATGGGGCCGAAGCGCAGCGCGTCCCGGCCCCGCGCCGCCAGCTCCTCCACCGGCAGGCAGCCTTCGAAGTAGGGGGGGGGCGTTCGATCGAACTCGTGGTGCGGCTGGTATTGCTCCCCCGTGCGGAGCGCCGTCACGAAGGCGTCGTATTGCTCCTTGGTGAGCGGGGCGTTCCAGTAGTCGTCGCCCCCGCCCTTGCCGTAGCGCGACGCGCGGAACAGGCGCTGGTCGTCGAGCGAGTCGGCGGCGACGATCGGCGCGATCGCGTCGAAGAACGCGAGCGACTGCGCCTCGAGGCGCCGCGCGATCGCGGCCGCGAGCGCGTCGGACGTGAGCGGCCCGGTCGCCACCACGCCGGGGGACTCGAGCTCCGTGACCTCCCCGCGCTGCAGCGTGATCCGGGGGTGGCCCGTCACGCGCTCGTGCACCGCCTGCGCGAACGCCACCCGGTCCACGGCGAGGGCGGCGCCGCCCGGCACGCGCGCGGCGTCCGCCGCCGCGAGCACGATGCTCCCGAGCCGCCGCATCTCGGCCTTGAGCAGGCCGTGCGCGTTCGTCAGTTCGACCGATTTGAAGGAGTTGCTGCAGACGAGCTCGGCCAGCCGGTCGGTCTGGTGCGCGGGCGTGGGGCGGTCGGGCCGCATCTCGTGGAGCGTGACGGCCACCCCGCGCTCGGCCAGCGCCCAGGCGGCCTCGCTCCCCGCGAGCCCGCCGCCGACCACGGTCGCGCGTAGGGGCACGGCAGGCCGTGCCCCTACATCGCCACCGACTCCGCCGGCGTCGCCTCCGCGACCGGGACTTCGTGTCCGCACTTCAGGCACTTGCGAGTCGCCCCCTCGGTCTTGGACTGCCGCTCTTCCATGCCAACGAAGCCGCACGCCGGACACGCGACGGCGACCGGCTTGTTCCACACCGAGTAGTCGCACTCCGGATACCGCAGGCAGCCGAAGAAGTTGCGGCCCTTCTTGGTGCGCCGCTCGGCCAGATCGCCGACGCCGCACTTGGGGCACTTCACCCCGAGCGGCACGGGTCGGGTGTGCTTGCACTTGGGATAGCGCGTGCACGCCAGGAACTCGCCGTAGCGCCCCGTCTTGATCACCATCGGCGCGCCGCACTCCTGGCAGATCTCGTCGGTCGGACGGTCGGGCACCTTGTCGCGCCGCAACGGCTTCGTGAATCGGCATTCGGGGTAGCGGGCGCAGGCGATGAACGGTCCGAACCGCCCGCTCTTCACCACCAGCCCGCTGCCGCACGTGGGACACTTCTCCTTGTGCAGCTCCGACAGGTCGTGCACGTCGTGGATGAGCTGCTGCACGTCCACCGCGTCGAGCGCCTTCGAGAACGGCCCCCAGAAGTCGCCCAGCACCTGCTGCCAGCCGAGGTCGCCCTCCTCGACCTTGTCGAGCTCGTTCTCCATCTGGGCCGTGAACCCGACGTCGAACACCGCGGGGAAGGAGCGCTTCATGACGCGCCACACCGTCTCGCCGAGCGGTGTCGGCGCGAAGCGGCGATCCTTGGCCGTGGCGTACCAGCGGGCCTTGAGCGTCGAGATGATCGTCGCGTAGGTGGACGGCCGCCCGATCCCGAGCCGCTCCAGCTCCTTGACGAGGCTCGCCTCGCTGTAGCGCGGCGGCGGCTCGGTGAAGTGCTGGTTGGGCGTGATCTGCTTCACTGTCACGACGTCGCCCTCGACGAGGGGCGGGATCGGCGGCAGGTCTTCGAGGGTCTTCCCTTCCTCGGGCTCGTGCGCCTCGTGGTACAGCACGTGGTAGCCGTCGAACAGCATGCGCGACCCGGTCGCCCGGAACACGAAGCGACCCAGGTCGAAATCAACCTTGGTGGTCTCGAACACCGCCGGGGTCATCTGCGACGCCACGAACCGGCGCCAGATCAGCTGATACAGCTTGAGCTGCCGGGCGTCGAGGTGCTTCTTCAGTTCCTCGGGCCGGCGCAGCACGTCGGTGGGGCGGATCGCCTCGTGGGCGTCCTGGACGCGGGCGTTGCTCTTGCCTCCCTTGTGGACGACGGGCTCGTCCGGCAGGTAGCGCTTGCCGAACTCGCGCTTGATGAAGTCGCGCGCCTGGGCGACCGCCGAGTCGGCCACGCGGACCGAGTCGGTCCGCATATAGGTGATCAGGCCGACCGGGCCCTCCGCCCCGACCTCGATCCCCTCGTACAGCTGCTGCGCGATCCGCATCGTGACCGCCGCCGAGAAGCCGAGCTGCTTCGCGGCCTCCTGCTGCAGCGTGCTGGTGCGGAACGGCGCCGGCGCGGGCCGGCGCCGCTCGCCCTTCTCGACCGCCGTGACGTTGAACGGCAGTTTCAGCGCTTCGGCGACGATCGCCCGCGCGGTGGCTTCGTCCTTGATCTCCGGCTTCTTGCCGTCGAGCTTGTGCAGCCGCGCCTGGAACGCCTGGCCGTCCTTCTCGAGGTCGGCCTCGATGGTCCAGTACTCCTGCGGCACGAACTTGCGGATCTCCTCCTCGCGCTCGCAGATCAGGCGCAGCGCCACCGTCTGGACCCGTCCCGCGGACAGGCCGGTCTTGATGCTCTTCCACAGGAGCGGCGACGTCTTGTACCCCACCAGCCGGTCGAGCACGCGCCGTGCCTGCTGCGCGTCCACTTTCCGCTGGTCGATGTCGAGGGGATGCGCCAGGGCCTGCGCCACGGCGTCCTTGGTGATCTCGTGGAACAGGACGCGGCGCACCAGACTGCCGTTGCCGAGCTGGCCCGCCACGTGCCAGGCGATGGCCTCGCCCTCGCGGTCGGGGTCGGTGGCGAGGAGGACGCGCTCCGACGTCTTGGCCGCCCGCTTGATCTCGGCGAGGGTCTTCGCCTTTTCCTTGATGGTTACGTATTTGGGGGTGAAGCCGTGCTCCACGTCCACGCCCAGCTCGCGCTGCGGCAGGTCGCGCAGGTGTCCCACCGTCGCCTTCACCGTGTAGCCCGACCCCAGGTATTTCCCGATGGTCTTGGCCTTGGTGGGCGACTCGACGATGACCAGCGCGCCGTGACCGCGGCGCGCCGTCGCCTTCCGTGTTTTCTTCACGTCACGCTTCTTAGCAGCCACGCGTCAACCCTTCGTCAAACGAAACGAGGAACGGCATCTTTACCATCCCGCACTGCTTTGCGCAAGTCTGACGACCTCGCTCACGACCTGTTGCGGCGTTTTGCGATCGGTGTCGACCTGCGCGTGCGCCTCGCGGTAGAACGGATCGCGCTCTTTGTGCAGCTGGCGCATCCGCGCCACGGGGTCCTCACCTATTAACAGCGGGCGGGTTCCCTCGGGCGCGGCGCGCTGCGCCGCCGTCTCGGGCCGCGTGCGGAGATAGATCACGAGGGCGCGGTCCTGCGCGCCCGCGATCGCGCCCGGCTGCGCCGCCCAGCCGCCGCCCGGGGCGATCACGGCGGGCTGGTTCGCGAGCGCGGTCTCCATCTCCTTGCGCTCCATCTCGCGGAACGCGCCCTCCCCCTTCTCCGCGAAGATCAGCGTGATCGGCTTGCCCTCGCGCCGCACCAGGATGCCGTCGACGTCCACGAACCCCGCGTGCAGCTGCTCCGCCACGAGCCTGCCGATGCTGGTCTTCCCCGAGCCCGGCAGGCCGATCAGCACGATGTGCTTTTTCATGACGCTGCCCCCCCCGCCCCGGTCGCCCCCGCCCCCCGCGGGGTGCGCGCCCGCACCTGCGCGAGGTACCCCTCGAAGTTCCGCTTCGTTTCGCTCAGCGCGTCGCCGCCGAACTTCTCGAGCAGCGCCTGCGCCAGCACCAGCGCGAGCATCGCCTCGGCGATGACCCCCATCGCGGGCACCGCGGTCACATCGGACCGCTCGGCCTGCGCCTGCGCCGCACCACCGGTCTTCAAGTCCACGGTGCGGAGCGGCGCCATGAGCGTCGAGATGGGTTTCATCGCGACGCGGGCCACCAGGGGCTCGCCCGTCGTCATGCCCCCTTCGGTGCCGCCCGCGCGGTTCGTGGCGCGCGTGAGCCCGGGCATGATCTCGTCGTGCACCTCCGAGCCCTTGCGCCGCGCGGCCGCGAACCCCAGGCCGAGCTCGACCCCCTTCACCGCCGGGATGGACATGAGGGCCTGGGCGAGGCGTCCGTCGAGCTTCCGGTCCCAGGAGACGTGGGAGCCGAGGCCGACCGGCACCCCGAGCGCGATCACCTCGACCACGCCGCCCAGCGTGTCGCCCGCCGCCTTGGCCGCGTCGATGCGGGCGATGATCTCCCGCTCGGCCTCGGCGTCGAGACAGCGCACGGGGCTGGCATCGGAGGCCTCGTTCAAAGGGACGGGTAGGGGCACGGCATGCCGTGCCCCTACGCCGCCCAATTCCACGACGTGGCTGCCGATTTCCATGCCGAACTGCTCCAGCAGCAGCTTGCACACCGCGCCGCACGCCACGCGCGCCACGGTCTCCCGCGCGCTCGCGCGCTCCAGGATGTCCCGAGCGTCCTGCCGGTCGTACTTGAGAGAGCCCGCGAGGTCCGCGTGGCCCGGGCGGGGCCGCGTGACCTGGCGCCGCCGCTCCGCGCCGGGGGCGTCCGGTTCCGGGGCCATCACGTCGCGCCAGTGCTCCCAGTCGCGGTTCCACACGAGCATCGCGATGGGAGAGCCGAGCGTCTCGCCAGCGCGCACCCCGGCGAGCCACTCGATCTGGTCCGCTTCGATCTTCATGCGGGCGCCGCGGCCGTACCCGCCCATGCGACGCCGCAGCTCGGTGTTGATCCGGTCGGTGGGCACGGCGAGGCCCGCCGGGATCCCCTCGAGGATCCCCACCAGGCCGCGCCCGTGCGATTCGCCCGCCGTCGTGAACCGGAACGTCACGCCCGCTCCTTATGGCGCGGCTGAAGCCACAACCCGGCCCTGCCGCTGAAGCGGCCTTGCGCCCGTTTACGGGCAGACGCCGAGCCGGGCGTTCACTCGCGCTCTTCAGGGTCCCTCGACCCTTCGATAATAACACGCGAGCCCGACCGTCAGTCGGGCTCGCGTCCTGCGCGGCTCACGCTGTGCCGCTCGACCTCATCGCTTCGGGACCCGCGGTGGCGCCGTGGGCTTGGGCGTCGCGGTCCTGCGGGGACTCAGCGACCCGGCGGCGTCAAACACCGGCCGCCGCGGCGCCTGCGGGTTCGAGTTCGTGAGACTCGGCAGCGTGACCGCCACGAGCCCGCGGGTCGTGAGCGCGAACAGGTACTGTTGGTTGCTGACCGCGTCGAACGACACGCGCACCGGCCCGATGATCGGATCGCGAATCGGGATGCGCGCCTGCAC